>WNGJ01006786.1_pt1 | contig 12157 bp, 9 predicted proteins | sample 5400611 | NCBI WGS metagenome assembly WNGJ01 (sample SAMN13153375, study PRJNA577476) | soil metagenome | isolation source: 40 cm soil or saprolite under Garry oak tree replicate 1 | place: USA:California | collected 2016-06-15 | reverse complement strand
CGGTGGAGATCTTGATGAAGCGGAGGCTCACTTGAAACAAGCCCGGGAGATGGCTCCAGAAAAGCACGAAGAGGCCACCATCGAATCCGACTTCGGTAATATAGCCTTTGAGCGCAAGCAACTTCAGGAGGCGCTACAACATTACCAGCGGGCCGCAGAGATTGATCCAAACTTCAATAATATCTGGATCAAAATTGGCGTTGTACAACGCCAATTGAACCAGCTTGAAGATGCCGAGGCATCCTTCGAGCGGGCCCTCGAGATACAGCCTAAAGAGCTATCTCCCTACGCTGAACTTACCGTCCTTTATACGGAGCAGGGACAGCTACCAAAGGCCCGTGAGATACTGGAGCGCGGTTTGCGCAGCAATCCCAAATCACCACATCTTCTGGCTCTCCTCTCATCGGTGTATCTCCAAAGTGGCGACCTGCGTCGAGCAACCGCGCTTTTAGAGGAGGCGGAACAGGTCAACCCCAGAATAGATATCGTGCAGGCCATGCGCGACGAACTGAACAGACGCAAGAAGAAATGATGTTGTAAGGATCTATCTCCTTCCGGGTGAAATGTAGGGCGCGATTGATCGCCGCCATCGCCGATTTATCGGCCCGCCCTCGTCAATCACCCTCAAGGAGGCAGAGCCTGTTGTAAGGAGGTATATCATGGCGAAGAAAAAAGATCAGAAGATATCTGTTTCACAGGAAGATGATGCCCAGGCACAATCCGTGCTTGGACAATTCCACCAGATAGCTAAAGAACTCCATAGCAGTACAGACCAGAAAGAGGCGGAGACGGCATTGACGGCCATCACCAGTATGTCGGAAGGAGCCCAGATGGCCTTGCTCAAAGCCCTATCTCGAGAACGCCATACCGATGCCGCTGATGTCTTGACCGCCATCAACGAGCTCAGTCCTATTAAAAACATTCGTAAAGAGGCACACCGCTCACTTATCCGGCTCGAGCAAGAAAAGATTTATCCCCAATGGGAAGCACCCATTGAGCGCAGCCCTGTTCTTGCCATACAGGATATATACGCCTCGTCCACCCCACCTCGCTTCTGGAAAGGGGTGGTCACCGATTCTCTTGATGTGGGCGAGGTACAACTCATGCTCTTCTGGGAACAGGGAGACAACTATAAAGATGTTCGCGTGCTCGGCTTCCTCCTTGAATTCACGCATGAAGGAGTCAAAGACTTCTTTACCTCTGTCGAAAGCAAGCGAAGCATTGACAAACTTATTACCGAGACGAAGAGCAGAGTTGAAACGCTCGATTGTACACTGGCAAAGGGCCGCAAGCTCATCCAGGAAGCCCTCGCGGTAAACAAAAAATATGGTACTACACCCCACAGGGACTATCGCCTGCATGCCTCTCTGGTGAACCAGTTGGTGCTGGAAGCTCCCGACATCGACGAAGAGGAAGACACAGAGGATGAAGAGGATACTGATACTTCATTCATTGATCCCAACCTGGAGCCAGGCCAGGTTGTCACCAGTTTCGTTGATGCCTGGACGGATGGCGACTTTGAACTCGCCTATAACCTGCTCTCTGCTGATAGCAGCCTGCGCGAGGGACTTACAGAGGAGGAATGGATTGAACGTCGCGATGAATGGTTCGACGCGACTGATCCAATCAGATTCAAACCAAACTTCCTGCATGAACACGAAGCACAGAAAACTGGTATCTGGCTGCCCAATCCGTTTAGCCGGGGGAGCTCAACCCCTGACAAAGTGGTTGAGGTCGGCTGGTCGATTGAATTTGACGCTGTTTCCCCGGATAACGAACTTCCCTCACTACCTGAGCTACCTCAGGCAACTGCTGTTTATGCAGAGACAGGACGTCACTGGTTCTGGACAAGTTACACGCTTGTCAAGGAAGAAGGTGGATGGCGCATTCAAAACATAACCGACGAAGGGAGAAATGCGCAAGACCTCCCGGTCGCAGAGCTACAGAGACGTATAGAGGAACACAATAAGCAGATTGAAGATATCACAAAGAAGCACCAACCCACCGATCCCGATGCGGCAAAATACCTGCTCGAAATTCTCTGGCGAGCGATGCAAATCGTCTATTATGATGACGCGCTCCTCGCACAGTTACCACTGGATCGCTCGATTTACCTGGATGCTGCCAGTCACGTCATTCTCTTTGACGACAATGAGCGCGCACTCGTCTATTTGGAGCGCGAGGTCCAGCAATTCCCCGAGGAACGGGGAGAAATCCTGCGGCAAATTGGCGCCATACAGATGCAACTCAGCGATCAATTCTACGAGGCGGAAGAGGAATATGGCGACGAAGAGGAACGCGCCGAACGCTTCCGTGAGCTTGCAGAAGCCACACTGCGCGAGTCTTTAAGCATTGATAATAGCGCAACAGGCCATTTACTGCTGGCCGACCTGCTCATAGAGAGCGGAAATGATGATGAACTTGATGAGGCAGAAGAGCACCTGCACCAGGCGCAAGCGTTGACCACCGATCAAAGCGAACTGACGCTTATCGAGAATGACCTGGGTGAGATTTCCATGGCGCGAGGAGAGTACGAGCAGGCATTAAGCCATGGCAAGCGCATATTAGAACTTGATCCAGACAATCTAACTGTCTGGTACAATATCGGCAAAACCTACCAGTCGCTAAAGAATAATGAAGAGGCCAAAGCAGCCTTCAGGCGCTCGATCGAGTTGCATCCCGATTACCTGGAATCTTACGCCGCGCTTGTCGAAATCTACACCGAGGAAGGTCAATTATCCGAGGCTCGCGAGGTATTAGAGAAAGGATTAGAGGCTAATCCCGACTCTGCACAGTTGCTCACCATTCTTGCCTCAACGTATCTCGACAGTGACCTGGATCATGCTGAAGAACTCCTGGAAGAGGCCGAGGAAATCGACCCTGATTCGGAGGTGGTGCTCTTGTTCCGCCAGGTACTCGATATCACTAAAATGGAAAAAAGGAGCCGGCAGAAACAGCTACCCCGTGGGAAAAAACGCAAGAAGAGATGATTGATCAAAAGCAACTCATAAGCTATCACACCGTCACCCTCGGTGTCATGACACGCGAGGGTGACACACTAGCCGAGATCACCGAACAAGATGGAAAGGGTACACAACAGTCCCGCACCCTCCATGTTCCTGCCGGTCTACCAGGGGAACGCGTCACTATTGCAGTCGAGGCCCCGGCACAACCACGCCCGGGAAGACGCAGTCACCGTTGGAAGGAGCGCCCACCGCGTGTATGGATTACCAGTATTCATGAGCTTTCACCGCTACGCGTACAGGCACCGTGTCCAGTATTCGGCACCTGCGGCGGCTGCCAACTCCAGCACATGCAGTATGAAGCACAGTTAGCCTGGAAACGCTCGGTTGTGGAACAATTGTTACGCGCTAGCGGCGGCTTCGATGACCCACCCCTGCTAGAAACGGTGCCATGCGATAACCCATGGCACTATCGCAACCATATGCGCTTCTCTGTGAACCGCGGTGGACAACCCGGCCTGACTGCCAGGGGCACGCATCGCGTACTGCCCCTCACGTCCTGTCCTATTGCGCACGAACAAATTAATACGGCCCTGGGTGTTCTGAGTCAAATACCCAATGAACGGCCCCAGGTACTGATACGCTGTGGCTCCGCCACCGGCCAAATGCTTATCCAACCGCATCCCCGGCCAGAGATCATAGAGCACCTGGCAGCCGTTGGCCTCGATATACGCGCCGATACCATGGAAGAGAAACTTGCCGGCGAAGCATTCCGCATTCGTCCCAGCTCGTTCTTCCAGACCAATACGGCCCAGGCAGAGAAAATGGCCCAAATGGTGTTGCATGGGTTGTTGAATTGTCAAAATTCGGACGATCGTCCTCTAACCATTGTCGACGCCTATTGCGGGGTAGGAACTTTTGCCCTATTGCTGTCTCGACACTTCGCTAAGATCATTGCTATCGAAGAGTCGGCCAGCGCTATCAAAGATGCCCGGTGGAATCTACGCGAGGTCAGCAACGTGGAAATCCTTAAGGGCAAGGTGGAAGACCTGCTGCCAGCGCTGGCAACGCAGATTGACGGACTGGTCATTGACCCGCCGCGTGCAGGCTGCCAGCAAGTCGTCCTGGATGCCCTTATACAGCATCCGGTTGCGCGGATCGTCTACGTCTCGTGCGATCCTTCCACGCTGGCACGTGACCTGAACATACTCTGTCATCTTCATCCAGCGTATCATTTACAGTCGGTGCAACCACTCGATATGTTTCCTCAGACAGCACATATCGAATGTGTAGCCGTCCTGGAACGGAAATCTGTATGACGACGACCTCCCTACCCCTATTATTAGCCTCGGCTTCGCCCCGGCGCAGGCAGATTATCGCACGCCTGGGCTTACCTTTCGAGGTAGGTGTCTCGCCCGTCGATGAAGAGGCAATGCAAGAACGCTACCACGGCCCTATCGAAGGATTAGCACAATGGCTTGCTGAACGTAAAGCAATGGCAGCGCACACGCTGCCTGAAGCGGCCGGCCGACTGGTCATTACAGCAGATACCACAGTGCTACTCAATGGTGAAGTGCTTGGCAAGCCACGCCACAAAGCACATGCCCGTGAACTGCTGCTCTCCTTGCGCAATCGTTGGCACCACGTGGTGACCGGGGTCGCAGTCAGCAGGTGCATTGATGGCAAGCTTCAAATACAAAGTGCGAGTTGCACCACTCCCGTACTGATGCGTCCCTACAGCGAAGAAGACATAGCAGCCTACATTGCTAGCGGGGACCCGTTGGACAAAGCGGGGGCCTACGGTATTCAGCATCCAGGCTTTCAACCGACCGAGCGCATCAATGGCTGTTACCTGAACGTGGTTGGCTTGCCTCTCTGCGTACTGGTCAATTTACTGGCCGGGTTCGGTGTATATCCGGCAGCGGAGAGATACGAGGCAGGGGAATGCCCCTGGTCTGAACGCTGCAAGCTAAATAATTTCAGTACCCTCAAGCGGGTCGTGAAAGGACAGTGCTCCTGCCGCCCCTAGAGGGAAAGGATACACACCACACCCGAAACGGTCAAGTGCAAATGCACTAAGGAGGTATCTAAAGTTTGAGTATAACAAATATCTTTTTCAGCATTCTAACTGCACTTATTGCTATTAGTATCGGCCTGCTTCTACGCCGCCTGCTTATCCATCGCCTCAAAAATACCGTACTTGATAACTGGATTATACAGACGTTAGGAATAATCATTATCCTTCCTCCGCTTATCATAGGTGCAGTGGCAGTACTCTTCATCGTGGGAGATGGGGCGATCACCTTCACCTGGCAGACGCTTGTGCAGGGGCTGCCAACTCCCGTGGTCAATGTCATTGGCCTCGCCTGGGTTTTTATCGAAACAGTGCTTGTGATTGTGCTGGGTGTAGGTATCGCACGTACTCTTATGAAAATTACGGTTCGGGGCCTGGGAGAGAACCGCATCGACATCAATATCCGTACCCTGATCGGGCGCATCTTCTACATTATTACTGTGCTTATTGCCATCTTCTGGATACTCGCCATCTGGCACGTTGCAATAGAGCTGCCTGTGGCAGTTCTCGGCACACTCACCGTGGCCATTGTCTTTGCCATCCAGGACATCTTAAAAGACCTGGTGGCAGGTTTCTATATCCTGATGGAGCATCCTTTTCACATTGGTGACCAGATCACCATCGGTGACGAGACCCAATCGGCCTCTCACACAGGGGTAGTAGAAGATGTACAGATCCGGGCCACCAAACTACGTATTGTTAGTGGTGAGCAGGTCACCGTCCCCAATGCTCTCGTTTTTGGTGGCATCGTCATCAACAACTCCTTTTATGGGGAGAGACGTGTTACCATCACCGTTACGCTCCCCCAGCAAGAGTTCGTCAAAGACGAAACAGTGGACCAGATTATCAAAGCACTTAAAGGGATAGAAACCGTCGCGGTAAAACCAGAGCCAACGGCTATGATTACTGGCTATACAGGAAATTCGATTACGCTCACAGTGCGTTACTGGATTGCTAACCGCCAGCTTTCTACCATTTCAGAGGTGATGTATACTCTCCGTACAATTCTTCCCAATGCAGACCTGGCTATCCTTGAGCCAGCAGGCAATATATAAAAATAGAGAGATAATTAGTTAACAGTACTAAGCTGTTCCCAGCAGGAGATCAGATTCGTTGGAAAACTATAGACCTATTCCGGACATGCGATGTGTCGGCTTAATGGGAGGCACTTTTGACCCAATCCATTATGGTCACCTTGTGGTCGCAGAGGAGGTACGCGCTACCCTTGATCTCGCTGAAATGGTCTTCGTACCCACCGGGCAACCACCACATAAACAGGAAGGAACAGTTACAGCAGCGCAGCATCGTTTCGCGATGCTTGAACTCGCAACGGCATCAAATCCGCACTTTTCGATCTCGCGCATTGAACTGGATCGGCCTGGTCCATCATATACAGTAGAAACACTGCGCTTGTTGCGCGAACAATGGGGTAGGCAGACAGCATTATACTTTATTATAGGGTGGGATAGCCTGGAAGAGCTGACGACGTGGCACGATCCGGCAGGTATCCTGCAACAATTAACGTACCTGGTCGTGGTCCATCGTCCAGGACATCAAGAAGTACCGGGATATCGAGAACACCTGGAGGAACGACTACCTGGGATAAAGCAGCGCCTGCTCACCATGCCGGCGCCACAACTGGATATCTCTGCCACAGACTTACGTCTACGGGTTGCAGAGGGCAGGCCTATTAAGTATCAAACACCGGAGGCGGTTGAGCACTATATTGCCCAACATGGCCTGTATCGACAACGGATAGAAGGCAATAAAACACATGGCATCCATGCATCTTGAGTTAGGAGATCGCCTGCGATTACGCAAGCCACATCCCTGCGGCAACTACGATTGGGTAGTGGTACGCCTGGGAGCCGACATTGGTTTAAGTTGTGAAAAATGTGGTCGTCGTGTTTTACTGCCACGTTCGGAGGTTGAACGCCGTACCAAGCAAAAGCTGCCTCGTCTGACTAACCCGGATGATGATCCGTCGACATCATAGTTGAGGAGACTGTAGGATGGCTATAAGCGCCCCACAAGGAGGGTTTATCTCCCTTCTTAAGAAGAAGAACTTTTTGCGGCTCTGGCTGGCGCAACTCATCTCCATGACCATCCTCTTCGCCTCGAACTACGCGTTGCTTGTGCTTATTGAGGAAGTTACAGGCTCGACCACGCTTGTCGGCCTCGCTATCATCGCTTTTAGTCTTCCTGCACTGCTCCTTGGAGCTCCTGCCGGTGCCTACGTCGATCGCCTGAATAAACGGCGCGTGCTCTGGGGCAGTAATTGCTTGCGCGCTATTGCTACCTTTGCCTTCGTCATCTCGCTGCTCCTAAACCGACATCAACTGATCCCCGTTTACCTGCTCACCTTCCTGATCTCGTGCATCGGTCAATTTTTCACACCTGCCGAAGGGTCCTCTATTCCCTTACTGGTCGGTGAAGATGAATTGATGCCCGCGCTCTCTCTCTTCAATATCACGTTTATGCTTTCACAGGCCTTGGGCTTCATTCTCTTTGCGCCAATCATCCTCAGTTTCCTACCCACCTTCAAAGTATTTTCGCTGGTCATCCACTCGGTTGAGAGCCTGTACGCGATCATTGCAGTGCTCTACGGTGTCTGCGCCATTCTCATCGCCTTGATTCCTCAAGAGTCCTTCTCACAACCAGAACAGGACAAGCCGGTCAATACGCAAAACCTTGAGATTGTGAACAGCATATGGACTGAGATGTACCAGGGATGGAGCTTCGTACGCCGCAATAAACAACTCTTTTTAGCCGTCATCCAGCTCTCCTTTGCAGGCGTTCTCCTGCTGGTTATTGGCGAGCTTGCCACGCCCATCGTTACCCTACTCCTTCATCTCTTACCCAATGAGATGGCCTTTGTCTTTGCGCCCGCGGGCATTGGCCTGGTTACCGGCTCTATCTTCATGCCGCGCATCGCCCGTCGCCTGGGTAAATCACGCGCCGTCATCATAGGCAGCGTTGTTCTAACACTCACGACTATGCTCCTGCCACTGACAACACTACTGGCACGAACGCTACAACCAGTTGGTTGGAACACGAACCCGCTGTTACTGCTTGCCGTCGCGCTCCTCATGTTTCTGGCCGGAGTTGCCCTCGATTTTATCAACATTCCGGCCCAAACCGCCATTCAGGAACTGACGCCTGACTGGATCAAAGGGCGAGTCCTGGCTTTACAACTCATGTTGTACAACGCCTGCTCTATTCCCGTCATCCTGTTTATAGGAGCTATCGCAGACTTATTTGGCATTGATCGAGTGATTTATCTTATCTCAATATGCGTACTCGCCTTCGGGCTGTGGGGTATTTACTATGAACGCAAACACCCGGTGGTAATACCTGTTATTGATGCAGAAGAAGTAGAAAAAACGGTTGAGACACTTAATCTGCCCGGTAAGCTTTAAATATGAACAAGCTCATTGACAAACAGAGGCATTGGGACTATTCTTAATAAAACATGAATCAGAACTTTTCTCTAGAAATGGGGCTACTACGAGTATGAACCCTCGGCAACTTGGAAAATATGAATTGAGTGAACGCCTGGGTAGTGGCGGCATGGCCGAAGTGTGGAAGGGCTTCGACACCCAATTGCATCGCTACGTTGCCATTAAGATCCTGCATGCCAATCTACTGAACGATCCAGAATTCATGACCCGCTTCGTCCGTGAAGCGCGAGCGATTGCTTCCCTGCACCATCCCAATATCGTCCAAATCTACGATTTCCAGACCGCCGATTCCTCGGATTCGAGCAACTCTCTCGCTTACATGGTGATGGATTATGTCGAGGGAGAAACCCTGGCCGAGTATATGCGGAACACAGTTCGCGTCGGAAAGTTTCTACCTGCGACCGATCTCGTCAATCTCTTCGCGTCCATCAGCAGGGCCATTGACTATGCCCACCAGCATGGCATGCTTCATCGCGACATTAAACCGGCCAATATCCTGCTTGACAAACGCAACACGACCAGGAATCCGATGGGTGAGCCAATCCTCAGTGACTTCGGCATTGCTAAAATGGTAGGCGTAGCTACCGGTACCGTTACCGGCACGTGGCTTGGCACCCCTATGTATACCTCGCCCGAGCAGGCTCAGGGCCAGCCTGGCAATGAACGCAGCGATATTTACTCCCTCGGCGTCATCCTCTACGAACTGTGTACAGGAGTACAACCATTTCGAGGTGAGACCATTACTTCTATTATCCTGCAGCACATTACCACTATACCTACTGCTCCCGACCTCGTTAACCCAAACCTTCCACCGGCTCTGTCAAAGGTGATTCTGCGCTGCCTTGCCAAAGATCCCGCGGCGCGTTTCAGCAGCGCCTCCGCGCTGACCGTGGCAGTGGCCGAAGCGCTCAATGTTCCCATACCTGCAGATTTGAATGTGCCTTCGCACTCGACAGATGCTATGGATGCACCAACCTTTCTTGTACAGCAGCCAGCCATACCTGAACTAGCGTCCTCGCAGCCTGGAGGAACAGCGGTTCAGCTTGCCGCGAACTCTACCCCTCCATATACAAATATGCCACGCGCTGCACAAGGAGCTTCAGAAACACCTGCTAGCCACAGACCGGCAATTTCTTCCCGGGCAGACCCAGAATCGGAGGTAGGTACACTTTTAACTACACCCCCAACTGCACCTACTAAACCTCCTGGGCCAGGAAGAAGACGAAGAGGACTGTTCATCGCATTGATTGCTCTGGTGATTCTTGTCGTGCTGGGCTCAGGCCTGGGCGCTTTTTACTTGTTCACTCGTAATACCCCTGCCGTTGTCACAAATCAGAGCGTAGGAAATGTTTTCCTGCTCAGTAGTGGACAGGTGAATGAGCAGACCAGCCAGGGCATCAACGATGAATTGCAAATCGATCTGCACAATCTCTCTAACCCTTCTCCCGGCAAAGCCTATTATGCCTGGTTGCTCAGCGATAAAAAAGTGACCGAGGGCTCATCCATCCTACTGACAACGTTAACCGTCACTAACGGTCAGGTGCATTTTCACTATGCTGGCGACGCACAGCATACCAACCTGCTCGAATACTACAGTCGCTTTCTCATCACCGAAGAGGATGCAAATCCAGCGCCGATAGCTCCCTCCGTTGATCAACATACCTGGCGCTACTACGCTGAGCTTCCTCAAAAAGTGAACCCTGTCGATAACTACAGTTTGCTCGATCATCTTCGTCATCTTCTCGCTAAAGATCCTGACCTCGAGGCAGTAAACATACACGGTGGCCTGGATATCTGGCTCTACAGGAATACGCAAATGGTCATGGATTGGTCTGTAAGCGCTAGAGACTGCTGGCAAAACAATCAAACGAATTGTTTACGCAAGAATGCCATACGTATCCTGGAGTACCTGGATGGAAAGACATATGTTCAGACGGATGTGCCACCTGGTACGCCGAACCTGGTCGATCCCAGGCTTGCTTCCGTCGCCCTGCTTGAGTTTGATCCACAAAATCAAAAACCGCCCGGCTACCTGTACCATGTCAATAAGCATCTGCAAGGCATCTTACAGGCTCCCGGTGTTACATCGAATCAGCGCCAGCTTGCTGCTCAGATCGATACAGAGATTAATCAGGTGACAAGCTGGTTAGAACAGGTACGCAAGGATGCAAAGCAGCTTGTTAATACGCCTGACAACCAATTGCTTTCCCAGGGTTCTCTTTCTATCTTGAATGATATGGAAACTCAGGCAGGCTATGCTTATGCAGGTCAACTCAACCCGGAGACGAACCAGAACCAGGGAGGCGTTTTACAGATCCATCACAGTATCGAGGGCCTGGCAACCTTTTATGTGACACCCTATACATCATCCTAATTAGGAGTGGCCCGAAACCCACAAGGAAATGTAGTGGCGACCCTGGTGGTCGCCAGGCGAAAACCCACAAGGAAATGTAGCGGCGACCCTGGTGGTCGCCAGGCGAAAACCCACAAGGAAATGTAGTGGCGACCCTGGTGGTCGCCAGGCGAAACCCACAAGGAGAGTAATGGACCCAACGTTAGCAGCACAAATTGCACCATACGAACCCTGGCTCATCATCGCCGGAGTCTTCGTCCTGTTCATACTGCTGCGTGTGACGCGCCAGGAACTACGCAAGCGTGTCGACGAGATTGGCTACCGGCTGCTGAGAGATAAAGGACTGCTCGTCTGGTTCTGGATGAATGCACCAGGAGTTATGCTGCATGAACTGAGTCATGCTTTCGTTGTTCTACTTTTCAGGCCCTTTGGTTTCCGCATCACCAGTATTGCACTTTTCCGCATCAAACCGGTGCAACAGCGAGGACCCAATGGCCGCATCATGAAAAACACGGGCAGACAATCGTTGCAGCTTGGAGAAGTGCAATACATACGTCCCCAGGGGCGCTTCATAACCTATATTGGAGATGGTTTAAGCGCCATCGCCCCCCTCTTCGGCGGCACTGCCATGGTTGCTTTTCTCTACTGGGTGGCCACTGGCTATAATCTCTGGGATATTCACCTGCAAATTTTGCGTCCTGGCTGGCCGTGGTGGACGCTGCTCTTCGCCCCTTACCTCATCTTAACCGTCACCTCCGAACTCTGGCCCAGCCGCCAGGACTGGCGCGGGGCGCGCTGGTTCGTCGTTGGCATTCTCCTTACAGGTATATTGATAATTCTCCTGCTCTGGTCCATCAAACTCCTTGTCTTTAACAACGCGGCACTGCAAGTTACTTCTTCCATCGCCACGCATATCGACTTTGCCCTGCTATTGCTACTTGGGTTAGACCTGGTTTTCCTCATTGTGGCCGAGGGGTTAGTGAGAATAGTGAGAGGGTAGCTGACAGTTGCCAAATAGCATAAACTATCGTATACTCTCATTCGTTCTTTTGATAGAGGCGAGAGGTCTATGGCAAAGCAAGCACAGAAGTTATTCCGAGTCGGAGCCGCCGCTCATGAATTGGGGTTGCACCCAATGACCGTCCGACGATGGATCAAAGCTGGCCATATTCAGGTGGTCCAGGTAGGCCGAGAGATGCGCATTCCACGCTCGGAGATCGAACGGATGGTAGGCGCATCCGACGAGCGATTTCTCGTCCTCTATGGACGCGTCAGTGGGCATGGACAAAAGGATGATTTGGAGACA
>WNGJ01037038.1_pt1 | contig 12158 bp, 6 predicted proteins | sample 5400611 | NCBI WGS metagenome assembly WNGJ01 (sample SAMN13153375, study PRJNA577476) | soil metagenome | isolation source: 40 cm soil or saprolite under Garry oak tree replicate 1 | place: USA:California | collected 2016-06-15 | reverse complement strand
TCACCGGTCCCGCGTCGAACCCCAGCCAGACGGTGATCGATCCCAGCTTCGGAATCGGGTTCTTCAACCATGAACGAAATCTGGGCTTGACCTACACCCGGATCGTGTCCCCGAAGCTCACCTCGGAATCGTCATTCGGAGTCCTCCGCACCACGCCGTTCTTCACCACCACCAACCACAGTCAGCCGGCGATCGGTTTCGCCGACGGCCTCTACGAGCCCTTCAACTCGGCGGCGGGACAGTACGTCGGCGACTACGGCAATCTGATTCAGCTTCGCCAGAACTTCAGCTACAGCCGCGGCGCGCACGCCTTGAAGACGGGACTTGAAGTCCGGCTCAACCGGGACACCACCATATTCGGGCTCTCGCCGAACGGCGTCTACGCCTTCGGAGGCGGCGCGGCTTATGCGCCCGTAGCCATTCCGTCCGCGAGTGATCTGCACAATATTCTCCCTGGCGATCCGCTGCCGGATTCGCTGACCGGCTTCCTGACCGCCACTCCTTTTTCCTACAACGCGGAAACCGCCGGCAATTCCGAATTTCCGCAAGGGGAGCACGTGGGTGAGAGCGCCGTCCGCCGCGAGGCCTACAATTTTTATGTTCAAGATGCCTGGAAGGTCTCGCCGCACCTGACCTTGAACTACGGCCTCCGCTACGAGGTGAACACCCGCATCCGTGAAGCCAAGCACCGCACCTCGAATATCTACATTTTCGGGCCGAACGGACAGAGCGCGCCCTACTGGGAATCCGGCGTGCGCCAAAGGTTCCTCTTCAACCCGCAGCCCCCTTACGACATGGACTGGGGCGGCTGGGGACCGCGCCTGTCGGCAGCCCTGCAGGTCTCGAAGAACACCACCCTGCACGCGGGAGGCGCCATCAACACAACGCTGCCCAATATCATCAACGACAACAACATCACAGCGAGCTTCCCGTTTGTGGTCAATCCCTATTTCACCGCCTTGCCGGGCGCGCCCGTGCCTTTCAAGAATTCCGTGATCCGCTTTGCATCCCCCGCTGTCGTCACGCCACAAGGTCAACCGGTGTTTGCCGCCGGCCGCACAACCGACGTGCCTGCCAACACCGAGATCGACCTGGTGCGCTTCGAGCAGGACCTTGCCGCCGTCACGCCTGGGAATCAGATTCAAGCGCTGCAGATCTTCGGTATGTCGAAGAACTTCAGCAACGGGTACGTCGAAGCCTGGACGGCGGGTGTGGAGCACAACTTTGGCGATCTCGATTTCAGCGCTGCGTATGTGGGCACGGCGGGCGTGAAGATACCCAGCCTCGTTTTCCCCAACGACTACCCTGGCGCAGCGCCGGCTTTCGCGCCCTTCACCCTGTTCGACGCGCAGGGACGCGTGCGGGGAGGGATCGGAACGGAATTCTTGACGAGTAATCGCTCCCACTCTGTGTTCCACTCGCTGCAAACCTCCCTGTCGAAGACCTCGCCGCGGGCGGGGATCGGGTTTCAGGTGAACTACACCCTGAGCAAGTCTCTCGACGACACGAGCAGCGTTTACGGCGCCTTCGGCCAAACCACCTCAGGGACTTTGCTGCAAGCCTTTCCCCAGAATCCGTGGAATCCGGGCGCGGAAAAAGGGCCCTCGACTTTTGATACCCGGCACATTCTGACGATCAACGTGATCCAGGCGCTGCCCTTTGACCGGCTGGACTTCCTGCGCCGGCTGCGTCGCCATGTGACGTCCGGTTGGGAATTGCTGAACATCAGCACCTTGACCAGCGGCTCGCCTTTCACGATTTACTCCGGCGTGCAGCAATCCGGCGCGGGATCCTTGAACACCGACCGGCCCGATCAAATGGGGCAGCCGGTTCTCTCCACAAGTCGGCCGGTTCGAGAGGATTACTTCGGGCAGGGCAGCAACAATGCCGCGTTTTTCTTCATCCCCATCAGCGTGCCCGGTGGCACAGGACCCAATCAGGGGCGATTCGGAACGCTGGGGCGCAATACTTTCTACGGCCCGGGATTCCACAGCTTTGACGTGTCGTTGATCAAGGACACGCCGCTGGGCCATCGCGGCGCGAGTGAGGCGGCAACCCTGGAGTTCCGGGGCGAGTTCTTCAACGTTTTCAACCTGGTCAATTTCGGACTGCCCGCGAATATCGTGCGGGGCACCGGCTTCGGCATGATTAGCCATACCGCCGGCCCTTCCCGCCAACTGCAATTTTCGCTCAAGGTTATCTACTAGCTCATCAGCGACTTGGCACACGTCGTCGCGTCTCGGCCGGCCACCTGAGCTCGGTGTTCTAAATTTGACCTAACCTAAGCTTCGCAAACGGGAGTGTATGCTTCACGTCCCCAGGGTGAATCATGGCTGAAGCAGCACCCAACGTGTTAGAGCGAAACAACTTCGTCGATCAGCGGCCTTTTTCTCTCAACCCAAAACAATACACCCAGGAATCGTGGTCCACGGCGTACACGCGCCCATCAGCCACCGCCAAGCTGCTGAAGTGCACCCAAGTATGGATAAGGTTACCGCTATGGTACAGCGCGCGGCCGGTCTTGGCATCGAGCGCGAGGAGGCTAGCGGGTCTGGTATTTTTCAGCCTGTCTGTATTCTGATCCGCATTTTCTCCCGTAGAGAGCGCGAAGATTACTCCATTCGCGATAACCACCGGACTGGGCAGATTGAAGTCTCCGGAAACCCAGGCAGGTATCATGACGGCTTTGCCGGAAGCGGCATCCAAACCGACTCGGAATGCCGCGATGCTGCCGCTCGGGTTAGGGCCGTTGTTCAAAGGAAAGTTTGGCGCACCTTTGGAGAGAGGCCCGCCCACTGGAACATAGATCCAACGCTGGCCTTCCTTGTCCTCCCAAGTCGAGAGGGCGCCCCAGATGCCTTTTCCTTTGCAGCAGCTACGCTCGTCATTGCCAAGAGGCGGCGTAACAAAAAGCGGAGTGCTGTGGTCCTGTCCGCCCAGGGAGTGCGCATCCATTAAGTAAACCACGCCCTGCTTGGCTCCCCCGGCGAGCAGGTTATGGCCGTGGTAGGTGAACCACACTGGACTGGCTGAACCAAGGTCAAGGTCCTCCTTGCTTAGTTGCTCCCAGTCTCGAGGCGTGAAGTAATCCGCCAATTCCAGCCTGGGCAGCGAGGCTGCCACCACGCTGTTGGAGTATTCTCCTGCCGCAGGGTCTGACTTCCCGTCTGCCGTCTGGCCGTAAATGCGATGATCGTTGCCCACCACGGCCCCGCTGCTGCCCCAGATTCCAGCCGTATCAGTCGGAGAAAGAAGGAGGCGGCGAAGCAGCGGCCGCCGCGGGTTGCTGACATCCAGGGAGTAGAATCCGGAGGCCGCGTCACCGCAACCTTGGGAGAGAGCTGTGTAAACGATGCCGTCCACTATGTTCAGGCTCCAGCTCTTGGAAAAAGGGGCGACGAAGGGCAGGGCCGGAAGCCGGTCTTTGCCGGTTGCCAGGTCCAACCCAAACAACCTTCCATCCATGGCAATGACGTAGAGGGTTTGAGTGCCACGGTCCAAGGCCGGCGTTGCGGTGATCCCGTTGGGACAGAGAAAGGTCCCCTGATAGGAGCCGCTACCGGGAAGCACGCGAGAGGTAAAGGCACGGCTCCACACCAGGCTCCCATCGGCAGCATTCAGAGCGTAGACGCCGTTGGAGCTCCCCGCCACGTAAACCAGAGTCTTAGTCCCCTCGGGAGTCAGGACGCCCGTGGCCACTACCGGAGCCGTTAACGCATGAAGGAACTTGGGCTCATTCTTCAGCTGCGTTTTCCACTTCAGCTCCAGTCCCGCTACGGCTTGTTGGGTCAAAGCCGTCTCTTCCCAGGCCCAACCGCTGCGCTGGGGGTCGTGCCCGACCATGGGCCAGTCAGCAGGAGTACCGGAACCTGACCAGAAAAGCATAATGGCAGAGAAGTGAAGCCACGAACGGATGGACACACGTCGATTCAAAGTTTTACTCCCCGGCAGCGGCAGTTGGAATCCGGAATTTCCGGTTCAACCATTTCAACTTTATCAGTGCGCGAAAACCATATCGCAGCCCCCCTCCGGCGTCAAGTTAGAGAGAGCATTGGTAGTGGCGCGAGTCCGTGTAGTAAGGTTCAACCTGGCCGTTGTTATCCCGTCGAAGCATTGGCTTCCGCGCCCGCATAAGGCGGGCGAGCCGTTAGGAGCTCTCTAGGGCTGGAGCGAACTTGCGCCAGACCGGCGGGCATGACCGGATTTCTATCAAGCTTGCGCTTTGACTCGGTGGCGCGCGCCGCTTAAATATGGTGGCTCGGAGGTGGCTTATCTTGACCACGCACAGCTCCGGCTTAACGACGGACGAGACCTCCCCCGGTCCACGGCCCACCCGCGTTCGCTGGAGGATTGTCAGCCTTCTCCTCGGGTTCAGCATCGTGAGCTATGTCTTGCGTGTCAATATCACCATCGCCGGCGAGCCCATCATGCACGAATTCCACCTGACCCCTATGCAGTTGGGTTGGGTTTTTTCCGCCTTCCTCTTCAGTTACACCGCCTTCATGACGCCCGCCGGGACCTGGGCGGACCGTTTTGGACCTCGTCTGACCCTAGCTGTTGCCGGGCTAAGCTGGGCTGCGCTGACCTTCCTGACGGCATTGGTGCCAGGGTTGGTCTTCACGTCAGTCGCGACGGTACTGGGCTCGCTCCTGGTCATCCGTACTCTTCTCGGAGTCTGCGAGGCGCCCATCTATCCCGCCGCCCTCAAAGCCGTTTCGAACTGGGTGGCAGAGCGCGAGCGGGCGTTTTCTAACGGCGTCGTGATTTCCGGGGCGCTAGTGGCCTCGGCCGTGACGGCCCCGGTGCTCTCCTTGATGATGGTTCATCTCGGCTGGCGCAACGCCCTAATGCTGACGTCGGTGGTTGCTCCCATGCTGGTGCTCGCCTGGCTGCTCTACGCGACCGATCGTCCGCGCGAGCACCGTGCCATCAACGCTCGTGAGTTTGAAATCATCGCCGGCAGCGGCGAAACTCGCTTGACCGCCACAAAGGCGGCGAAGCACCTCCCGGCCAGTTGGAAGCTGGTCCTCAAGAGCGGGCAGGCTTGGCGATTATTTGCCGCCTACATCTACCTGGTCGAAGCTCGCCACTTCAGCCTTGTGCGTGGTGGGTTCGTCACCGCCGCCCCATTTATTCTCGGGACCATTGCCACGCCGAGCGCCGGCGCATTGAGCGACCGGCTCACCGCTCGGCTCGGCAGGCGGCGGGGAAGGCTGCTCGTCCCGGTAATCGCCATGACTGTCTCGGCCATCCTGGTTGCGGCCGGCTCTCGCATCGCAGACAATCGCCTGGCCGTTGCTCTGCTCTCGGTTGGAGCGGCCCTTTGCTGGACGCCCGAAGGGCCGACCTGGGCAAGCACGATGGAAATTGCTTCGCCGGCGGCCGCCACAGCCGTAGGGTTCGTAAACACAGGGGGGAACTTGGGCGGCTTCTTCGCCGCTATAGCAACGCCCTGGTTCGCTAAGGAGATCGGCTGGATCGGCGCCTTCGACGTCGCCAGTTTGTTGGCCATCGCTGGCGCCGTCGTGTGGATGGGAGTCGACTCTTCCCGCGCCAGAACGTTATCCACATGAACTCCCTAAGGTGATCGAGGGATTGGGGACCTGCCCCACTTCCTTGCTCGCGTCATGAAGGGCTGCTAAATTGAGGACATGCCTGAGCGGTCGATTGGTGAAGAACGCGGGGTTTCCGCAGGGGCGGCGGCCCTCAAATTCGAGCCCGAGGTTCCGACACCGTTCTCAACCGGTGGGTGGTCAAACCGCAAAAGAACCATAGGCCTCACAAACGGAGGCCTGCGCTACCTGTTCCTTGTTGCAATCTTCTTATTCCCGTTGTTCAATGGCCCCTGCGTTTCGCGTGCGCAGGGATCCGCGGAGAAGGCGTTGGAACAGAACGGCCTGAGCAGCCACGGGGGAGCACGACACTTTTTCACTTCCCCGGCACAAGAAAAGAAATTTACCTCCCAAAGTCCCGAAGCATTGTTGGAAAGCGGGTTGAAGGCATTGGGACAGGACCGCTACGAAGAAGCCATCCCAGTCTTTCGTCAGGCTCTTGAGCTGGATCCTAAACTGCTGATGGCCCGGTACGACCTCGGAGTCGCCTATTTCGCAGTTGGGAAGTATGCTGAGGCAAGGGAGGCTTTCGAGGAGGTGTTGCGTCTAAACCCGGAGCATCTTTTTGCAGCCTATTTTCTGGGGCGAGTCGACCTTGCGGAAGGCGATCTCGATCAGGCGATCCGGCGCCTCGAGGCCGTTTCAAAAGGGAAGCCGGTTGCTGACGAGCTGTACTACCTCGGTTCCGCTTATTTCAGAAAAGGTGAAGCCGACAAAGCCATTCGTACTCTGAAGCAGGCCGCGATTGCAAAGCCCGGAGATTATCGTATTCACCTTCTGCTCGCGCGATGTTACCAGAAATCAGGAAAGGCTTCGGAGGGCCGGAAAGAGTATGAGCTTTCTGAAAAGCTTCACGGTACTTACCAAACAAAGGCGCGAGAGATCATCCAATGTCAGCAGTCGCTGGCGTCCAAGCCAAAGGAAGAAGCTGAAACGGAGTGCCGGCGGCTCTTGGGTGGGGATGATCCCACCAAGCTTATAAGCCAAGGTGTTTTGCTTGCGCAGTACGGACTTTACGATCACGCCGTGATACCACTCGCCAAGGCCGCTGGTATTGACCCGGAAGACTACGAGGCACAGTTCAATCTGGGCCTGACGTATTTCAAAATGAAGAGGTATCAGGAGGCCAAAAAGCCTCTCGAAGCGGCGGTAACCTTGCGGCCTGAGTCCTATGATGCCGTGGCCCTGCTCGGGTCAGTTTGTTTCTCCTTGGCAGACGAGTTCGGTGCCCTCCGGCAATTGCGTCATGCCCACCAGTTACGTCCCGATGACGAGAAGATGACGGCCCTGCTATTTGAAGAACTGCGTATCATCGCCCAGCACTATTTTGCTCAGAAGCATTACCAGGAGTCCGTTCCATATTTTGAGGAGGCGCTGTCGTTGAGGCCGGACGTCGCCGAGCTCCATTCGCAGTTGGCCCTGGTTTACACAGCCTTGGGGGAAGAAACCAAAGCTTCATTAAGTGGGTCTCATCGGTTAGCTTCTCGTTGGTGGATTTCAACGAGCATATTAGTCATTGCTTTGACACGCTCCTGGGCACTGAGGCGGTCAAAAGTTTTCTGTTCCTCCTCGCTCTTATGGACTTCACCCTGCTCGCGGTCTAAACGCGAGAGTTGATAGAACGCTGGAGCAAAGTCGGGGTTGACGTGGATTATCTTTTCGAGTTCGAGTTGTGCAGCCTTCTTGTTTCCTTCTTTAATCATGAGCTTCGCCAGTTCATAACGTGGCTCCGGTTCGTTCTCGTCAAGCTCAATGGATCTCGTCAGAAGTTTTTCTGCCTCTTCGTCCCCCGCGGCGTCCGCGGAAGAGCTCCGCAGAAGCGCCAACGCCCCGTAGTAATATCCCAGGGAATTCCGCGGGTTGATCCGGATGACCTTGTGTGCGGTTTCCGTCAGTTGGTCCCATTTGCCGGTTTCTTCGTAACTGCGACAGAGGACGACGCAGGCGAGATCGAGCTTGGGATCGAGTTCGAGGCTCTTGGTCAGCGCCGCCTCAGCCGCAGGATGGTCCGGCACATCGAGATAGGCGACTCCTAGCGCGAACCAGATTCTTGAAGAATCGGGGAATACCTTCTTTGCCGAGTCCAAGAGGGTGACCGCAGCCTGCGAGGCTCCGTTGGTTACCAAGATTTCGCTTAATTCCAGAACATAGTCCTCATCATGCGGGTCCAAGTTCATCGCCTTCTGGACCTCGGCGACCGCCGGCCCAGGTTCTCCGAGCTTGAAATGGCTTTCACCCACGAGATCGTGCCAGGCCGCCGAGTTCTGCCTGGACGGCCCCACCATCTCGAGCAATCTGAGCGCGGCTTTGAAATCCTGCTTCTTGAAATAGTCGACGGCGAGTGCGTAGAGGACCTCGCCAGCCTTGGGCTCGACACCCTGCACCCGGCGCAGATGTTCGACCGCTGCCTCTTCCTTCCCATAGCTTAGCAGAAGCCCTCCCAGCTCTAATTCGATTGTCGGATTCGACGATGACGCGCTAGTTAACTTTTCGACCACAGGTTTCCCTGCCTCTTTTCGTCCTTGCTTGAGATACAAGCGCCCCAGAGCCATGGCGTAATCTAGGCTGTCAGGAGAGAGGTCGTAGGCTTGGCGGAGATGTTGTAACCCCGCCGTTTCCTGGTTTGTGGCCAGTTCCGCCCGCGCCAAATTGAAATAAGCCTGCGAATCACGAGCGTCAATTCGGGTGACGGCGAGAAATTCTTTCGCGGCGTCTTGGGGGCGACCTTCGAGGAGGTAGACCCCACCCAGGTTGTTTCGCGCCGGTTTAAAGCCAGGGTCTAATTCGACGGCTTTCTTAAAGTAAGTCACCGCTTCTTCGCGTAAGCCTTGTTGGAGGGCGCAGAAGCCTAGCAGATTATAGATAAACGAAGAATTCGGTTCTGTACGCAAAAGCTCGCGGAACTCCGCCGCTGCCTCCGCGAATTTCCGCTGTTTCATCAATTCCTTGCCACGGTCGAGTCGCTGTTGGGAGGAAAGACTTGCGACTGGGAACGAGCCGCCCTGAGGAAGACCCCATCCGGCGCGGGCGCTCCCCGCTCTGAAAACCAGGACGAGCGCCGTCAAAGAGAGCAAGGAGAGGTTGGCGCTCGCGTGGCGGGTGAGAATTGAGCGCCCTCGGGTCACCGTATCAAGTTTGTTAGGGCTCTTCATTTCAACACCGTGAGTTCGACCTCTCCAGCGCCCCGGCTCGAGGCGGCTCTTGACCTCCGCCTGCGTATCATCGCTGGCCCCCTCGAATCCAGCCTCGGAATAAATCAATCTGCTCGGCCGAGATCCTTCTCCATGCGGTTTTCAGGGGCCAAACCCGTGCGCGCGATCTTCTCTCGCCATCTCGACGAGTAGTTTCAATTCCGAATACGGCGCCAGCGCCTTTTCGAGCGCCGGGCCGGACGTCATCTGGGAAGGCGTGGACTCACCGCACCAGCGTCCGATCTCGATTTCGCTCGCGAAACCGAACGCAGCCATCTTTGCCGACATCTCCCGCGCCGTGCCGCAGTCGCCGTGTCGCAACGAGCTGGCGAGAAGCACCGGAAAGATCTCGGGCTCGTTAGAAGCGAGATCCTGCGCGCGTGTGAACTCCGATTGCGATTCAGAATTCGCTCCACTCTTCGCCAACGCCAAAGCCTTGAGCCAATGCGGCCACGGGCTGCCGGTGAAAAGCTCCTCGGCCTGGTTCAACTTTTCGAGACCCTCTTTGGGCGAGCCGAGTTCGCGCAGCATATTGCCTTGGGCGAGATAGGGCGCCTGCCACTGCCAGCTCAAATCGGCGGCCTGGCGAAACGCCCATTCGCTTTCGCTACGATGCCCGGCGAACTCGTAACAGACGCCCTCGGCGAAGAAAATCCTGCCACTAGCCGGAAAATCCTTGCGCGCCTTTTCGAGGAGATCATGAGATTCGTTGATGCGCTTGGCGAAGGCCAACTCCAAAGCCAGGTCGGTGACGTAGGCTTCGTTCTGTGGCTCGAGCTCGACGGCCCGGCGGAGCTCTTGAAGCGCCCGAGAGGAATCTCCCGCGCGGCTCGCGAGACGTCCCATTAAATTGTGTGAGGCCGCGGAATACTTGGAGTCGGGCGAAGATGGGCTCAAGATCTGCAGAGCTTGTTCATCGTGTCGCGTCCGGAAATAAATCGAAGCGAGCGCCAGGCGGGCTTCCTCGGCGCCGGGATGCTGTTGAAGGAAAGTCTGAAGTGTTTCCGCTGCCTCGGGATAATCGTGGAAGCTCGCGAGAAGCGATGCCGCTCGAAGCCGGGTTTGAACATTATCTGCCGCGAGCGAAGAAATCTTCTGTAGCCTTTTCAGCGCTTCAGGCTTCTGGCCAAGTTCCCAGAAAACGCGCGCCAGAAACAAAAGCAAGTCTGGGTCGTCACCATTCTTTTCCTCGGCCTTCAAGAGTGCGGCGCGGTAGCGCTCCAGCCGCTGACGGTCGGGCAGGTTCTCAGTTTCGTTCACAAACCCAAGCAACCCTTCTGGGTAATACGTGCGCCGTTGAGCGTCAAGCCGGTCGTACTTCTTGAAAAGCTCGAGCGACTCGGCGGCGCGCCCGGCGTCTCCGAGCTGGCGATAGACCGCCGCGAGGCGATAATGTATCTGCGAAAACGCGGGAGACTCAGCACTGGCGCGCTCAAGATAATCGCGCGCATGAACGTAATCGTGGGCGCGCATGTAAGTTGTGCCCAGTTCATAGAGAGCGCCGAAGTGCTGGGGATGGTACTTGAGCGCCTGCTTCAGCCACCTTTCGGCAAGGGGATAATTCGCTTCGTTGGAGGCGAAGAGCCCCAGGTAATACGCGGCTTCGACATTCCTGGGGTCAAGATCGAGCGCCTTGTGCAACAGGCCCTCCGCTTCCGGGCGCTGGCCCGCATACCAGAGCGTGCGGGCCAGCAGAACATAAGACTGAGGGTTTTGAGGTTCGAGTGCGGCCACAGTCTGGTATTCCTTCAGGGCCCTTGGGAACTGCTTGTCTTTGGTCAGGGCTTCACCGAGGAGCAAGTGGGGTTCGACTTTTCGAGGATCAATCCGCACGCAATCTTCTAGAACGCCGACCGCGTCCTCGATGAAACCTTCCTGGATGCACTCACGGCCGAGGAGAAGAAGGACATCCGGCCGTTCGGGTGCAAGCCGCCGCGCGCGGACGAGAATCTGAATGGCCTCGTCGGGGCGCTTGCCTTCGACATAAACAACGGCGAGTTGATAGAGCGTTTCCACAGAGTTGTCCTGAATGGAGAGGGCGTGTAAGAAGGCCTCCTCGGCCTCGGAGTATTTCTGGACGTGCTTGTAGGCCTGACCCAGGTTGTAGAGCAGCTCGAAATTCCGCGGTTCGGAGATCCGCGCGCGTTCGAGCTCGTCCACTGCCTGGGGGTATAACTTCCACTCGAGAAACAGGCCCCCAAGCGAGAAATGAATCTGTGTGTCCTCGGGAGCGATCGCCACGATCCGCCGCGACACGGCGAGGGCGCGGTCGTTCTCTCCTGCGCCCAGATACGCATGGGTCAAGGCGAAAAGCGCCTGAGCATCGGAAGGCGCCTGGCCGGCGGCAACCTCGAGATATTTTGCGGCCTTCGAATAGTTCTTGGCTTCGAGCGAAATCACACCCAAGTTGAAGTTGGCGGTGAAATTCTTGGGCTCAATGCGGAGAGCGCGGGTAAACTCGGTGGAGGCATCGCCGGGCTTTCCCTGGCGGTATAGACTCCTGCCCAGATCGTTGTGCGCGGCGATAAAATTCGGATTGAGCTCGAGCGCCTGGCGATAAGCCGCCTCAGCTTCCTCGAAAAGTCGCTGGCCGTCGAAGGCGATTCCGAGAAGGTCGTATCCGGCGGGAGATCTGGGATCGATTTTCAAGCCGGCCTGGATCTCGGCCTGAGCCCCGGCGAAGTCACCGCGTTGGATGGAACCGAAGCCTTCTTTGAAGTATTTCTCCGCTTCCCCGTCAGTCCCCAGAAGGGCCCGACCGGCGAGAGCTACGGCGACGGCCAGCGCGAGGCTAAGGATCAAGCTGCGGCGCGACGGTCTCACTTGCTGATTCCACCTCCGATCCATCTCCGATTCCGGTACCACACAGAACCATCCTAGCACCCCAAAATGAGACAATGGAGACAGACGAGACATTCGCCAAAAAATATAAGGCGATTCTGCGCTACACGCTTGCCGCTATTGTTCCGGCTCGTCAGGGTTCTCTTCAATCTCGATTTTGAAATTGGGATCATTTTCCTGGCTCAATTCGCGCAATGCTTGCATAAGGTCTTCTTGCAGTTTGGCATTAACCTCACGACGATCAGCCCAGGTTTTGCTGTCAAAGACCAATTTCTGAGCCTCAGCGAATTCGAAGCCGGAGACTCTGGCGAGCATTAGAAACGAGTCAGTTTGGCTGAGTCGCCTTTCCCTCATTAAGCTCAGGAGCGTCTCGACGTCCGCGCCACCTTTCCTCAGCCTTATGACGTCTGCTTCCAGTTCCTTCCATTCAGAGCGATTCACAGGAGACTCACTTTTAGGCGAGATCGACATGTGGATGAGCCGTAGCGGTCGACCGGCACCTCCGAGTCAGTAG
>WNGJ01009454.1_pt1 | contig 12158 bp, 7 predicted proteins | sample 5400611 | NCBI WGS metagenome assembly WNGJ01 (sample SAMN13153375, study PRJNA577476) | soil metagenome | isolation source: 40 cm soil or saprolite under Garry oak tree replicate 1 | place: USA:California | collected 2016-06-15 | reverse complement strand
GCCGTCCGCCGTCTCGGCTGTTATCTCCAATTCAGCAGGGAGAGTTGAGCGCTCAACAATGAGGCTATGATAACGATTGGCTTCAAAGGGGATTGGGAGGTTGCGAAAGACACCCTGTCCTTCATGGTACATCAATGAGGTTTTGCCATGCATCGGCTCAGCTGCTTGCAGAACGTGCCCACCATAGGTTTGTCCAATAGCTTGATGGCCAAGACAGACCCCTAATACAGGAATGTATGGTCCAAATGTTTCGATAATCTGGCAGGAAAGGCCTGCCTCTGATGGAGTACATGGCCCTGGAGATATTACAATATGATCAGGGCTCATCGACTCGATTTCACGTATGCTTACCTGATCGTTCCTCCATACTTGTACATCGGCACCTAGCTCTGACAGGTATTGATAGAGATTGTAGGTGAAGCTGTCGTAATTATCGATTAATAAAAGCATGCGTCTCTCTCCGCTCATTAGAAATATTTTCGGCTTCATCAAGGGCGCGTAAAAGTGCTTTTGCCTTATTCATGCTCTCCTGATACTCTTCAGAAGGGCTGGAATCGGCGACAATGCCTCCTCCTGCTTGTATATAAGCGCGGCCATTCTGTATGACCATGGTACGTAGTGTGATAGCGGTATCCAGATTACCTGAATGGCTGAAATAGCCGACAGCTCCAGCATATACGCCTCGCTGTTCTCCCTCCAATTCGCTAATGATCTCCATAGCACGAATCTTCGGAGCTCCTGAGACTGTCCCAGCGGGAAACCCTGCCCTAAGGGCATCATAGGAAGTGAGCTCAGGGCGAAGCTGACCTGTGACGTTGGAGACAAGGTGCATAACATGGGAATAGCGTTCGATTTCCATGAACTGACTCACCTTTACACTACCAGGGATACTGACTCGCCCAACGTCATTACGTCCAAGATCAACAAGCATGACATGTTCGGCGCGTTCTTTCGGGTCATTCTTCAACTCGTCAGCGAGTTGTTGATCACTTTGTAAATCATCTCCTCTTTTACGAGTTCCAGCGATAGGGTGTATGGTAACTTCACCATCCTCGACGCGCACCAGCAATTCGGGAGAAGCTCCGATGATGTGGAGATCCTGAAAATCAAGAAAAAACATGTATGGTGAAGGGTTAATGGAACGTAGAGCACGATAAACAGTAAAAGGTGCTGCATTGACGTGACGGCTCAAGCGTTGTGAAACTACTACCTGGAAGATATCACCTGCGCGTATATATTCTTTTGCTTTGCACACCATTGACTCAAATTCAGCAGGTGTGCGGTTTGATTTTACCTGTAATGCGATAGAATCGGATTTGGTAGTTGGCTCTTCTGGTAAAAGGGGTGTTTGATGAAGGCGTTGTTGGATATCTTCGATGATTGCGATCACACGCCTATATTCTGCTTGTAGATCAGGTGTGTCGAGGTGAAGGTGGGTAACGATTCTCACACGGTGTTTTAGATGATCAAAAACCAGTACAGTCTCGGTAAAGCAACAGATTGCCAGCGGTAATCCCAACACATTTTTCTCTGGAACGGGCAAATGCTCGAAGCGTGCTGCTGTCTCATAAGCCAGGTAACCGACCGCGCCACCATGAAAGCTTGGCAGTTCATCATGCTCGATTCCAATGGTATTGACGAAGAAGTACTGCTCTAACTCAGCTTGAATGAACGCCAGAGGATCAAAGCACTGAACCTTTTCAATACATTCATCTCTGCCAGATTCTGGTCGATAGAGCGTTGCTGTATTGCCATCGTGTTTCATTATCAGATAAGGATCAATGCCAATAAATGAGTATCGAGCTATTTGCTCTCCACCTACAACACTTTCCAGTAAGAAACTGTATGGACCTGAGGCGATTTTGCAGTAAGCGGAGACGGGTGTTTCCATATCCGCGAGGATGTCACAGCAGATAGGTAGCAAGGGCTTGCGGGAATCTGCCCTTGCTGTCATATCTGCGTCTCGCAACTGCCTGATTTCATCAAGTCTTGGATATAACATAATCTAACCCAATCCTATTACGTCTTTGACATGTTGCAAGGTAGCTGCTGCCATAGGACGCACTTGTTCGGCCCCTTGCTTGAGAATATTTTCAAGGGTGGCTGGGTCGTTCATCAGCTCATAATAGCGCCTCTGAATGGGTTCCAGGGTCGCTACTAACCTATCGGTAAGTGCAGCTTTGAAGTCGCCATAGCCCTTGCCAGCAAACTCTGCTGCGATCTCCTGCTGCGACTGTCCCGTCAGCAGTTGGTAGATGGTCAGCAGATTGGTAATGCCAGGACGCTCTGGATCGAAAGCGATCAGGCGCAACGAATCCGTTGTAGCTCGCGCAATCTTTTGTTTGATCGTTTTAGGATCATCAAGCAAATTGATGCGAGAGTTAGGATTCGGATCGCTTTTGCTCATCTTGTTTGTAGGGTTCTCAAGAGACATAATGCGTGCTCCCACCTCGCGAATCTGGGCCTCAGGAATCGTGAACACCTCTTGTCCATAGTGCGAGTTAAATCGCTGCGCCAGGTCTCGTGTGAACTCGACATGCTGCCTCTGGTCATCACCAACTGGCACGTAGTGTGTCTGATAAAGCAAGATGTCGCCAGCCATCAACGCCGGATAGCAGAAGAAACCGGTTCCGATCGAATCTGGATTCTCGCCTGCTTTGGATTTGAACTGGGTCATGCGGTTCAGCCAACCCAAGGGTGTATAACATTCCAAAATCCAACTCATCTCAGCATGTTGATGTACATGTGACTGGACAAACAGCTTGCAGTAGCGTGTATCTAGCCCAGAGGCCAGAAGGAGCGCTGCGAGTTGGTACGTATTATGGCGCAACTCATCAGGATCAATTGGTACTGTGATCGCGTGCAAATTAACAATACAGAAGATGTTGTCATTATCTGCTTGCGTTTCCACCCAGTTACGTATGGCGCCAAGGTAGTTGCCGAGATGAGGATTGCCCGTCGGCTGTATGCCGGAAAAGACACGTTTTTTGACCGGTGTGTTCGCATTAGAAATGGCTGGCTCTGGTTTTACGTTTTGGTTCGTTTCAACTGGCATCTAATACCTCCATCGATGTTTGAAAAAATAAACAATAAAAAAACGCCGCTCTTCCCATGCAAGGGACGAGAGGCGTAAATAACGCTTTCGTGGTACCACCCTGATTCAGATTAGCTGTTTTTCTCAAATTGCAGCTAATCCCTCATTGCCGGATACACCCTGGTATTCGTTTTCAGTATTTCAATCCCTCAGTCGGCTTTACGGTCATTCCAACTTTGGAGAATAGCGGAGGATATCCTGTCCTCAGTAACGGGGGACATTCCGAATGAGTGCTACTAGTTCATGTAAGAACGTTCGCTCATTACTCCCAGGCCCATTCTACGACTGCTTAGTGCCGGTTTTCACCAACTCCGACTCTCTACAACCTCGGCAGGTCGTATACTCTTCCTGTTCGATGCTTTTATGTATTCAGTTGTTATGTGGAAAGTATACAGAGGCTTTTGTGGTCTGTCAAGTGTTTACGATTCTTGACTGTTGAATTCAGCAAGTGCTAAAATCCTACTAAAATAGTAGGAATAAGTAACAACAAAGGAGTAGCGCCTTGAAAACTGATGAGTCGCTGAGCGCAACTGTTGAAGAATACCTGGAGACAATCTACAACATGAGCGCGGAGGATGAGGTAGTGATTGGCGCCAGGCTGGCAGAAAAGTTTCATGTCTCTGCGCCAACCGTAACAGAAATGCTCAAACGTCTTGTGCGAGATGGTTATATTGAAATGGATAGCAAACGCCAGGTGCTACTCACTGAAGCGGGTTTGCAGGCGGCTGAAGCTGTTTTACGCAGGCATCGCCTTACAGAGCGTTTCCTGGTTGATATGTTGGGGATGCAATGGCACCAGGTTCACGAAGAAGCTTGCCGTCTTGAGCATTTTATTTCAGGTGCAGTCGAGGAACGCGTAATTGCTAGCCTGAACAATCCAACAACCTGCCCTCATGGTAATCCAATCCCTGGCGCAGTTGCAAATGCACGCACATATCTGAAAGACCAGGGTGCTGTGCGTCTCTCAACGATTGCTGTTGGCGAGAAATCAACAATTTTCTGTATTTCGGAGGTTGTTGAAGATGAAGAAGCATTAATCCTCTACCTGCACGAAAAAGGGTTAACACCAGGTACCAGGTTGACGGTGCAGGCACTTGATGAAGAAGAACATGAAGGAAAGGAGAATGTCCGCTTGGAAGTAAATGAGCGTGAAGTGTGTATCAGTAAAGCTGTCGCAGCCAAAATCTGGGTAACACGTTAACATATGTGACTTTTTTGTGATATTGAGATAGTCTTTATCTTGACTTTTGACATTAGGGTATGCTAATATCTGAGTGAAATAGTAGGAATTGAGGCGGCGGATAAAACAAAATTTATTTAGTGAGAAGGTCGTACATGATAGCAACATTCGTTCTTTTCCTCCGTGAAGGGCTGGAAGCAAGCCTGATTGTAAGTATCCTCTTTGCTGCGCTGCGTCAACTCGATCAAATGGGAAAGGCTCGCGCTGTTTGGATAGGTGTCGGTCTGGCGGTTCTAGGTTCGCTTCTTGGTGGATTAGCTCTTTATGTGTTTGTGCATGAATACGCAGATACAACTTTCCAGACTATATTCGAGACGATAACATACCTGGTGGCAGTTGTGCTCCTGACTGCTATGACGTTCTGGATGCAAAAGCATAGTCGTTCCATGAAACGAGAAATCACGGCCAAAGCCGGTGCTGCCGGTTCTGGATTTGCGCTTGGCCTACTCGCTTTCACTACGGTCGGGCGCGAAGGGCTAGAGAGCGCGTTTTTCACACTCGCTTTCGCATTTCAAACGAACGCTGTCCTGTTGCTCACCGGCGCATTGCTGGGGATGTTATCCGCTGTGGGATTGTGCGTACTGATTTATAAGTTAGGTTATCGACTCGATTACCGCATCTTTTTCCGCGTGATGGGTATACTCTTGCTCTTCTTTGCAGCAGGCCTCCTTTCGGATGCAGTGCAAAATATGCAGCAGCTAGGCTGGCTAAGCTTTGGTACATCTCCCCTCTGGAATACTTCACATATACTCAGCGAAAATAGCGTTCTTGGTGACTTGCTGCATGGAATCATTGGTTACGCTGAGGCGCCCACCATCTTACAAGGCGTGTTTTATATAACTTACTTGCTAATTGCAGGTGGCATCTTTGCATGGATGACACGCAAACCTGAAAGTGGCAAACCTGCTACCTCATCTACCTCCACATTAACAGGCAACAAGCAAGTTCAAAGGGGCGCATAGGGATCGATATTACGAATTTCGTCATAAAAACCTCATTTTATGACGAAATTCGTACAAAATTATCGTTTTCACTCCGAATAATTGCTAAATCTCCAGCTTCAGGTTATAATTGTATATATCAGGCAATAGATTGATTCTGTATGTCTGGAACGACACTATTTTCAAAGAGAACTGTTAGTCTTGTTGAATCTGTTCCTCCTATCTTAAGAAAGGAGCTTTTATGCTTCGGGAACCAATCACAATTAATCATAAGCATGTAGACGAGATTGTCGCTCGAGAAGAGGCGGAATTTCGCAGGCGTACTCCTGGTTCGCAAAAAATTCACAAACGCGCGGTATCCTCATTGCCAATGGGCGTTTCCAGCTCGTTTCAAGCAATTCCCCCGTATCCTCTTTTCGTGGATCGCGCTGTTGGTAGCCGTATTTGGGATATCGATGGTAATGAGTATGTCGATTTTCATCTCGCTTTCGGGAGTCTGCTCGTTGGTCACTCTCACCCCATATTGGTAGAGGCTTTGCGTGACCAGCTTGGCAAAGGCAGTCTCTATTCTTTGCCCTGTCCCGATACTGTGTACCTGGCAGAAGAGATGGTGCGACGTTTTGCGCCAATTGAGCAGGTGCGTTTCTGCAATTCTGGAACAGAAGCGACGATGGATGCCATCCGCCTGGCACGTGCACATGTTGGTCGTAATAAGATAGTGAAGATCGAGGGTTCGTATCATGGCCATCATGATACTGTCCTCATGAGTACCAAGCCTTCGGTTGAAGCCGCAGGACCCGCAGATCGACCACATACAGTTCCGGCTTCAAAAGGTATTCCTACAGATGTCAAGCAAAACACTATTATTGCTCCTTACAACAATCCGGAAGCTTTAGATCGCATCCTGGCAGAGCATGAAGGCGATGTGGCAGCAGTCATTACCGAAGCTGTCTTGATGAATGTTGGTATAATGCTGCCGGATGATGGATATCTCCAAACTGTGCGTGACATTACCCGCCGGCATGGAGTATTGCTCATCTTTGACGAAGTTAAAACGGGTGTGACCGTCGCTCCAGGTGGTATCACAGAAATCTATCCGGTGGAACCAGATTTGATCTGCCTGGCGAAGTCCATTGGTGGTGGTATGCCCATTGGCGCGTTTGGTGGACGTGAGGAGATCATGCGCAGGATCAACCACAGTGAAGTATTGCACCTGGGTACATTTAATGGTAATCCTATGTCTATGCGTTCGGGATTGGTGACACTTACACAGATCTTCACACCAGAAGCTCATGCGCATGCCAATGGTCTCTCGAAACAACTTGGTGAGTCCTACATAGGAATTATCGAGGAGTTCGATTTGCCAATGCATGTTGCCCAGATTGGCGCGAAAGGTTGTGCTATGTTCCGTTTTGAACGTGCACATAACTATCGTGCCTGGTGGGACATTGACATGGCTGTCTCGTATGCTTACTGGCTTTTCCTTGCAAATCGCGGTATCCTTTTCCCTCCAGGCTTTGATGATCAGTGGACCGTTTCAATCCAACATACTCAGGAGGACATTGATCACCACACACATGTCTTCCACCAGTTCGTAACAGAATTGACCCGTTAAATCCTTAACTAATGGGAAATTTCGATTAACCTATTAATCTAACAGGGTAACTTTACTTGAAAAGCTACCCTGTTAGATTTCATCTCGTTGCAAAAATGATAATCCTCTAATCTCTATTATTCAGCAAGCTAGCCGCGTACTATAGACGAACCGATTTCATTTTGCTATACTCGCACCGTGACTACTATTCAGAATAATTCGTATCCAAATCTATATTTTTTAGCATTGTATGCAGAATAGCGAAGTGCCATAGATGAACAGTCAGAAGCTCCTACGGCAAATACCTGAGGAAATTACGCAGAATGATCAGATTGCAGAGAATGCAAAAGCTACTCAAGAGGGCGATTCACATGCCTCAGATAGCCCACCACCAACTACTTATCGACTTTTAAAAGGCCTTACTCCATTCTGGCATGATCGTATCATAGAGGCTGCTCTAGTTCTATCTATGGCGCTCTATTATGTTATCGGCAATACAAACCTTGGTACAGGACGGCTCTTTCAAATTAACCCTCTGATCTCATTGCCGTTTTTGTTGATTTTTGCAATGCTTTGCTGGTATCGTTTGCCATTTGCCCTAGTACTGATACCCCTGGGCCTCCCATACTATCTGCAACCGAAAACGGTGATTAGCCACTACTCCTTCAGTATTGCTGAGATTGCTTTTTTGACATGCGTGGTGGTGGTATTGGTGCAATTTTTGCTGCAACGGGGAAATTGGCGTTATTGCCTGTCATGGCGTGAATTGGGGGATCGTCTTGGGCCGTTTGCCCTACCTATCGTTGTTTTCTTACTAGCGGCGGGTATCTCTGTCTTCATTGCATATTCACAAAGAGTGGCACTACGAGCATTTCGTGAAGAGGTGTTTGAACCGCTCCTCTTTGTACTATTGGCGATGTTTTGTCTGCGCACTCGCCAGGATGTAGCTCGATTGCTGATCGCTATGCTGATATCCGGACTAATTGTGGGTGTACTTGGAAATGCACAGTATTTCTTATTCAGGAGTCAGCTTGTACTGGAATCGGATGGCATACGGCGTGTACATGCGATGTATGGAAGCGCAAATAGCATAGGACTGTTCTTTGATTATGTCTTACCTATCGGACTGGCTTTGATACTCGTCAAAGCATGGACGGCAACTAGAATACGGGCATCGAGGTTGATACTCATAAGTGTAATCGCGATCTGTTTGTCTATGCTTCTGGTGCTTTATTTGAGTCAATCACGAGGAGCCTGGTTAGCAATTGGTGTTGCTTTTCTTTTTATACTTGCGCTTTCAATTCGAAACCGTAAAGGGTTGATCGCAGGCGGCTTGATTGGAATTGTTGTACTTGGTGCTGTTTTACTAGTTTTCCATAAACCTATCCTAAATTTCTTTATTGCTGGTCATCAAAATACTTACGGTATCAGCACTCTGACAAAGCGTCTCTTTCTTTGGCTAAGTGCACTCGCGATGATTCGTGATCACCTGTGGTTTGGCGTTGGGATGGAGAACTGGTTGTGTTACTACAGCCCGAATGCAGTGTGTGTTGATCCTGCTGTAGTTCATCATTACTGGATTTTACAGAGCCCTTTTACAGGTGCTTTAACTGGCCTCTCAGATGAACCGACACTCTCACATCCTCATAACATTTTCCTTCATGTATGGGTAAGTATGGGTCTTTTTGGCTTATTAGCGTTTATTGGTGTGCTAGCGCTTTTCTTCTGGCTCTTTGTGCGCATCCTCATTTCGCTTCAAAACAGTGGAACAGCGCGCGATTCTTCAATGTGGTGGATGACAATTGGTGTTGGCGCAGCGATGATTGCGGGTGTGCTCCAGGGACAGGTCGATAGCTCCTTTCTTGGGCAAGACCTGTCATTCTGCTTCTGGATGCTGGTATCGGCCCTGCTGTTGCTTCGAATACTCGCGGGTACATCCTGGCGAGGAAGCTTAAGACAAAAACAGAACACCAAATCAGGTCTTAAAATATAGCATTGAAATCCCCTCTTATTGCTGTCATGTTCCGTATATCTCCCAAAATCGCATCACTTCTCGTTTAGTTCGGTGTAGCATTATACCAGAAATTGTTGGGGTCTATCTGTCCCGAAACTACCAACTTAGATGTATCATTGTGGGGTGTCGCATGTCTGATCTTCTTGAAGGCGTAATGTTGAGTGAATATCTCCTGCTACAATGTATCAGTCGAGGTGGAGTTGCAGACGTATATCGTGCTCGCCAGGCTGGAGAGGGAAATTATGAGGTGGCAGTGAAGGTATTCCGCCCTGGTTATGCTCAACGTGAATCCTTCCGTGAATATTTTATGACAGAGGCAGAAAAAATAGGTCAATTTGAGCACCCAAATATCATGCCATTTCTTGAATTTGGTGAAGGTGAAGACCTTCTTTATTCAGTTACTCCACTTGTGACAACCGGTACAATTGAATATCTCCTGAGTCGTGTAGGTGGGAAGTTATCCGCGATGCAAGCCCTACCAATTATGCAGCAGTTGAGCAGCGCGGTTCAATTTGCACATGAGCATGATGTGATACATGGCAACATCAAGCCAACTAATATTTTTGTCGCAGCAGATGGCAGGATGCTACTTTCCGATTTTGGTATTGTTCGAGGGTATGACGATAGTCAGCAATCGCTCACGCGGATTGGTTGGGGTTCAGCCGAATATGCTGCGCCAGAACAATCATTAGGAGTCTTGAGACGAGCCAGTGATATCTACTCGCTGGGTGTACTTTTGTTCCGTATTCTTACAGGAGAACCTCCTTTTACTGGACGAACCCCTGTCGAAGTATTACTCAAACATGTTCGACAGCAAGCTCCCTCTGCACGTTCGCTGGATCCGAACATTTCGGATGCTGTTGATGGCGTGCTGCATGTGGCCTTAGAGAAACGCTCGGACGATCGCTTTACCTCAGCTGAAGAATTTAGCAATGCGCTGGCGGTGGCGATAAGTGTTGCTCCCGTTGCCTCCCCTGTCGCTAAAGCTGTTACACCGGTAACACGCCAACTTACACCCAATCAGACTACCATTAGCGGTGACCCACAGACTCCTGTGCCTGCTTACGTAGCTCAGTCTTCTTCAATGTCTCCTGTTACTCCTTCTTATCCATTAGGGCAATTCAACCCTCTATCGCCCATCTCTGAGCCGCCTGATAACCAGACTTCGACCGCTGGGAATCCTCCTGGAGACATGAATGATTCGGAAATAACTTTGGCACGAAAGACCAACTCATTGCAGGAGCAAGAAGGTGCTTCATCACATATTTACTGGTCAACTGGGCCTGTAGAATGGTCTCCCATTGGGGAAGAAAGTGGGGATTCTAAGCCATTCACTGCCTCGCAATATCTCAGTAGCAAATCACCACTGCCCGAAACGCTCCAAGATACGTCTTCTTTACCAGTAAATTCGGCGCTTCTCTCTTCTTTTTTCCTTCCTGGTCCGTCCGGTAGCGTTAATACTGGCAAGGAGCAACTAGTTGTAGAAGTTCGTTCAACAACCGTCAATATAAGCAAGCAACCAATTTGAGCATAGCCAGGTCATCTAGTGGAGGGCGTGATCAATTGTTAGCGAAAGGTTAGACATGGCGGAACTCGCTGGTGTGACAGTAGGAAATTATTTTCTGCTTGAGTGTTTGGGGCGCGAGGGCATGGTGGAAACCTATAGAGCGAGACCTACGACTCAAGGTGGGTTTGACGTTGTGCTGCGCCTATTTCGCCCCTCTTTTCCTGATCCTACCGCGTTCCAGGAACACTTTGCCTCTGAGGTAGAGAAAATATGGCATTGCCATCATGAGTATATACAACCTCTGATCGAGTTTGGAGCGGGGGATGACTTGCTCTTTAGTGTCACCGAGTTTGTCGGAGGACAAACACTAGAGCAAGTTTTTCAGCGGGTTGAAAGGGAGGAATTTTTCAACTCTATACCTTACATTGTGCGTTCTGTAGCGCAACTATGCGCTGCCCTTCACTATGCTCATGAACAGCATATTGTACATGGAAATATCCAGCCATCAAGTATCCTGATACAACGTAATCAAGATATACTTCTGACCAACTTTAGTATGAAGCACATCTACCAGGAAGGTGACCCATTAGTCGCGCAAATTGAGGAGGGGAATCCTGCCTTTATAGCCCCAGAGCAGGTGGTTGGGATGCTCACACCAGCGAGTGATATTTATGCAATCGGCGTACTGCTCTATCGTTTGTTGACGGGATTTCTTCCATACGATGGTGAGAGTGCAGGTGAGATTGCTCTGAAACATGCAAATGAAGCAATACCTTCTTTGCGCCAATTACGTCCCGATTTACCCGAATCAATTGAGCTTGTTGTACGTGTGGCTCTAGCTAAAAGCCCGGAGGCACGCTTCTCAAGCGCTGATGCACTGGCTAGAGCGCTGCTAGCAGCCATTGCATTGGATAGTCCGCCTGTCGTTTCAGTAAAACCTCAACGACGAATTGAGGTGCGTTCTCGACGCAGAACTCCTTTTACATGGGGTGGTGCCTTCTCTTTGTTAGCCATTTTACTGATCTTATTTGGAATGGTTGGCACCTTAAATTTCTTCTCATCTTTACCATTACATTTACAAGATGTCCCCGTTCTCCTGTTTCATACTGACAGTCAGGGAAGTGTTGTGAAAACGGGGTTGAACAAGTCTACTCCTACGACTGCTTCAGGCGGCATAACGCCTTCAACTCCATCTTCAAATGGCAGTAATTCTACGCCGCTAGTGCACGTCACACCCATAGTCGGTCGATCACAAACGCCAATAGTCAAGGGAACAATACCTACTCCTCCTATGACTCACGCCATCGTTTGCATATCTGGCTCCCTTACACTTGATAGTTCGCAGAATTTACAGCCCTCGCTTCAACAAATCGATGTTGATTATATGAATTCCTGTCCTGAATTGACAATCACGTTACGTGGAGATGGTAGCCGCGCTAGCTTAAACAAAGTGGAGCATAGTCGCATTGATGTCGCAGGCTCAGACTTAACTGCTAATCCCAGGCGGAATTTAACTGACCACCCTATTGGTGCGTTACTCTATGCATTAATTGTTAGCCCCGATGTAGGGGTTGATGGATTAAGCAGCGCTGAGATACAGGAGATCTTCCAGGGACAAATCACGAATTGGGCACAAGTAGGCGGCTCTAACGAGCCTATCACAGTTATTCTTCCTCCTGCTGGAGCAAGTGTAAACGCGATTTTTCAAACATTTGTGTTGAATGGTGTTGCTGAACATGTGGATGCAATGAGGATTAAAAAGGATTCT
>WNGJ01016243.1_pt1 | contig 12159 bp, 14 predicted proteins | sample 5400611 | NCBI WGS metagenome assembly WNGJ01 (sample SAMN13153375, study PRJNA577476) | soil metagenome | isolation source: 40 cm soil or saprolite under Garry oak tree replicate 1 | place: USA:California | collected 2016-06-15 | reverse complement strand
AGTCGTTGAGGCGGAGATGGCCCCCTACACCGATGCCACCGGCCGACCCACGACCATCCACGATACCGTCTTCCGCACCATTCCTGGTTCGCCCGCCTACCTGGCCAAGGCATTGCATCACCGGGTGAACATTCCAGAGTATGGCATGATCTGGGAATTCAGTGGACGCAACGCCATTCAAGGCGACTTCCACTTCGAAGCGTAACGGAAGGCAGCGAGGAAAAGGAGGTGTCCGATGCGCGTCACGGAAGTCACCGAGGTGAAGGACGATGCCCAACCACGCCACCGGGCACCTGTCCTGTGGCCCTGGATTCTGGTAGTCGCCGCCTGGACGCTCGCGGGGCTTGCAGTTTTCACCAACCAGAGTTACCTGATTAATCACCACTATCTGCTTGAGGAGAGCCATTTCCCGGTGCTGGTGGCCCTGGTCGTGTTCCTGGCGGTCTGGCAAGTCATGACGGTGGGGATGATGCTGCCGTCGAGCATGCCGATGGTCTATATGATCGTGCATGCCGGCCGGCAGCAGCGCCGCCCACATGCGGTCCCAGGAGCGTTCCTGGCGGGCTATGCCGTCGTCTGGACGGCGTTCGCGCTCGTGGCTTTTCTGGGAGATACTCAGATCCACTCGCTCGTGCTTCACTGGTTCTGGCTTGATACCCATACCTGGGTCATTGGCGCGACCACCTTCGCGGTCGCGGGAGGCTTTCAGTTCAGCCCGCTCAAGGGACGCTGTCTCAAGCAGTGCCGCAGCCCGTTTAGTTTCTTCGTACGCTACTATCGCCAGGGGGTAGGAGCAGCCTGGCACCTGGGCCTGCGCCACGGCGCGTTCTGCCTGGGCTGCTGCTGGGCCCTGATGCTGGTCATGTTTGGGATTGGGGTGGGCAGCCTGCTGTCGATGGCGCTGCTGACCGGGGTCATGGTCGTCGAGAAGACCTATCCTGGCGGGCAGCGGCTCAGCCCGGTGATCGGGATCATCTTGCTGGGACTTTCGGCTCTCTGGCTGGCCCATCCTGCCTGGCTCTTGGGTGGAATTGGGGTCTAAGCACATTACGAGAAGGGAGAGCGTATGACAACCAACCTGAAATTGCTGTGCGTGTTTGCTCACCCTGACGACGAATCGTTAGAGACGCTTTTGAAAGCTATCCGGCAGGGCTGGAGCGCGCTTTCGAAACCGTCTCTTAGGGTAAGCTGGAAGGTATGCGTCGAATCCAACCCACTGACGTACAAAAGCAGCGGCTGGCCCCGCTCTTGTCGTCATCCTTACACCAAGGCTTCCTCGTGTTCGTTTTAAGGAGCGACCTGCCATGCCGACAGTGAATATCCCGCGCCACGCCAACCACCCGGCCATACCGCCTGTGCGCCTCCCGAGCATTGACGCGCTCAGCGACCCTGACGCCCTCGCGGCGGTCGTCGGACCGGTCGCGTCAATCGAGCGCTCCCCCCTGGTCACCCTCGGGTACACCTATACGGGGAACACCCTGGAGCGGCTTGATCTCCGCCTCGCGTCGGGCGGGCGGCGGACGCTCGTGCTCAAGCGGACCGCGACCACGCTGAACTGGGTCGGACGGCGCAGCGGGGATGCCGTCGGTCGCGAGGCCGCCCTACTCGCGGAGCCCGCGCTCACCGGCGTCTGGGAGGTTCTCGGGTGCCCCTACCGCGCCTTCGCCGCTCACGGCGGCGACGCTGGCCTGTTGATGGACGACCTCAGCGACCATCTCCTGCCCGATATCGACGAGCCGATCGCCGTGGCCGACGAGGACACGCTGCTCGCCGCGCTGGCCGCGCTCCATGCGCGCTATTGGGAGTCGGACGTGCTGCGGCTTCCGTGGCTTGCCGCGCCAGCGGTCCGTTTTGCGCTACTTGGCCCGCAGGCGGCGACCGAGGAGGCTCGGCGGCCCTCACCAGATGCCTTCTTCGACGACGTGCGCCGTGGCTGGGAGACGGCGTTCTCCCGTCTCCCGCCCCACGTCAAGGACCTACTCGGCCGCCCTGCCAGCGTACTCGCCGCAGACTGCGCCGGTCTTCCGTCGACGCTGCTGCACGGCGACGCCAAGGTCGCCAACTTCGCCCTGTTGCCGGGCAGACGGGTAGCCGCATTCGACTGGCAGTTGCTCGGCGTCGGACCGGCCACACTGGATCTCGGCTGGTATCTGGCCGTCAACTCCGGTCGGCTTGCCCGCCCCAAGGAGCACGTCATCGCGCGCTACCGCGACCTCCTCGAATCCCGCCTGACGCGTCCACTTTCGAACCTGCTCTGGGAGCGTATGGTGTCTGTCGGCGTCCTGTGTGGCGCGCTGATGCTGCTGTGGGCAAAGGCGCTCAGCTTGGAGGAGTCCGGATCGCCGTACGCTGTAGAGGAGTGGAACTGGTGGGTCACCCAGCTCAGGCACCGCACGTGATCATCCGCAACGCATCGCCGCGCACGGGCACGACAGCCCGATGGCGGAACGTTCCTGCTGCGTGCCTGTATTGTCAACTTCCGCACCGCATTGGAGGATATCGAAGCCTTGCCCGGGATCATCATCCGCATCGGCCGCGAGGTCGATGCCACCATTCGGCCAGTGGCACTCAAACAGAAAGAAAGGAACATCCGATGAATGCTGTCGATATTTTGAAATATGGTCAACTCACGGTGCTTCGCACCCTTGATGGTTTCGCCTCTCGTCAGCATGGGAAACACCAGGGGCATGTGGTGTCTGGTCCGTAAAGGAGATCATCGCCCACCTGGCCTCCTATGAACAGGTGCTGGTCGATGTGCTCACGACGTTTCTCGGTGGCGGTCCTACTCCATACCTGACCAAGTTTACTGAACAGAGCGATCAGTTTAACGATACGGAGGTGGCTCTGCGCAAAGAGAAAACCATGAGAGAGGTCCTCGGCGAACTCAACGAGATCCACACCCACGTCATGTCGCTGGTGGCTCAGCTTCCAAGAGAAACGCTCCGCGAAGTCGGCACTCTCCCCTGGTATGGCAGAGAGTACGCCCTGGATGATTTTCTCGTCTACACGTATTATGGGCACAAACGCGAGCACAGTGCCCAGATCGCCGCCATACGCTCCCACTTGAGGTGATCGACTTACAAGCCGAGTCGGGGTCCCAGTGTTGCACCATCGTGCTGCTGCTCCTCCGAGGCTCAATCGCGCTCCCGCATCGGTGGGAAAAAACGCGACGGGAGGGTTGGGGCTGGAATACGGAGGGTGCATGCCCACGCAGGCCTTCGTTCCTCCCGCGCCGGGCCGAGAACCGAACTCGCACAGAAGGAGTGTGCTATGGCAAGGAATGAATCGAGGAATCGCACTGCGCAGCTCGAGCTGCGTACCCTCGTCATGTACTGGACGGAGTGTGATACCTTGCTCCGTTCGATCAAGACGGCGCTCGTGATCGGGACCATACTGGCAGTTCTCAACCATGGGCAGGATCTTCTCGCCGGGCAGTTCTCGCCACGCTGGGTGATTCCGATGGGACTGACGTACCTGGTGCCGTTTGTGGTCGCGACGTATGGGCAGGTCCAGGGCAAACGACAGCGAGACCGAGCACGGACAGGAGCAGAAGCGCCGAGCACGTAATCGTTAAGGAAGAGCAGCTTGATGATGGGATTGCAGCAGGTAGCTGGGAGTGTTTGCCAAAGAGAGAGCTGTCCGTAAGCGGAATGGCCTGTGCATCCAATGCAGGGACGCTTCTAGACACTCGTTTGTGTTCCAGAGCCGAGCCAATGGAGTGCCTGCTTTGTTCGCGAGGGTCTTAGCGTATGTTTTCCCCGAAAAAATATGGTGATCCCTGAACAAGCAAAACAACGTAAGATACAAGCTGAACGACACTGGCCGCAACCTCGCAGAGGGAGAAAAAGGACGCTTTTCCATGATGAAACTCAGCACGATGTACAAGGTTGACTGCATGGTGGGTACAAATGGGCAGAACCCAGTCGCAGAGCAGATTCTGAAGCGCTGGGAGCATGAGCAAGGATCCGCGCGGTTCTTCCGCTCCAGCGCCAACTTCGTGTATGGCTTCCGCAATGAAGGGCGACAGAACTTCCTGCGCTTCGCCGAGAGTTCCGAGCGGACGAGAGAAACGATCGAGGCGGAGATGGACATCCTCCATTGGGTAGCCAGGCATGGTATGGCAGTCACTACTCCTATGCAGTCCAGAAACGGGCACTTCGTCGAAACGGTCGTGACTGATCTCGGCATCTTTCACGCCGTGGTGTTCGCAGGATTGGAAGGCTCCCAGTTGGATATAGGAGAGCTTGATGGCTCCCAATTTCGGGAGTGGGGAGCAGCCCTGGGGAAACTACACGCAGCCCTGCGAACCTATGCCGACCCTGGCTTATCCGCACACAGCACGTGGAAAGATCATCTGGAGATGGTCAGAGCGTTTCTTCCCGAAGATGAGTCTACGCTCTGGATTGAATGCGAGCAGATCGCCTCGTCGCTACAAGAGCTGCCCATGACCTCTGCAAACTACGGGTTAGTCCACTTCGATTTCGAGCTTGATAACCTCTATTGGCATGACCATACAATAGGCATAGGAGACTTCGATGATTGTGGACACTCCTGGTACGTCTCCGATATCGCCTGGGCTCTTCGAGACCTTTTTGGCGACGGTATTGATCTGAACAAGAGATCGTTCCGTGCGTTTGTCCGAGGATATTCCGAACAGTATCCACTTGATGAAGAGCTACTTGACCATCTCCCTTTGTTCTTGAGAATGGCGAAACTGCTCACCTATGCAAGGCTGGTTCGTGCAATGGATCTTCCCGACCATTCAGAGGAGCCAGCATGGCTGGGATCGCTTCGTATGAAGCTAAAGAACTGGATGAATGTCTACAAAGCGTCACTTGAGAATCTCACGTAACGCTGTCAGTGAAGCTGGTCGAGAGTGGCACCATCAACTCGATCCGTCCCTTAAATGAGATTTAAAGGACGCCTCTTCAAAAGGGCCTGCTATCATGGCAACCCCTTTGTGCTATTTTATATTCAATAGCCTCATGGCATGTTAAAATGGCAAAATAAGCTGTGACGCGCTTTATATCTATAGGATCGGGAGACAATTTATGTCTGAATATCTTAATGGGAAGTCAGAGGATAAGGTTGTTGTCATTCCCGCAGGATTTGCCCTGGATGAATACCTCAAATACTCTGCCTACATTTGCCAGCCCAATCGTCACTTCCAGCCCTGTGTTCGCATGGCCTTTTATACAAAAAACAAAATTGACCGCTGCATCCCCAAAATTCTAGGGCAAATTGAAGCAATATCACGCGATGAAATAGAGAAAAGGACGGACCTCTCAGACATTGAGAGAGGAAGGTTAAGGACATTACTCAACAAAATGGAGTCCGCAAGAAGCGAAGAATGGAGTAAAAGCAAGCTCAAGATCGTTTTTCTGACACCTCCCGACTCACCAGATACACTCGTGCTTGCCAATGACATAGAGAATAACCTCACTACTTCCAATACCCATCGGAGGGTTGCATTCGCACGAAATCAGCGGTATGTCTCGCTTTCAAGTCTCGAAAAGGGGCCGAAATTCACATCTGACCTCCGTAACTTCTCAGGCTCCCCAAGCGATTAGCATTTTCAGTAAAATATGCTGAACCTCTCTTCGAGCTTGACGTTCCCGATATGATTAGATCATGGGACGCCTGAAAAAATTTGATCTCCCTTTAGAAAGACAAATGCTATGCAAGACATTCGTATTGAGCGCTGGGCGCACACGCTCGTTCATTACTGTTTGTACGTCAAGGCCGGGGAAAGCGTCTCTATTCGCGCCACACCCCTTGCCGCTCCGCTCGTCGAGGCCGTGTTTCAGGAACTGGTGCGCGTGGGTGCGCATCCACTGCCGATGATCGAGTTGGAAAGCCTTGAAGAGATTCTGCTGCGCGAGGGCAACGATAGCCAGCTTGATAGAGTTCACCCTATGCTGGCAACGACGGCTGAATATGTCGATGCGCAACTGACTATAGGTTCAAAGAGCAACACCAAAGCTATGAGCGGTATCGCTCCTGCTCGCCTGGCGAGACGACAGCAGGCAGCACATACTCTCAGGAAGACGCTGCGCAGCCGCGAGCAGTCGGGGAAATTTCGCTGGTCTTCAACCCTCTATCCAACGACGGCCTATGCCCAGGACGCGGAGATGTCCCTGCTCGAATTTGAGGAATTCGTGTTTGACGTCTGTTTTCTCAATGATGCCGATCCTATCGCGCGCTGGCAAGAAGTCTCCGCGCAACAACAACGCCTCGTTGATTGGCTCGTTGGACATAAGCAAGTGCGCATTAAAAGTGATGGCACCGATCTCACACTTTCCATCAAGGATCGCGTGTTTATCAACAGCGACGGCAAGCGTAATTTCCCCAGCGGCGAGTTCTTCACCGGGCCGGTCGAGAATAGCGCCAATGGCGTCATCCAGTTCGATATTCCGGCGTCCCACGATGGCCACTCCCTCGAGGGAGTACGGCTGGTTTTCCGTGAAGGCAGAGTCGTTGAGGCCAGCGCGCGCCAGGGGCAGGCATTCCTCGACCAGATGCTAGAACTCGACGCCGGAGCGCGCTACCTGGGTGAGTTCGCTTTTGGCAACAACCCACGCATCTCTCGTGGAACCAAGAATGTATTGTTCGATGAGAAGATCGGCGGAACAGTTCATCTCGCGCTTGGCAACAGCTATCCTGAAACTGGTGGACTGAATCAGTCGGCGCTGCACTGGGACATGGTCTGCGACCTGCGGAAGTCGGGCGAAGTGTGGGTGGATGATGTGCTGTTCTTGAAAGATGGCAAGATTCTGGTGTGAGACTAATTCTATAACAATGGGACATTTGACACTCCCCATCACCGGTCAATAAGAGTACGCTTGATCTAACATCGTACTTGGAATACTATCCAATCAGAAGGGAGCGAGTCAGGATTATGGACACAACATCCCGTTGCTATTATTGTCGTTTTCCGGTCAATCCACAAAACGAATTTTGTCCCGGGTGCAATTACCCGGTAAGTCCTGCGAAGGAAGAGGCTTTTTTAAAGGCAGAGCTTGACACGCTACGACAGGCTGCTGCGTTTGGCGGAGCAAATATGAAGGTGAGCGACCTGATTCTCCGTTATCAATCGCGTCTGCAAGCCCTGCACATGAGAGCCAGCAAACCCGCTCCCGCTCTTCCAGTCGTACAACCAGCAAACCATCGCGAAGCAGGGGTTTCTACCAGCCTTAAAATTCCCCTGGCCGAGACACCGACCGGGAGAGCGGAAGAGCGGAAGCCGGTTGCAGTTCCTGCTCAGGGTGCGACTGGTACGCCGCGCCGCGTCTTTTCCTGGAAATCCTTCTTCGCGGACCAGGCCATCAATATCGTCGCTTCGTTAGGCGCGTTCCTGATCCTGGTCGGCGCACTTGGATTTACCGCCACGACCCCAAATCTGCTCCTGGCCTTCGAAATCGTTTTCATTGTGCATGCTGTCTTTGGCATCACAGGTTTTACTACCTATCGCTTCGCATCGTTCCGTATTGTTGCCACCATCTATACCATCATCTTTGCGCTGCTGGTTCCACTTGTTGCTTTCTCAGCGTACAGGTTGATTGCCAACAACTATATCGAGCTTTCCGTGCCGGTACTCGTAGCAATTTCTGCCATCTATGCCGCGATTGTCTACACGGTGCTGGCCATCTACCAGCGTTTTCCACTCTTCGCTTACCTGGGCATGGTAGCTCTGGCAGTCGCAGATTTTGCCCTGGCCGATGCTCTCAACCTGCGCCTCTGGTGGTGGCCCAGTATGCTGTGATCATCTGCGCTTCGAGCGTCGTATTACTTGCCCTGTTCTCATTCACAATTGGTAGGTTTGGTGTACAGGACACCGAAGTGCGCTTTTCAATCTTTAGCCTGGCCTTGCTCATCCTGCTTTGGAGCGGCCTTTTCTTCTGGCTCACCAGGCGTACGCGGAACATCACCGTTCTGGCTTTCCTTTTTCTCGCTAGCGTTCTAGCTCTGTGCTATGCCTTGCGATTTGAAGCTATCGGCTATGCCTTGGCATTAACAGTTGTCGCGCTGCTGTATCATGGACTCAGCCGCTTCGCCAACCAACGCCTGCACCCCCGCGACCTGGATTGGACTGCGCTGGCGCTTGTTTTGCTGGTGCCAATCATCAGTTCACCAGTGTTACCTCTCCAGCTTTTCATGCGCGCCTACTCAATCGGTGCGCCATACCAAAGGAGTTGGCAAACATTTGCAGAAATTGTGGCGTTGACGGCTGGCATCGTACTCACGCTCAGCGTCACCTTCAAACGTGCCAGCTTCCAGCGCATCCCCGCGCATGCTGATTGGACCTGGCTCCTCCTGTTGAGCATCTTCTTACTGCATATCGCCTACAGTCTCGTCATACTGGCCTTGAATCTCGCGCCGGATTGGTACTTCCTGGGACTGGCGCTCGCTTTGATGACGATAGCTGTGTTCGTGAGACGACAAGTAAGCGCAGAATGGGCGCTCCCATTGGATGTTGGCACGCTTTTCGCCATTGCGTTCACACTGGGTCTCAGCTTGAAAGAACCCCAGGATACCATCAGCGCCTTACTGCTGTTCTTCGCTGTCGCGATCTACGGCGTTTTGCTCTACCAGCGTCGTCAGAACTGGCTCTTTGTGCCGGTTATCCTCGCTTTACTGGCAGTACCCACGCTGATGAGCCGCCCAGCAGTCATGCTGATTGGTGGTCTATTGCTCCCTCTCGCCGCCGTCGTTATTCGCCGCCAGCTATCCGCAAACAGGGCAGCTTCTCACGCGAATCTATTCACGGGGATACGATTGGCGGATACATGGGAATGGCCTCTGCTAGCTACCGGGCTTGTCTATGCAATAGTGGTATCAGCAAACGATGTTAACCTGTCTACCAGTACGATTCAGAACTGGTTAGGAAAGCCTTTCCCGGTCGCCGTGGAACTGGGTGGGTTCGCGCTTGCCTGGTACGCCGCTGCGGCGCTAGCACGCATCAAAGTGTGGTTGCTGCCATCCCTGGGATTCGCCATCGGCGCACTGCTCATTCCAACCAATTCATTCTGGACGCTGGTCAGCCTGACGCCCGTACTGGCAATACTGGGGATAGCCATTAGCCGTTTAGCGGGCAGAGATTGGGCGTGGCCGGTGTATGCCGCAGCCCTGCTCGGCGGTATCATGACCGGATATACAGGATTCGTGCAGGGTCATCTAGAGGCAACGGCCCTGGCTCTGCTTGCATTCGCTGTCCTGGCATATGTGCTTAGCGCGTTGGAAGATGAAATCGTACCCATGTGGGTGACACCTGTCTTCGCTACCTGGTCGGTAATCATCTCGGCAGGCTTCTTGAATGAGCTGTATCATCCCCCTATAGTAGCAATTGTCGCAGCCGCGCTGGGTGTCAGCATCAGCTACTTCAACTTAGCGCCATTTTACCGCTTAGTGAGGTCAACTCGCAGGCACAGCTTTATACGCTACGCTCTACCTCTTTATGCCACCGCCTTGAGCGCAGTGGCACTGACGGGCGTCTTTGGCTCGCTTTCAGATATCAACCGGCCATTCTATGGAGCGGTGCCGGACGCGATGCTGCTGTATGGGATGGTAGCCTTCGCAGTCTTGCTCTATGAGAAGCGACCCACCTGGCTATGGCTAAGCGCCGGTCTGCTGGTATGGGGAACTGTACTTGCCACACGATTGACTCCCTATTACGTGCTTGGTATCGGCGTAGGTGCTGCCATTGTGGGCCTGGCAATCTCACTGATCACGAAGGCCACAGCAATACAATCGAGGGCATCTGCACCACTTCAGCTTTCCCAGCGATTCACCTGGAATTGGCCCTGGTACCTGGTTGTGCTGGTCGCAGCGGTCGAAACAGGCAACTGGACACTGCTTGATCAATCGCTGGCTGGCTTCATTCCCTACAGCCTGCTTGTTTTCACAGCCATTGCCCTGTTGATTATGCTGGTAGAACGACAGCCGGAGATGCTGGTGTTTCCGGTAGGGCTGGCGGTGTGGGCCATCTGGTTATGGCATCCACCACTGAATATCGCGCCGCTGATGATTGTTTATACTCTGCTTTGCGTGCTGGTCTTCGCCACCGGGTTCATCTGGAAAATAGTACCTCCGGCAAAGCACTGGCTACCTGCAAGCAGTTTGCATGAAATCCTGGGACTGGGCGGGCAAGCGCTCATAGTGCTGGTGATTATAGGGCAAGGTGGTCTCTCGGCTGACTCTGGGACGTTAGCGCAGGTGGGAGTGGGTGCGCTGTTCGTACTGGCTGCGCTGCTCTTTGCCTACGGCTTTTTACGTACCAGCAAGCTTATGCAAGCTGTAGACGGCGATCACGCGGGAAGCGCAGTTCGTTTGCAGCAGGCAAAAGAGGTGCAGCGATGGTGCTATTATGGCGCTGGTCTGCTGCTGTCCCTGGTAGTCTCCTGGGAATTGTCCGCGTTGCACCAGACAAGGGTAGATGTGCTTTTGCTGGCGCCAGCCAGTTACCTCGCGGTGATTGCTCCTTTTCTCATGCACGATACAACGCTGCGAGAACATCACCGCGTCGGGCAAACGGCCGCCTTGCTTGGAGCTTTCCTGCTGCTCCTGCCAGCCCTATGGTTCAGCTTTAGCGATAGCAACCTGCTGCCAACGCTGATCCTGGTTGGAGAGGCCATGGTCCTGCTAGTGCTGGGCATCATTACCCGTATACGCATCTTTATCCTGAGCAGCGCAGCCCTGATTATTGCCGGAACACTGCGGGCGCTATTCCTCTCAACACCCCCCTCACTCGGATTAATGTTCCTCGGAGGAACGCTGCTCGCCATCGCGACAACATTGATCCTGGCGCGCCACAAATTGCAGGTCGCGTGGAGTCAATGGGAGTAGAGCTATTCACCTACAACAGCAGTAATTTCCTCCTCTTGTGGTATGATGTGAGCAATTCTGTAAGAGGAGGAAATTATGGATCTTTCACTACGGCTAGATACGTTGGGCATGGTAGAGGTGCGCTACTTACGTTGTATGCTTTTTTTCCTCTGCCTTCCTCTCCTCCCCTCGCTTCCCAGCTTGTTTCTCTACATTCCACCTCTCAAAGGAATGCAGTGCTGACAGTCATTCTGACAGACGATGGAGTTTGAAGTGCAATTCATAACATTGCAATAGCGGAATCTGTATGATTGTACTGTGGATGAGTTGTTTCAAAACCGTTGGTTTGCTGCGACATAAAGAGATGAGGCATATCACCTCCTCACGTTTCTGCGCAGAGTAGCTTCCTCCTCGACCGGCTTCACAAGCCGAAAGCTTGGTCGAGGAAGTTTCCGGTAGAAGAACAAGGGAAACCCATCTGCGTACCCAACGAGCGAGGCCGCCAACATCAGCACGCCCAGTCATGCTTTCTAGCCATGGTATCTGCTCTGCCTGGCTTGCTCTTCGGCTCCGACCTACTCCGCCTCCCGTCATTCCAATGCTTCCTGCTCCGCCTCCCGCCATGCTCCCCGGAACCTCATGCCCTTCCCATCATCCCTGGAAGCGAGCCGTCGTTTCCTGTCCAAAGAGGTCTGCAAAAAAGTGATGGACACCCCTACCAAGTGGGTGAGTGTCAGTTTTTTGCACAAATGTGGACCAGGCGGAGCCACTGCTCCGCCGTCAGTTGCTCGCGGCCCTCCGCGAAAGAAGCAGGCTGATGTTTTTTCAACTACATCCCAGCGAGGCTTCGCGAGAGTGTAGCGGGCACGACAATCACGAGAATGCCAGAGAGGATCAGGGCCAGACCCACTCCCTGGGCAATGCGCTCCCATCGGGGGAACATTTTTTCGGCGAAGATCACAACGGTAAGCCCTGCCATCGCTGCGATATTCATGATGCCCAAGGGGAAGAGGAGGACAAAGAGCAGCCAGTTCGATCCCAGGCAATAGATGCCGTGCTCAAGGCCCAGACGAAAGGCGCCAGTGGAGCCGTCACGCCACCCACCATGGATGAAATCCAGAGGCGTGCAGCATTTTGCCAGGCAGACCCGTTTGAGGGGTGTAAGCTGGTAGAGCCCGGCCAGCACCAGGATGCCGCCACCAATCCGGGCCGCGTTCATCATGATCCAGGGGATCTGTTGAGCCAACCCCGAGGCGGCGAGCGCGCCGAGATACGCTAACACGCCGAAGAGCGTCCAGACCAGCAGGTACGCGCCCACGAAGATCCAGGTAGACACAG
>WNGJ01024836.1_pt1 | contig 12160 bp, 16 predicted proteins | sample 5400611 | NCBI WGS metagenome assembly WNGJ01 (sample SAMN13153375, study PRJNA577476) | soil metagenome | isolation source: 40 cm soil or saprolite under Garry oak tree replicate 1 | place: USA:California | collected 2016-06-15 | reverse complement strand
AACACCGGCGCCTCGGACGGCAGCGCCGCCATCATGGTGCTCGCGTTCGAATCGGGGGACCATCCGGTCGAACCGTGGATGAAGCGCGCGCTCGAATGCTGCGCCGACCACGGCGGCACGCCGGAGCCAACCGAGGGCGCCGAGGCGCATCGGGAAGGCGCCGCCGGCCGCTGGCGCACGGCCTTCATCCGCATGCCCTATCTGGTCGAGCGCCTGATCCGCTTCGGCATCATCAACGACACGTTCGAGACCGCGATCACCTGGGACAGGTTCGAGGCGTTCCACGACCGCATCAAGGACGCGACCGCGCGCGCGATCAAAGACGCGACCGGCCGGCCGGGCGAGGTCACCTGCCGCTGCACCCACGTCTATCCGGACGGGCCGGCGCCCTACTTCACGTTCCATGCGCTCGGCCGCCACGGCCAGCTGATCGAGCAATGGCACGCGATCAAATCGGCGGCGCTCGACGCGGTGATCGACGGCGGCGGCACGGTCACGCATCACCATTCGGTCGGGCGCGACCATCGTCCGTGGTACGACCGCCAGCGCCCGCCGCTGTTCGCCGCGGCGCTGCGCGCGGCCAAGCGCGAACTCGACCCGCAAGGCTTGCTCAATCCCGGGATCCTGATCGATCCGGCGTGAGGGCTACGTTTCCCGCGCGACGCTGCGCATCTCATAAACTGCGAGCGCGATCACCAGCACGCCGACGACGACGAAGTTGGTCGTGGCGGCGCGCGACAGGATGCCCAACACCCAGGGCGAGATCACGAGCCACGCGCCGAGCGCGACGTTGATCCATTCCTCCCACGGCCGGAACACCGACAAGGTGACGACTTCGACGAGGATGATAAGGAACCCGACGATCACCGCGTTGCGGGTCGGGACGCGGTCGAGATCGAACTCGAGCGCCCACGGCGAGATGCACAGCCAGATGCCGAAGGCCCAGCTGGCCCAATCTTCCCACTGCTTCGGCAGCGACAGCGCGGCGCGCACCGGCATGACTGAACCTTATGGGGGTCCCGAGTTGGTGATGTCGAGGAACGGGCCGCCGTAGGTGCGGCACGTCTTGAGGCACGCGAGGTCGCAGGCGTCGCTCTCGCTGCGGCAATCGTTGACGTGATAGGCGGTGGAACACGCTTGAAAGCGCCGACTGCAATGGGTCTCGCAGGTGCGCCAGCACGCGTCCGACACGCGCACGGAGTTCGAATGCGCGCGCGGCGTGGGATCGAGCGGGAACCCGCGCATCCAAGGCGGCCATGGCGGCGGCACGAATCCGTTGTCGCCCGCGACCGCAGGCGAGCTCACGAGCAGGCCCAGCATGCCGATGAGAAGCAGCAACCGCTTCATCGCGCCCTCTGTCGCGCTCCGTGTCACATCTTAGCCGAAGCTGAGGCGGCGCAATACGTTTCCCCTCGCCTTCGCGAGGCAAGGCTATTGCGCCCTACGGCCGATCGTCGATGAAGCGGATGGCGATCGGGCGGCCGGCGAGCGCGCCGCCCAGGCGGGAACTGAACGGCAGCGGCGTGCAGCGCTCGAGCGAGGCGGTGACCGCGTCGAGATAGGTCTTGCGCACGTCCGCCGGCGTGCCCGGGCTCACGTAGGTGACCCGCGGCGGACCGAGCGGCTCGCCGTTGCGCTTGAAGCTCAGCCGCACCGACATTTGCGTGCCGGCACGGCTGTCGTCCTTCGCGGGCGGCACCCAGCAGGCGCGCAGCGCCGCGAACATGTCGCGGATGGTGTTGAGGCGGCGCGGCGCGTCCTTTTTGTCGTCGGGCGCCGCGGCCGCGACAGGCGCCGGCTCGGCACCGCGGCTCCGGATGGTCAGCTGCAGATTCTGCCCGAACGGGTAATTGATCTCCGGCTGGCACGGGCGCGGGCTGAACACGCTGCAGAAGCTCGGCCGGCACGGATAGGGGCTGAGCACGGTGCAGGGATACGGATCGTCGGTGAACACGCTGGTGTCGCGCGCGTCGCCGGGCCGCGGCCACGCCAGCAGCGCGGCCGCAACGGCGAGACCGGAGATCACATGACAAAGAGCACGCATGCGCGACGCCCAAACCGGGGCCTTGGCCGCACCTCTATCTAGGCAGCCGCGCGGGCGGCGACGCGCAGCGCGTCATGCGCTCTGCCGCGCGGCTTCTCCGGCAACCGCCTCCGTCTGGAAGTCGCCCGCAAGTCCGTGCCGCGCCATCAGGGCCGGGTAGTGCGCCGTGAAGGCAGCCATGATTTTATCGTAGGGCACGTCCGCGAAGGTGCCGCGGTCCTCGAGGTACTGCATGTAAAGCCGGCCGCTGCGGTCGTAGGGATGCAGCAGCGAATCGGAGCGGCCGTCGAAGGCGAGCGGCTCGAGGCCGATGCGCCGGCACATCGTGCTGTTGAACGCGGGCGTCGCCTTCACCCAGGTGCCGTCGATGAGAATATCCGTGTAGGAGTGCCACACGTAAACGTCGGTCCCCATGGGCTCGTTCAGCCGCGGCGAGGAGAGATGGTTGCGCACGTCGGCGTAGCCGACGCGCGCGGGCACGCCGATCACTCGGCACGAGGCCGCGAGCAGCGCCGCCTTGCCGATGCAGAACCCGCGGCCCGACGCGAGCACGCCGCTGGCACGGAAGTTCGCGGCATCCGAGAGGTCGACGTAAGGATCGTAGATGATGTCGTCGCGCACCGCGCGATAGAGGCGCAACACGCGCGCGAGCGCGTCGGCCTCGCCGCCCGCCGCCGCCGTCGCGAGGGCAACGACGCTGGGCGCGCCGCTGTCGATGTAGCGGCCAGGCGCGAGAAAATCGTCCGACATCGGTGACCCTTCCGCAACTTTGCGCGGCACCCGCCCCGTTGCGGTTCTTGCACGCCCGTGGGCGGGAGGCAATAACAACAGTTTAGAGCATGATCCCGAAAAGTGGGTACCGGTTTTCGGAAAAGATCATGCTCCAGCAATAATGAGGAGGACGGGCGTGGAGATACGCAATCTCGGCAAGTCCGGCCTGCGGGTGTCGCTGGTCGGGCTGGGCTGCAACAACTTCGGTGGCCGCATCGATTTCGCGGCGTCGAAGGCGGTGGTGCACAAGGCGCTCGACCTCGGCATCACCCTGCTCGACACCGCCGACACCTACGGCAACCGCGGCGGCTCGGAAGAGGCGCTCGGCGGCATCCTCGGCGAGCGCCGCAAGGACATCGTCCTCGCCAGCAAATTCGGCTACCCGATGAACGACAGCGAGACGCTCTCGGGCGCCTCGCGCCGCTACATCATGGCGGCGGTCGAGGCGAGCCTGCGGCGGCTCAAGACGGACTATCTCGATCTTTATCAGTTGCACCGGCCCGACCCGCTCACGCCGATCGAGGAGACGGTGCGCGCGCTCGACGACCTGATCCGCCAGGGCAAGGCGCGCTACGTCGGCTGCTCGAACCTGCCGGCCTGGCAGGTGGTCGATGCGCTCGGGACCGCAAAGCAGCTCGGGCTCAATGCCTTCATTTCCTGCCAGGACGAGTACAGCCTGGTGGTGCGCACGCCCGAGAAGGAATTGATCCCGGCGATGCAGCATCACGGGCTCGGGCTGCTGCCGTTCTTTCCCCTCGCGAGCGGGCTCCTCACCGGCAAGTACCGCCGCAACCAGCGGCTTCCCCAGGACACGCGGCTCACCAAGGAACAGCGCCTGGCGGATCGGTTCATGACCGACGCCAATTGGGAAAAAGCCGAGCGGCTGCGCGAGTTCGCCGAGAAGCGCGGGCACACGCTGCTCGAGCTGGCGTTCTCGTGGCTTGCGGCGCGGCCGACCGTCGCGAGCGTGATTGCCGGCGCGACCAAGCCGGAGCAGGTCGAGGCGAACGTGCGCGCAGTCGGCTGGAAATTGAGCGCCGAGGAGATCGCGGAGGTCGACCGGCTCGCCGCCTGACCTGTCGGTATCGCGGGCCGGCTCCTATATAATGGCGCGAGCCAACCCAGCGAGGTCCGCCATGTCCGTGACCCATGCGCCTGCTACCGAAGACGACGTGAAGCTGTCGCCCCATCCGATCCACTCGGGCGTCCGCATCGGACACGTGCATCTCAAAGTCGCCGACGTCGAACGCGCGCTCGCGTTCTATTGCGGCGTGCTCGGCTTCGAGCTGACCGTGCGGCGCGAGGGCGCCGCCTTCATTTCGGCGGGCGGCTATCACCACCACATCGCGCTCAACACCTGGGAGAGCAAGGGCGGCTCGCCGCCTCCGCCCGGCACCACCGGGCTTTATCACCTCGCGATCCTCTATCCGAACCGCCAGAAGCTCGCCGACGCGCTGCGCCGGGTGACCGCCGCCGGCATCGCGCTCGACGGCGCCAGCGACCACGGCGTGAGCGAGGCGCTCTACCTGCGCGACCCGGACGACAACGGCGTCGAGCTTTACTGCGACCGTCCCAAGGACCAGTGGCCGCGCTCGCCCGACGGGCGCATGACGCTGTTCACCAAGCCGCTCGATCTGCGCGACCTGCTGCGCGAGGCGCCGGCGAAGAAATAGGGTACTGACCCTCACTCGTCATCGTCCGCGAAAGCGGACGATCCAGTATTCCGTGACCTTTCAAAAAGCCCTCGGTCTGTGAGTACTGGATGCCCGCTTTCGCGGGCATGACGAGTCAGGGCTATCACCGCCGCGCGGGCACCAAATATTTCTTCTCCAGCATCACGTGCACGCCCTTCGAGCCGTTGACCACCTGCGTGATGTGCAGGTCGGCGACGAGGCTGCACAAAGAATACGCGTCCTCGCGCGTGATGCCGCTCTTCGCCGCGATCAAGTCGATCATCTGGCGCAGCGCCACCACGACGCAATCGTCCAGATCCGGATCGAACGCCATGGTGATGACGTGGGTCGGCGTCTCGGCGAACGGCAGGTCGAGCTTCATGTCGTCGCGCACGATCAGCTCGAAGGTGCCGATGAGCCCGGTCTCGATCGCCGTGAGGCAGACTTCGCCGTCGCCCTGCACGCCGTGGCCGTCGCCGACCGAGAACAGCGCACCGTCCACCTGGATCGGCAGATAGAGCGTGCTGCCGGCGGTGAGTTCCTTGTTGTCGAGGTTGCCGCCGTTGCGCCGCGGCGGCAAGGTCGAGACCGTGCCCCAGTTGGGCGGCGGCGCCACCGCCATCACGCCGAAGAACGGCCGCAGCGGAATCTCCAGGCCCCACGGCATGAGGCCGGTCATGCGCTTGGCGTCGAGGGTGATGTGCATCACCCGCACCGCGTGGAAATCGTCGGGCAGCGCGCCCGCGAGCGGACGGATCGCGTTGTAGCCCCAATCGTAGTTGAGCTCGATCGCCTTGATGCGCACTTCCAGCACCTGCCCAGCCTTGGCGCCGCGCACCTTCACCGGCCCGGTGCAGATGTGGCCGGGCACCACCTTGCGGGTGACCTTCTGGTGGATGGCGGCGAGCGCCGGCGGCACCACCAGCGGCGGGCGCGGCATCACGTCGGGCGTGCCGGAGACGGTCGAGATCGTCACGGTCTCGCCGCTGTCGATCTCGCCGACCGGCGGCAGCGCCGCATCGAAGAAGCCCCAATGCACCGTCTCGGGCGATGCGTCGACGCGCAGATGAGCCATGACCCCTGCTCCTTTGTGTCGGGCCCGGTGCTTTCCTCAAGCTCGGTTAAGCTCTAGATAGCCGCGGCCCGGCGACGTATATTGGTTGATTATGACGAAGCGCGAAAGCCTGATGGAGCGGGTAGCGACCTTGCCGGAGGAACTCCTGGATGAGGTTGCTGAATCCGTCGAAGACATCGTGGCTTGGCATCAGCCAGGCGTTTATCATCTTAGCGACGACGAACGCGAGTCCGTTCGGAAGGGGATGGATGCGGCGCGGCGCGGCGAGTTCGCGTCAGATGACGAGATCGCGGCCCTGTATAATCGCCATCGCGAATGAGGGTCCGCTTCACACGGCCTGCCCTGGCCGACCTTAACGCGATCTACGCCTACGTCAGCGAACGCAACCCGTCGGCCGCGGCGTAGCTCTTGCGCACAATCCGTATCAAGGCCGCAAAATTGACGAAACCAATGGGCGCGTCGTTGTAATTCCGCGCTATCGGTATTTTATTTTTTGCGCGGTTGAAAACGACGAAATCCATGTCACCCATATCCGACACACATCGCGAAGACGGCCGTGGGACGAACGCTGATGGAGCCGTTGACGCCGTTCCGGCACACGTGAACAATCGCCGGCCTTCTGCCCCCGGAGAGCCCCAAAATGTCCGTCGTCGAATCCGCCGCGAAGACCTTCGCGCCCCGCCCGTTCCTTGCCGCGAGCAAACAATTCAGCGCCGGCGCCGACAGCCCGCGCGCCTATCTCGAGCGCTGCCTCGCCGCGATTTCCGAGCACGAGCCTGCGGTCGGCGCCTTTGTGACGACCCAGACGGAGGCCGCCCGCAAAGCCGCCGACGCCGCGACGCGGCCGATCGACGGCATGCCGGTCGGCATCAAGGACAGCATCGAGACTTACGACATGCCGACCCAGATGGGCTCGCCGCTGTTCGAGGGCTGGCGCGGCGAACGCGACGCCGCGGCGGTCCATGCCTTGCGCGCGGCCGGCGCCGTGATCGTCGGCAAGACCGTGACCACGGAGTTCGCGGCGACCCATCCGCGCGGCACCCGCAACCCGCACGATCCGCGCCGCACGCCCGGCGGCTCGAGCAGCGGCTCGGCCGCGGCGGTCGCGACCGGCATGGTGCCGGCCGCGCTGGGAACGCAGGTGGTCGGCTCGATCCTGCGCCCGTCGAGCTTCTGCGGCGTCGTTGGGTTCAAGCCCACGGTCGGCGCCATCAACCGCGGCGGCAGCCACGATTTCTTGAGCCAGAGCTGCACCGGGCCGATCGCCGCGACGCTCGAGGACGCATGGGTGGTCGCGCGCGAGATCGCGCGCCGCGTCGGCGGCGATCCCGGCTTTCCGCGGCTCGCCGGCCCGATGACTCCGCCGCCCGCAAAGACGCCGCGCGCGCTCGCGATGCTGGAAACGCCCGGCTGGCCGGTTGCGACCGCCGGCGCGCGGCAGGAACTCGAGCGCGCGGTGGCGCGGCTGCGCGCGGCCGGCATCGCGATCCTCACGCGTCGCGACACACCGCTGGTCGAGAAGGTCGAGAGCGCGCTCGCCAACGCCATGCCGCTGACCCGCGCGATCAACGAATGGGAATGGGTGTGGCCGCTCAACGACTATCATCGCCGCGACGCGAGCGCGCTGAGCGAGAGCATGCGCGAGCGGCTCAAGTCCGCCGAGGCGATGGAAGAAGGCCAGTATGAGGAGCTGATTGCCGAGCGGGCGCGCATCCGCGCGCAGTTCGCCGAGCTGGCCGCGATCGCCGACGCCGCCGTCACCCTGTCGGCGCCGGGCGCGGCGCCGCTCGGCCTCGGTTGGACCGGCGATCCGATCTTCGTGGTCTCGGGCTCGCTGCTCGGCGTGCCGACGGTGTCGCTGCCGCTGCTCGAAGATGAAGGCCTGCCGCTCGGGTTGCAGGCGCTCGGGTTCGCGCGGCGCGACGCGGACCTTATCGCCACCGCGGCGGGCATTCGTGACGCGATGGGAAGCAAATAAATCATTCGAGTGAACGGGAAAACGCGATCATGAAGCTCGCCGTGCCCGACCTGATCTCGAACTCGTATTTTCCCGCCGCAGCGGCGGTCGAGCTGGGGTTCTTCAAACAGGAGGGGCTCGACGTCTTGCTCGAGCTGATTTTTCCGGTCGACAAATGCTATGCGGCGCTGCGCGACGGCACGATCGATTTCGTCGGCGGCTCGGCCCATCCGGCGCTGGCGGCGTTTCCCGACTGGCGCGGTGTGAAACTTCTCTGCGCCCAGGCGCAGGGCATGTACTGGTTCCTGGTCATGCACGCCGATCTTGCCGCCAAGCGCGGCGACGTGAGCGTGGTGAAGGGGCGCAGCATCGGCGCCGCGCCCTGGGTCGAGATGGGGCTGCGGCGGCTGCTGATAGAAACCGGCATCGACCTTGAGCGCGACGATGTGAACATCGCGCCGGTGCCGGGCGCGGCGGGCGCCGGCGTCAACTTCGGCCTCACCGCCGCGCGCGCGCTCGAGGAGCGCAAGATCGACGGCTTCTGGGCGAACGGCATGGGCACCGAAGTGGCGTTGCGGCGCGGCGTCGGCACGGTGGTGCTCGACGTGCGGCGCGGCGACGGGCCCAAGGCGGCGTTCGACTACACGTTCGCCAGCATCGCGGCGAGCGACGCGCTGATCGCGCGCGCCCCCGACGCGGCGGCCGCCGCGGTACGAGCGATCGTAAAGACACAGCGCGCGCTCAAACAAGACGTCGCGCTGGCGACGCGCGTGGGCGAGAAGCTGTTCCCGCCCGAGCAGGCGGCGCTGATCGCCGAGCTGATCCGGCGCGACCTGCCCTATTACGACGCGGCGATTTCGCCGCCCACGGTGACGGCGATGAACCGCTTCGCCCAGGACCTCGGGCTGCTGTCGGGGCCGGTGCCGTACGAAACCGTCGTCGCCGCCGACCTCGCTGCGCTATGGTAGGCGCCGCTCGTTCGGGAGACGCCCATGTCCACGACCCACGTCGCCATTGCCGGCCTCGGCGCCATCGGCCGCGCGCTGGCGCGCGCGCTTAACGACGGCGTGCCGGGCCTCGCGCTTTCCGCTGTCGCCGTGCGCGACGCCGGCAAGGCGCAGGCGTGGCTGGCGGAGCACGAGATCGACTGCCCGCTCGTCCCGCTCAACGAGATGCCGGAGCACGCCGACCTCGCGGTCGAATGCGCGCCGGCCGCCCTGATCGCCGACATCTGCGTGCCGATGCTCGCGGCCGGCAAGCAGGTGATGGTGCTCAGCTGCGGCGCGCTGCTGCCGCGCCCGGAGCTGATCGATCTCGCCAAGGCGCACGGCGGCCGCATCATGGTGCCGACCGGCGCCCTGCTCGGCCTCGACGCGGTCGCGGCCGCCGCCCAAGGCACGATCCACTCGGTGCGCATGACGACGCGCAAGCCGCCCAACGGGCTTTCCGGCGCGCCCTATCTGGTCGCGCACGGCATTTCAGTCGACGGCCTCAACGAGGCCAAGCGCGTGTTCAACGGCACCGCGCGCGAAGCCGCCGCCGGCTTTCCCGCCAATGTCAACGTGGCGGCGGCGCTCTCGCTCGCCGGCATTGGGCCCGACCGCACCATGATCGACATCTGGGCCGACCCGGCGGTCACCCGCAACTGCCACTCGATCGAAGTCGACGCGGACTCGGCGCGCTTCACGCTCTCGATCGAGAACGTGCCGTCGGAGGAGAACCCGAAGACCGGCAAGATTGTCGCGCTCTCCGTGGTCGCGGCGCTGCGCAAGCTCCACGCGCCGCTCGCCATCGGGACGTGAGGCTCTCATGAACGCTGCATTCGATCCGGAGAAAGTCGCGCGCTACGTGCTCGGCGAGCACGAGCGCCGCGCCGATTACCGCAACCTGCCGGCGGAGATCGCGCCGGCGAACATCGCTCAGGCTTATGCGGTGCAGCTCGCGCTGGTGCGCCTCTTGGCGCCGCGCAAAGGCAGGGTCGCCGGGCTCAAGATCGCGACCACCACGAAGATCATGCAGCAGCTCATGGGCATCGATCACCCGTGCGGCGGCACCATCTTCGAGAAGACCGTCCACGCGTCTCCGGCCGAGCTGCGCCTTTCCGACTATCAGCATGTGGTGATCGAGTGCGAGCTGGCGGTGCGGCTCGCACGCGACCTGCCGGCGGCGGGCGCGCCCTACGCGGCGCAAACGGTCGCGCCGGCGGTCGGCGCCGCGATGCCGGCGTTCGAACTGATCGAGGACCGCCACGCCGATTACAAACAGACGAGCGCGCTCTCGATCATCGCCGACAATTGCTGGAACGCCGGTATCGTGCTAGGGGCGCCGGTCGCCTACGACCCGGCGCGCTCGCTCGCCGGCGTCCCCGGCCGCCTCACCATCAACAATTCCCGCACCCACGAGGGCCGCACCGAAGACCCGCTCGATACCCTCGCCTGGATCGCCAACCTCGCGGCCGGGCAGGACCGCCCGCTTGCCGCCGGCATGGTGGTCATCACCGGCAGCGTCATTCCGACCCTGCCGATCGCGCCCGGCGACCGCTTCGTGTTCGCGCTGGACGGCCTCGGCAGCACGGAAGTCAGTGCTCAGTAATCAGTGACCAGTGATCAGATTCCACACATTTCGCTGATCACCGGTCACTGATCACTGGTTACTGATCACTGGCTCCAAGCCCTTCGCCTTGATCACCGGGCGGCGGCGGGCGAGGTGAGGAATTTGATCAGCGCCTGCACCGGTTCGGAGTCCCTGGCGGCGGCCGTGAGCCCGGCCGAGAACACGGTGATATGTTGAATCTCCGCCGGCATCGGCAGCACGTCGACGCCCGGCACCGATTTCAACTCGCTGACCTGCTGCACGCCGATGTCGGCCTCGCCCTTGACCAGCGCATCGCCCACGAGCCGGCCGCGCACCACGACGGTCTTCCCCTTCATCTCATCGGCGATGCCCATGCGCTCGAGGAGCGCCGCGATATAGGTGCCGCTCGGCCCCTCGCTGCGCGAGAAGGATTTGGCGGCGAGCAGCGTGCGCTTGAACGCCTCGGCGGAACTCAGGTCCGGCCGCGGCGCCGCCGCGCGCACGCCGACCCCGACGCCGGAGCGTACCAGGTCGACCTTGGCGACGAGCTTGCCCTGACGGACCACGTCTTCGACCGCCGGTCCCGCGAAGATAACGAGGTCGCCCGCGTCGCCGGCGAGCGCCCGCTCGCGGATGACGTTTGTGCCGGCATAGGTGATTGCGAGCTTGTGTCCGCTCGCGTGCTCGAACTGCGGCGCCAGTTCCTCGAGTGCCGGCCGCATGGCGCCCGAGCACATGAGCGTGATTTCGGCGGCCTTGGCTCCGGTTGCAACCATGAGGGCTGATCCTGCGGTTAACGCGATGGTGAGGGCTCGCATGATGATGATCTTCCCTGGACGGCCCGTCGCGGTCTAGGCCCGCTGCCACAAAAACGCGCCAGTCGCTGCCGATAAGCCCTGACATGGGTCGCGAGGGGGAAATCTTGCGATGAAGCTTGGTACAGCCGTCGTGGCGGCGCTGTTGACGCTGGCCGGCGCCGATGCGGCGTTGGCCGAGATGCGCATCCGCCTGGACACGGGCGGGCGCATCGACGCCTATCTCCACCGCTACGCCACGGTGCGCAAATCCGGCCAGAAGGTGATCGTCGACGGGCCGTGCCTCTCCGCCTGTACGGTCCTGCTCGGCACCATTCCGAAGGACCGCATCTGCGTCACCGGCCGGGCGGCGTTCGGGTTCCACGCCGCCTGGGTTCCGGCCGGGCGCGGCCGGCAGGCGCCGAGCGCGCTGGGCGACCGCATGCTGTGGGCAAACTATCCGACGCCGGTGCGCGAGTGGATCACGCGCCACGGGGGCCTTAGCAAACGCATCATCTATCTGCGCGGCCGCGAGCTGACCGCGTTGTACCCGAGGTGCGATGACGACATCATTGCTCGTGAAGTCAAGAACGCCCTTGCGACTGAAGGTAAACGATCCGGAACCGTGGCGAGCGGGCGAAGCCCGCCTAACCCGCCGGCCGGACAGGATGACGGCGGATTACGCGCCGCCTCTCCGCGCTAATCCGCCCTAGGGCGTCTCCACCTCGACCCAGCGCCGCTCCGCCATGCTGCGGTAGCAGGCTTCCGCGAACGCGACGTCGCGGATGCCGGCGGAGAGATCGCTGTCGAGCGGGGTGCCGGCGACGAGATGGCGGAGGAATTTTTCCCATCCGACGCGATAGGAATTGATCGCCGGCCCCGCCGCCGCGACCTCGCTCCAGCCGGCGCGGTAGTCGACGTCGGCATCCCGATCGAGCCGAAAACTCGCGACCGGCGGCGTCTGCGCCTTGGTCTGCACGCGGCAACGATGCAGTCCGGCGATCGCCGTTCCGGCGGTGCCGTCGATGTGCAGCATCAGCAGATCGTCGCGGCGCACCCGCGTCGCCCAGGAACTCAAGATCGTGCCGAACACGCCGCTCTCGAGTTCCACCAGCGCGGACGCGGTGTCGTCGACGTCGACCGTGTAGCGCTCGCCGCGCTCGTCGACGCGCTCGGGCACCGCGGTCGACGTCGCGGCCGCGACGCGCCGGATGCGGCCGAGCAGGCCTTCCACCACGTAACGCCAGTGAGGAAACATATCGAGCACGAGCC
>WNGJ01008293.1_pt1 | contig 12161 bp, 9 predicted proteins | sample 5400611 | NCBI WGS metagenome assembly WNGJ01 (sample SAMN13153375, study PRJNA577476) | soil metagenome | isolation source: 40 cm soil or saprolite under Garry oak tree replicate 1 | place: USA:California | collected 2016-06-15 | reverse complement strand
CGAGGTGCGCCCGCTGATCGAGGAAACACTCGCAGCGGCAGCGTCGGACGGGATCATCGACTCCTACCAGCTCGGCCAGCTTGTCCGCCGCACCCTCGGCAGGTGGGTGAACAACAACTACCGGCGCCGTCCGATGATCATCCCGGTGGTCGTCGAGGTCTGAGGCGAGTCAGAGCCCGGCCGGCGCTAGCCCGGCTGCTGCTCCCTGAGCCTGAAGCGCTGGAGCTTGCCCGTGTTCGTCCGCGGCAGCGACGGCCTGAACTCGATGGCCCGCGGGTACTTATACGGCGCGATCTTCTGCTTGACCAGGTCCTGCAGCTCGGCGATCAGGTCAGGACCTGGCTGGCCGCCGTCGGTCAGCACCACGAAGGCGGTGACCACCTGCCCCCTGGTCTCATCGGGCATGCCGACCACACCGCACTCGGCCACCAGCGGATGAGCCAGCAGCACCTCTTCGACCTCCGGCCCGGCGATGTTGTAGCCGGCCGACACGATCATGTCGTCGGAGCGCGCCTGGTACCAGAAGTAGCCGTCGGCGTCGCGGATGTAGGTATCACCCGTGAAGTTCCACCCGCCGCTGACGTAGCTGCGCTGGCGGTCGTCGGACAGGTACCTGCAGCCCGTCGGACCCTTGACGGCGAGCCGGCCGGGCTGGCCGTCGGGAACGGGCTGCCCGGCCGCGTCGAGGATCACCGCGCGGTAGCCGGGCACGGGCAGTCCGGTCGATCCCGGCCTGATCTGATCGTCGGCGGCCGAGATGAAGATGTGCAGCAGCTCGGTGCTGCCGATCCCGTCGATGATCTTGATGCCTGTCGCGTCGTAGAACGCCCGCCATACCGAGCCGGGCAGCGTCTCGCCGGCCGAAACCGGGCGGCGCAGCCCGCGCAGCTGCCCGGCCTTGCCGGCGGCCAGCATAGCGCGGTAGGCGGTCGGCGCGGTGGATACCACGGTGACGCCGCGCGCGGCGATGTGATCGGCCAGCTCAGCGGGCGTCGCCCGCTCGATCAGCAGCGTCGAGGCGCCCGCCCTGATCGGGAAGATCAGGACTGCCCCGAGGCCGAACGTGAACGCGAGCGGAGGCGTGCCGGTGAAGACGGCGCGCCGGCGTCGGCGCCGGTGGCCGGCGAGGATGGCGCCGCCGCGTGGAAGCTGACGATGCGCAGCCCCGGCGCGCGGGCCGCCGCGAGCTCGTCGGTGAACCGGTCGTCGCTGAGCGCCAGGCTGACCTTGGCTATGTCGCAGATCGTGGTCAGCTCGGCCGAGCGCAGCAGCGGCATGGTGGCGACGACAACTCCGCCGGCGAGCAGCACGCCAAACCAGCAGGCCACGAGCCATGGGTTGTTCGGCCCGCGCAGGAGCACCCTGTTGCCTGGCGCCACGCCGAGGTCGTCGGTGAGCACGCGCGCGATCTGGCTGGCAGTCCTGGCCAGATCGGCGTAGCTCCACACCTGGGCATCCGCGTCCTGCGGCAGCAGGCAGGGCCGGTCGGCGCCGTGCTCGGCGATCGTCTCGTCCAGCAGTACCCCGGCGCAGTTCAGCCGGTCGGGGTAGACCAGTTCCGGCAGCGTGAATTCCAGGTCGGGCCACTGACCGGCGGGCGGCAGGTGGTCCCGGCAGAACGTGTCGGCATGCGCGGACGGCGTGAGCGGCATCGGCCAGCCTTCCTCGGACAACGGCTGTGATCGTGCCCAGTATTCCTGCTATGTGTCGCTAGTCAATGGCATGCCCGGCTAGGCCCCGCTCACCCGATGACGGCGAAGCCCTGGACCTCCACGAGGGCGGCGATGTCCCAGAGCCTGGACACGCCGACGGCGGCCATGGCCGGGTAGTGCGTCCCGGCCAGGCGCCGCCAGACAGCGCCGATCTCTTTGCCCCTGGATCGGTAGTCAGCCAGGTCCGTCGCGTAGATGGTGAGGCTGGCCAGGTGCTCGGGCCTGCCGCCGGCGGCGCGGAGCGCGGTGAGGAGGTTGCCGAGCGCGCGCTCGAACTGCGTGACGACATCACTACCGACGATCGCCCCTGACTCGTCATATCCCGTCTGACCTGCCAGGAAGATCAGCCGTCCGCTGGTCGCCACGATCGCGTGCGAGAAGCCTGATGGCCTGCCAAGCTCCGGCGCGTTGACCGGCTCGATGGTCACGGTTTCTCTCCCGTGGCGGACGACAGCGATGTCGATGACAGCGCTGCCGAGGATTCCTGCGCTGACTGCCCCTGGGCGGCTGCCGCTGCCGGTCGCTTCGGGCGCCAGCGGGCGTGCCGCGTCCCGCCGGTGCCGAGCCTGGCCTCGCGGATCAGCGCCAGCCGTGGCCTGGGTCCGTCTGACCTGCCCGTCTGCGGCGGCCTGCTGCCAGCGGCCCACTGGTCAGGCCAGGCCGCTGCGGGTCCCGCATACCCCTGGGCCACGGCGGCGTGCAGCGTCCAGTTCGGGTCGTACAGGTGCGCCCGGCCGAGCGCGCACAGGTCGGCGCGGCCAGCCAGCACGATGGAGTTGACGTCGTCGTAGGACGAGATCATGCCTACCGCGATGGTCGCGATGCCCGTCCTGTTCCTGATGGCGTCGGCGAACGGCGTCTGGTACGAGCGCCCGAAGGCGGGCTGCTCGTCGGGCGTCACCTGGCCGGTGGAGACGTCGACGGCGTCAGCGCCCGAGGCCGCGAACGCCTCGGCGATCTGCACGGCGTCGGCTCCGGTGATGCCGCCAGGCACCCAGTCGGTCGCCGAGATGCGCACGGTCATGGGCTTGGCCGCAGGCCAGGCTTCCCGCATGGCCTGGAATACCTCGAGCGGGTACCGCAGCCTGGCCGTCAGCGACCCGCCGTACTCGTCGGTCCGCTGGTTGGTCACCGGCGAGATGAACGAGGACAGCAAGTAGCCGTGCGCGCAATGCAGTTCGACCAGGTCGAAGCCCGAGCGCTCGCCTGCCAGGGTGGCGGCCACGAACTGCTCCTTGATCTGCCGCATCGCTGCCACGCTCAGCTCGCGCGGCACCTGGTTGATCCCGGCCAGGTACGGGATCGGCGACGGCCCGCACACCTCCCAGTTGCCCGCGTCGAGCGGCTCATCGATGCCGTCCCACATCAGCTTCGTCGAACCCTTGCGGCCCGAGTGGCCGAGCTGCAGCCCGATCGAGGCGGTCGTGTACTGGTGCACGAACCCGGTGATTCGCCGCCACGCAGCTTCGTGCCCAGGCGCGTACAGGCCGGCGCAACCCGGAGTGATCCGCCCTTCTTGGCTCACGCATACCATCTCGGTCATCACGAGCGCTGCCCCGCCGGCCGCCTTGCCGCCGAGGTGGACGAGGTGGAAGTCGGACGGCGTGCCGTCGGCCGCTGAGTACATGTCCATCGCGGAGACGATCACCCGGTTCTTCAGCTCGAGCCCGCGCAGCCGCATCGGCTGGAACATCGGCGGCACCACCTCGCCAGTGCCGAGGCCGCGCCGCTTGGAGTCCCCGGCGAACCACGCGTCGGCCCGCGCCGTGAACTCAGGATCACGGAGCCGCAGATTGTCGTGGGTGACCCGGCGGCTCCTGGTGATGATGTTGAAGGCGAACTGCTCGGGGTCCTGGTGCGTGTACTGGCCGAGGTTCTCGAACCACTCGAGGCTGGCCTGCGCCGCGCGCTGCGTTGACTCGACGACAGGGCGCCGCTCCGCCTCGTAGGCCTCGAGCGCCGCGCCCACATCCGGCTGCTCGTTCAGGCAGGCGGCCAGCGCCAGCGCGTCCTCCATGGCCAGCTTGGTCCCCGAGCCGATCGAGAAGTGCGCGGTGTGCGCGGCGTCGCCGAGCAGCACCACGTTGTCGTGCCGCCAGCTTCGGCAGCGCAGGGTGCCGAAGCTGATCCACTTGGAATTGTTCGCCTCGATCGCGTGCTCGCCGGTGATGTCGCCGAGGAGCTCGCCGATCCGGGCAATGGAGGCCTCGTCCGACTTCCCGGCCGGCAGCATCACGGGCGCCAGGCCGGCGAAGCCCGCCTTCGCCCAGACGTCCTCGTGCATCTCGACGATGAACGTGCTCCCGGTCGCATCGTACGGGTACCCGTGCACCTGCATGACACCGTACGGCGTCGGTACGATGTAGAACTTGAACGCGTCGAAGACCAGGTCAGTGCTCAGCCAGATGTACTTGCAGGCACGCTGCTCGATCGCCGGGCCGAAGGCGCCGGCGAATGCGGCCCTCGTCGCTGAGTTCGCTCCGTCAGCGGCGATGACGAGGTCATGGTCGGCCACCAGAGCAACCGGATCGGGAGCCTCGGCGCGGAAGTGCATCCGCACGCCGAGGTCGGTGCAGCGCCGCTGCAGGATTTGCAGCAGCCGGCGCCGGCTGATCGCGGCGAAGCCGTGCCCGCCGCTGGTGATCACCTGGTCGCGGTAGTGGACGTCGATGTCGTCCCAGCGCGCGAACTCGCGCTCCATCGCCGCGTAGATCTGCGGGTCGGCGTGCTCGATACCGCCCAGCGTCTCGTCGGAGAACACCACACCGAAGCCGAACGTATCGTCGGGCGCGTTCCGCTCCCACACGGTGATCTCGTGGTCGGGACTGAGCTGCATGGTCAGCGCCGCGAAGTAGAGCCCGCCGGGCCCGCCGCCCACGACCGCAATTCGCACTCTCTCGCCCCTTCCCCGGACTGTGCCGAAGCTACGTGGCCGCCTGGCGATCGTCAACGACGGCGGGAGCGGACGACACTCCGGCAGGGTTACTGGGAATTCGCGGAGTGCTTGGTTACCGTGTGAAGCATGGCGACTCGTGCGCCCAGGGGTGCGGCACGCCCAAACGGCAGCTCCGCCGGGCGTAGCCGCCAGTCGGGCGGTTCTGCCCGCAGTGGCTCAGGTTCGGGGTCGCGCGGTACCCGCAGCAGCACGACCACCGGCCGGAGCGGCGGCAGGACCGGGACCAGCCGGACTTACTCCGCGCGGGCCGGCACATCCAGGAGCACGTCAGGCCGCGGCCGGCCCAGCACGCGGCGCGGCCGTACCCCGTACTATCGCGGCCGCAGCACGCCAACGCCGCCACGGCGCAGCCTGGCGAGCAGCATGCGCGCGTCACGTAACCCCTTCGTGATCCTGATCGGCTGGCTGCTGGCGGGCATCGCGGCCGTGTGGATGGAGCTCGCGACCGGCGTCGGGCACGTCGCGAGGCTGTTCGGCGACAGCGCGCGGGACCTGGATCCTGCGCACCGCAGGGACGGCGCCGGTCTCGCCGTGCTCGCTTCCGCGATCGTCACGGCGGGGGCCGCCTGGTGGGGCCTCGGCTCGCCGGTCGGCCGCGGGCTGACCGCGCTGATCCGCGGCACCTTCGGCGTCGGGTCGTGGGCGCTGCCGATCCTGCTTGCCCTGCTCGCTTGGCGGCTGCTGCGGCACCCGGACAAGAACGCGCACACCGCGCGGATGGTGATCGGCTGGACGGCGTTCCTGGCCGGCGCGCTCGGTATCGTGCACATCGCGCTCGGCAGCCCTGGCCCGTCCGCGGGCATCGCCGCGATGCACGCATCCGGCGGGATGATCGGCTTCGCGATCTCCGCGCCGCTTCAGGCGTTGCTGACCACGTGGGCGGCGATCCCGCTACTGGCGCTGCTGGCCGCGTTCGGTGTCCTGGTCATCACCGGCACGCCGCTGCACCGGGTGCCCGAGCGCTGCCGCGAGATCGCGTTCCTGATCCAGCGGGCCTTCAGGGGCGAGGAAGAGGAGGTCGCTGACGCGGAGCTCGGCGGCGCGGCCGCCGAGCTGTCGGCGGCGCGGTCGCCCAGGCGGCGCGGTTCTGCGGCGATCGAGGCGGGCGGGCACGACAAGCCGTACGACTCGCCGTTGCTCGGCGGGCTGGTGCCGCGGTCACCTGGCCGGGCGCGCACCGCGAAGCCAGCGGTCGGCGGCGCGAGTGCGGGCGCCGAGGGGGCGGGTGCGGAGAGTGCTGCCCAGGCGGGTGTCCCTGCCAACCGGACGAGCGACGACGAGGTCATCGCCGAGGCGCTGATGTTCGGGTCTCAGACCGGGCCGCAGGAATACGGCGGGCGCGGTCCGGTGATATCGGCCGGATCCACCTCGGGAGCGGAGGCGTCCTGGCGCAGGTCATGGTTCGGGGCAGACGACGCGGCCGAGGAACCGGCCGCCCGCGAACCGGCGAGCGGCCGGGACACCGCGAAGACCGGCCGCGCTGGCGAGCAGCTGACGCTGACGAGCTCGAGTTCGTCCAGTTACACGCTGCCGCCGTCGGCCCTGCTCAAGCCGGGAACGGCGCCGAAGGCCAGGACCAGGGCGAACGACGCCATGGTCGAGGCGCTGACGATGGTTCTCGACCAGTTCGAGGTGGACGCGCAGGTCACCGGGTTCAGCCGGGGGCCGACCGTGACCAGGTACGCGATCGAGCTCGGGCCCGCGGTCAAGGTCGAGCGGGTCACCGCGCTGTCCAAGAACATCGCGTACGCCGTGAAGAGCGCGGACGTGCGGATCCTGTCCCCGATCCCGGGCAAGTCCGCGATCGGCATCGAGATTCCGAACACCGACCGCGAGATCGTCAGCCTGGGTGACGTGCTCAGGTCACCGGTGGCGGAGAGCGACCATCACCCCATGGTGGTCGGGCTCGGCAAAGACGTCGAGGGCCGTACCGTCGTCGCCAACCTCGCGAAGATGCCGCACATCCTCATAGCAGGTGCGACCGGCGCCGGCAAAAGCACGTGCATCAACGGGCTGATCGCCTCGATCCTGGTGCGGGCCAACCCGGACGAGGTCCGGATGATCCTGATCGACCCGAAGCGGGTCGAGCTGACGGCCTATCAGGGCATCCCGCACCTGATAACCCAGATCATTACCAACCCGAAGCGGGCCGCCGACGCGCTGGCCTGGGTGGTCGGGGAGATGGACCGCCGGTACGACGACCTGGCCGCTTCCGGGTTCCGGCACATGGACGACTTCAACAAGGCGGTCAGGGCAGGCAAGGTGACCGCGCCGCCCGGCAGCGAGCGCGAGTACGTGCCTTACCCGTATCTGCTGGTGATCGTCGACGAGCTGGCCGACCTCATGATGGTCGCCCCGCGCGACGTCGAAGACGCGATCGTGCGGATCACCCAGCTCGCCAGGGCGGCCGGGATTCACCTGGTACTGGCCACCCAGCGGCCCAGCGTCGACGTCGTCACCGGCCTGATCAAGGCCAACGTGCCGTCACGGCTCGCGTTCGCCACCTCGAGCCTCACTGACAGCCGGGTCATCCTCGACCAGCCAGGGGCGGAGAAACTAGTCGGCCAGGGCGACGCGCTTTTCCTCCCGATGGGCGCGAGCAAGCCGATCAGGCTGCAGAACGCGTACGTCACGGAGAAGGAAATCCGCGAGATCGTCACGCACTGCAAGCGGCAGGCCGAGCCCCAGTATCGCGAGGACGTCATCACCAGCGAGGCCAGGCAGCGCGAGATCGACGCGGACATCGGCGACGACCTCGACGAACTGCTGAGGGCCGCCGAGCTGATCGTCAGCACCCAGTTCGGGTCCACCTCCATGCTGCAACGCAAGCTGCGGGTCGGCTTCGCAAAGGCCGGCCGGCTGATGGACCTGCTCGAGAGCCGCGGGGTCGTCGGCCCGAGCGAGGGGTCCAAGGCGCGGGACGTCCTCATCCGTCCTGACGACCTGGACGAGCTGCTGGATTCGCTGCGCGGTAAATAGCGGATAACAGGACGCATTTCCACTGTCCGGCTTTGCGTTCCCCTGTCGGCCCGCTGGTGAAAGGTCGCCCCGCGCGTGGGTGTTGGCCGGCTGAGCGTGGGGCATGAGGGGGTGGGGATTGCGTAATCGGATCTGCTTATTGGCTTTGACCTGTCAGACATCCGGTCCGGTTGTCGCCGCACAGTAGCCGGGTGTCTACACTGGGTCACCAGCCCCTGAAAAAGGGGAGCGGGGGAGCGGGAACCATAGCTATGCGCCCGAATCTGAACCGACAGCGGCCATTGATGAGGAACCGTGGAGGCGCGGCATGAGTATCGGCGACGCGCTGGCATCCGGACGCCGCCAGGCCGGACTGACGATTACGCAGGTGAGCCAGCGCACCTGCATCAGGGAAACGATCATCCGCGGCATCGAGCGCGGCGACTTCTCCGGCTGCGGCGGCGACTTCTACGCCCGCGGCCATATCCGCAGCATCGCGGGCGCCGTCGGGGTGAGCCCCGAGCCCCTGATCGAGGAATATGACGCGACGATGGGAGCGCCCCAGGCGATCAGCGCCGCGGACGTATTTCAGCCGGTCACTCCCGTCAAGCTGAAGGAGCGGCGGCGGCCGAACTGGACGGCTGCCATGGCGCTCGCGCTCGTGGTGATCGCTGGGATCTTCGCTTATCAGCACTTCGCCTCGCATCCGGCGACAGCGGCTAAGCAGGACGCGCGGGTGCAGAACCCCAGCACCGCGTCCAAGCCGAAGGTCAAGACGTCGCCGGCGGTCGTGGCACACCACCGTGCCGGCCCGCGCCGGCTGCACATCAGGCTCTCCGCGACGCAGGACTGCTGGGTGCAGCTGACCAGCCCGAGCGGCGCCACGCTGTTCAGCGGCATGGTGTACGCGGGCAACTCGATGAACTGGACGGAGAAGCACAGGGTGACCATGATCCTGGGCAACCCGTCGGGGGTGAAGGTCCGCGTCAACGGCAAGAATCCGGTGCCGAAGGGCTCGGTCAGCATGGTGACGCTCAGCCTGCACGCCGGCCGGGTGCACTAGCGCGAAACCGTACCTGGCACGGCAGGCAGTGGCGGGGACCGTGTTCCTGCGGCTGCCGCAGACGGTGGCCTGCCGTAGTCTTCCGGTGTGTCATCCGCAGGTTCCGCTCCGTCAACTGGGCCCGTGTCTACCAGCACCGTGTCTACCAGCACCGTGTCCGCCGGCACCGTGTCCGCCGGCACCGTGCCCGCCGGCCCGGGCGGCCGCCGCTCGGTCCGTCTGGTGACCCTCGGCTGTGCCAGGAACGAGGTCGACTCTGAGGAGCTCGCCGCGCGGCTGGAGGCCGGCGGCTGGACGCTGAGAGCTGGCGATGAGCCGGCCGGTGCCGGAGCGGGCGGCGAGGCCGACGTGGTGCTGGTCAACACCTGCGGGTTCATCCAGGCGGCGAAGCAGGAGTCGATCGACGAGCTGCTGACGGCCGGCGAGTCCGGCGCGGCTGTGGTCGCGGCCGGCTGCATGGCCGAGCGGTATGGGTCGGAACTGGCCGAGGCGCTGCCCGAGGCCCAGGTGCTCGGCTTCGATGACTACGCCGACATCTCCGGCCGGCTCGACGCCATCCTGGCCGGGAAACGCTGGGACGCGCACCAGCCGCGGGACCGCAGGAAGCTGCTGCCGATCTCGCCGTCAGGGCGGCCGGGAGCGGCCGGCGGGCACATCCCTGGCCATGGCTCAGGCCGGATCGCCGACCTGCCGGACGGTATCGCGCCCGCGTCCGGGCCGCGGGTGCTGCGGCGGCGCCTCGGCGACGGCGTTGTCGCCCCGCTGAAGATCGCCTCGGGATGCGACCGGAGGTGCAGCTTCTGCGCGATCCCGGCGTTCCGTGGCGCGTTCGTGTCCCGGCCACCGGACGACCTAGTGGCCGAGGCTGGCTGGCTCGCCAGCCGCGGCGCCAGGGAACTGCTGCTGGTGAGCGAGAACTCAACCTCCTACGGCAAGGACCTCGGTGACCTGAGGCTGCTGGAGGCGCTGTTGCCCAAGCTCGCCGTGGTACCCGGCATCGACCGGATCAGGGTCAGCTACCTGCAGCCCGCCGAAGTCCGGCCCGGGCTGATCGAGGTGCTGGCAGGCACGCCAGGTGTGGCGCCGTACTACGATCTCTCCTTCCAGCACGCGAGCGGCCGGGTGCTGCGCGCGATGCGCAGGTTCGGCGACGCCGACCGGTTCCTGGCGCTGATAGCGCAGATCAGGACGCTCGCGCCCGGCGCCGGGATCAGGTCCAACTTCATCGTCGGGTTCCCCGGTGAGACCGAGGCCGATGTCGCTGAGCTTGAGCGGTTCCTGTCAGCGGCGCGGCTGGACGCGATCGGCGTGTTCGGGTACTCCGACGAGGACGGCACGGAGGCCGCCGCGCTGGCCGGTCAGCTTGGCGAGGACGAGATCGCCAGCCGGGTCGAGGAGGTCGCCGGGCTGGCCGACGAGCTGATGGATCAGCGGGCAGCCGAGCGGATCGGCGAGATCGCTGACGTCCTGATCGAGGAGCTCATCGACGACGCGAACGGTGACGGCGACGGCGACCGTGGCGGCGCCACGCGGGGCTGGCGCTACAGCGGACGCGCTGCGCATCAGGCACCGGAGGTGGACGGCGCCACCGAGGTTCGCTCGCCACGCGAGCTGACCATCGGTGACCTGGTGCGGGTGCGGGTATCAGGTTCGGAGGGGGTGGATCTGGTGTCAGATCTGATCGATGAGCATGGACAGGGACGTCTCGGGCAGCCTGAGACCATTGACTAGCCAGGACACGAGGAGCGCGCCCGCCGCGCCCAGGCTGGTCAATATCCCCAACGGGCTCACCGTGCTGCGGCTTGTGCTCGTGCCGGTCTTCGTCGGGTTCCTGGTCGCAGGCGGTACGGCCGCACGCGTGATCGCGTTCTTCGTGTTCGGCGTCGCCTCGATCACCGACCTGCTCGACGGCCAGCTGGCCAGGCGCAGCGGCATGATCACCGACTTCGGCAAGATCGCGGACCCGATCGCCGACAAGGCGCTGACCGGCTCGGCGCTCATCACGCTCTCGGCGCTCGGCGACCTGCCGTGGTGGGTCACCAGCATCATCCTCGTTCGCGAGGTCGGCGTCACGCTGCTGCGGTTCTGGGTGATTCGGCACGGGATCATCGCGGCGAGCAGGGGCGGCAAGATCAAGACCGTGCTGCAGATCGTCGCCATCGGCCTGTACATCCTGCCTGAGCCGATCGGCTGGGTGCGCTCGGGATTCATGGCGGCGGCGGTTGCGGTCACGCTCGTGACCGGGGGCGACTACACGGCCAGGGCGCTCCGCCTGCGCCGGGCCGCTTCTGGACCAGCGCCAGGAGCGGCGGAATGATGCCAGACGGGATGGCCGCCACCGCGATCGGGCTGCTGATCGAGCGCGGCCTCACGATCGGTGCCGCCGAGTCGCTCACCGGCGGCCTGGTGACGGCCGCGCTCACGACGGTGCCCGGTGCGTCCGCGGTGGTTCGCGGCGGCATCGTCGCGTATGCCACCGACGTGAAGAACTCGCTGCTTGGCGTTGATGCGGGCCTGCTTGCCCTGGTCGGCGCGGTGCACCCCGATGTGGCCCTGGCAATGGCGCGCGGAGCCAGGGAGCGGCTCGGCGCCGCCGTCGGCGTGGCCACGACCGGGGTAGCCGGCCCCGATCCGGCCGACGGGCAGCCGGTGGGCACGGTGCACATCGCGGTCGCCACGGCGGGCGGCGAGCGCCACGAGGCGCTCACGCTCAGCGGGGATAGGGAGAACATCCGGCGGGGCACAGTGGATCATGTGCTCAAGCTGCTCGTGACGACGCTGATGGAAGACGACGCTCATGGAAGACAATGAGTGATTACAGCGTTACGTATGTCGAACACGCACCGATGCCCTCTCCCGCTCCGTCATTCAGGGCAGGTACGGTGGAGGTGTAGCGGCCGATCTCGGGAAGGGATTGCGACGATGGTCCTGCTTCGTCACTTGTTCGGTGACGCGCTGCGGCGCCTTCGCCTGCGGCAGGGTCGCACCCTCCGCGAGGTGTCCGCTTCGGCGCGGGTCTCACTTGGATATCTGTCCGAGGTCGAGCGGGGACAGAAGGAAGCATCATCTGAGCTGCTCGCTGCCATCTGCTCGGCGCTTGGCGCGCCGCTGTCCCAGGTGCTGAGGGAAGTATCCGATAACTTCGCGCTCGCCGAGCTGCAGAGCGAGCCGGTCTTCGCCGACGTCATCGAGCCGCCTCTCGAGGTCACCGGCGTCGGCCGCGGCGCCGGAAGCGACAAAGGCCAGGGCAGTCAGGAAGAGGTCCCGGTGGGTCCTGTCGCCGCCGAGCGGGTGTCCATGCCCGCCGAGCAGCGGGTTCCGGCTGGCGCTGGCCAGCGGGTGCCGGCCGGTGCGGGCCAGCTCAGCGCCGGGGCACTCGGGCACGGCCACGCCGGGCACGGGCCGATCGGGAGCGGTCAGGTGGTCGGCCAGATCGGTTCCAGGCACATCTCGGCCGGACAGCTCGGTCAGA
>WNGJ01006782.1_pt1 | contig 12162 bp, 9 predicted proteins | sample 5400611 | NCBI WGS metagenome assembly WNGJ01 (sample SAMN13153375, study PRJNA577476) | soil metagenome | isolation source: 40 cm soil or saprolite under Garry oak tree replicate 1 | place: USA:California | collected 2016-06-15 | reverse complement strand
GCGATGCGCTCAAAATCCCGAGGCATGCGGCTGAGGGCCTTTGCCTTCCACGGATCGAGCTGAGTTGAAGCACTGCTCGTCAGCGAATACAGCGCGTAAAAAAGGTCGAAGCGCGGTGTGACTGCGAACTCTATGGGGAACGACGCGGACCGGGGCATGTTAGTTAGCAAACTAACATTTTTTTTCTCTAGAAGGGGCGCGGTCTCCTCACGGCGAAAACGCCGTTCGTGATGTCGATCCGCACTACGCCGCTATTCCAGATGTCCCCTCCCAGGACCCCATCGAGCGAAGCCAGCACTTGATAGACTGGAGCCCGGACCACCGCACCCCTAAACAGAAGCGGGAATCCACGCACCAGCACCTTCAGGTCTGGTAGCACCGGAGCGCGAAGCGACACCTCGCCGCCGAGTCCGCCGACTCGACGGCTCTCTATCCGGGCGGCCTCGAGCTGGAGTTTGTCGAGCAGCGTCTCCGTCACAAAAGTCAGCTGCGCACCGGTGTCCAACCCGAAGTGCAGAGGGACTCCGTCGGTGCTCATGAGTCTTATCACGGGAAGCCCGACCCAGAACATGTTGCGATCGGCATCCGGTTTCGACATCGCCGGATCGCGGAGACGCATGCTGTTCTCGCCGTAGTCCACCTCCAGATCCATCTGCCGGATGATGTCGAACCCGATGATCCCATCTATCTTGACGTGGGTACTCTGCTCGATTGGTCTTGGCTCGGTCATCCTCATCATCGATTCTTCGACGATCATCGTCGGCGCATTCTGAACGATCAGCTCTCCTATCTCGAGCTCTGGAATCAGGGCGGGGCTCGCCTTTACTCTGCCGGTGCTGGTGACGATCTCCAGTGTGTCCTGCTCGAGCGGCGTGATATTGAGATCATTTGCGACGTCCGAGGCGAGCATAGTCAGGCTCGACCCTGTGTCCAGCCAGAAGTTATATACCTTGCCGCGTATCTTGACCGGCACGAGCGGGGTTCCCACCGCCGACACCGACATCGAAAGGCGAGTCGACGATGAACGAAAGGTGAAAGTCTTTGCCGGCACGTTCTTGAAAGCCTCCGCCCACAACTCAATGCTCGCCTTGTCCTCACTATCCACCTTCGATTGCGATGGCTCGTTCTTAAGTGTGGCGAGCAGCCCCCACTTTTCCTGATACTGAAGCGTGGCCGTGTAAATCACCCTGGATGCCGCACGGATAATGGAATCCGTTGCGATGCCTCGCAGTTTGCCGAAGCGCTGTTCCGCCTGCTCCAGATTACCAGACATGAGATTCCCCAGAGCTTCCCCAAACTCCTTTTCCGAGGGCGTGCGCGCTGCTGTGATCGCCTCCTCTGGATGAAGCTCGGCCAAGGCTTCCCAATAGCTGATGCGACGCTCCGGACGAGGAGCGCGTGAGCTGTGGAAGCAGCCCGCAGTACTGATCGCAAGGAGCACAATGGTGCTCGCAGTGACTCTTGGTCGGCGATCCATAAGGTTGAGCACAAGCTAGGATGCGGCACAGGGAATGTCGACCTGGTGTATTTTTCTTCATCACTGCCTTCGGCGCCGTCACAACTGGCTCGTTGCCGGTAAAATCACCCCTGTTGGGCAGTAAGAGATGACACGATGAGCGACAAAACCACCAAGAACGACAAGATCAATAAGACCGACGAGGAGTGGCGCAAGCAGCTCACGCCGGAGCAGTACCGTATTGCGCGTCAGAAGGGCACAGAGCGCGCTTTCACTGGTGAGTACTACGACAGCAAGAATCCAGGTACCTACACCTGTGTCTGCTGTGGTACTCCCCTATTCGATTCTGACGCCAAGTTCGATTCCGGCACGGGCTGGCCCAGCTTCACCGAGCCGGTGGTGAGCGAGAACGTCCGCACTGAAACGGACAGGAGCCTTTTCATGCGCCGTACCGAGGTTCTCTGCGCCAAATGTGATGCGCATCTGGGACACGTATTCGACGATGGTCCCGGGCCTACGCACCAGCGGTACTGCATCAACTCCGCGTCCCTCAAGCGCGAGGACAAGTAAGAGCGCAGGAGTTGGTACCTCATGCCTCTTACCTAATACCTCGCACCTACCGCCTGATTCTTCTCGCAGTTTCTACAGCCAGGTTACTCACTGCGCGGGAGGCAAGCCCAGTAAAACTGGCGCGCTCTCGTTGCCATTTCGATCGACGGCCGACACCGCCAGTTCATCCGCAGTAACGCTTCCAGCCGGCCGCGGAAGGATATAAAAGCGTTGGAGACCAGGGACAATCTCGGTTCTCCACTCGTTGCCCGTCCGAGAACTAATCACCCAAAGCCAAGTTGACTTAGCGCCCTGAGGTTGGAGCGATACGTTAGTCGCGCCGGTTGCCGTGTCGCGCCCGGCACGCACGATTGGTTGAAGAGGCGGAACACTATCGAGCCATGTTGATGCCGGCACGAGCGTTCTGGTAGCGTAAGGACCGGCGACCAGCTTCTCCGGCAGGCTGTCTCTTCCAAACATGAACGACCGCATGCTGAAGTAAACATTGCCCGTTGCTCCTCGCTGCGCACGCGTGAGCGCGATTTGATCCAGTAGCTCCTGCGCCGGCCATCCGGTCGGAGTACCCGTGACTTTGTCGAGATAGTTGCCCGGCCAGATATGCCTGCCCCTCGCATTCTGCTCGACCCACCACTGCAGCAGCACGGGATAGCTCAGATCCTCACGGAAGGTTGGCCAATACAGTTGCGGTGTGAAGTAGTCCGCCCATCCGTTCAGGAGCCACTTTCTCGAGTCCCCGTAAAGCTCCGCATAGGAATCAAAGCCTCCAATCTGCGGGGGGTTCCCCGGACGCCAGACTCCGAACGGACTGATTCCGAATTTCACCCACGGCTTTGCCGCTTTGATTCGGACGTACACCTGGTGAATCAGGCTGTCGACATTTGCCCTGCGCCAATCATCCCTCGAAAGTCCACCGCCGGATCTACGATACTTCCGCCAGCTGTTCGCGTCCGGGAACTCGATGGTTCTTCCGCGGCGGTCCTTCTCCTTGTAGGGATAGAAGTAGTCATCGATGTGAACCCCATCGATGTCATACCGCTGGACGACGTCGAGCACCACGGCGACGGTTTGGTCGCGAACAGCCGGCTCTCCCGGATCCATCCACAGCATGCTTCCGTACCGCTTCACCAGCTCCGGGTGCGTGACGCTGATGTGATTTGGCGATGGTGCCGATCTCGCCGACGGATGACGCGCCCGATACGGATTGAACCATGCATGCAGCTCGAGTCCCCGCTTATGTGCTTCGGTCACCGCGAATTCGAGCGGATCGTACCACGGGTTCGGTGCCCTTCCCATTCGGCCAGTCAGATACTCGGACCACGGCTCGTAGGGCGACGCGTACAGCGCGTCGGCTGCAGGTCGCACCTGCAGAATCACGGCGTTCAATCGGAGAGCCACTGCCCGATCGAGAATCCCCAGCAGTTCGTCCTTCTGCTCCTGCGTCGAAAGCCCGGGCTGCGAAGGCCAGTCGATGTTCTCGACCGATGCCACCCATACTCCTCTGAACTCACGGCGAATCGGTGGAGGCTGCGTCAGGTTTTGTGCGGTGCTTGACTGCGATTGTCCGCAGGCGCTGTCGACACCGGCGAGCACGAAAAATGGAAGGATAAGCGCGAAGACTTTGTTCTTGGGCATAGGACAGCAATGTAAATCAGATGGGCCTGAAACGGTTCCTTCAGATAACGCTTGGCATCGTCGCGAGTGTGGGGCGGCTTTCTCGAGATCGGCTCAATAACCACCGTGATACGAATCGCAAACCGCGACCTCCGGCACGCTAAGTGAAGCGAAGCCGTTGATCATGAGCATCTCGACAGTAAATCCCGCGACCGGAAAGACCATTCGCACGTTCGAACCGTTTTCGGCGGCACAGGTAAGCGACGCACTTGACCGAGGGGTCGCTGCTTATCGCCAGCACCGGCGCTCATCTTTCGCCGATCGCGCTAGCCACATGCGCAATGCTGCCGGAATTCTCGATGCGGAATGCCGGGAGCTGGGAAAGCTGATGACGCTCGAGATGGGAAAGCCCATCAACGCCGCCGTCGCCGAAGCCGAGAAGTGCGCAACAGCGTGTCGCTACTACGCCGACAATGCGGAGCGGTTCCTCGCCGACCGGTCCGTCGAGATGGAAGGCGGCAAGAGCTGGGTCACCTTCCAGCCTATCGGTATCGTGCTGGCGATCATGCCGTGGAATTTTCCGCTCTGGCAGGTGTTTCGCTTTGCAGCGCCGGCGCTTATGGCCGGCAATGTCGGCGTTCTCAAGCACGCGTCGAATGTCCCACAGTGCGCACTGGCCATCGAAGATATTTTTCGTCGCGCCGGTTTCGCCGATGGCTCGTTTCAGACTCTGCTGATCGGCTCCGACATGGTCGAGGGAATAATCGCCGATACTCGCGTCGCCGCGGTCACGCTCACGGGAAGCGAAGGTGCCGGCCGATCGGTGGCAAGTGCTGCCGGCAGGAATCTCAAGAAATCAGTCATGGAGCTTGGAGGCAGCGATCCATTCGTGGTGATGCCGAGCGCGGATCTCGACAACGCCGTTTCGACGGCGGTGACGGCCCGTATGATCAACAACGGCCAGTCGTGCATAGCCGCCAAGAGATTCATCGTCCATGAGAAGATCTACGACGAATTCCTCGGGAAATTCGTCGCCCGCGTTGCGGCTGTGCGAGTGGGAGATCCACTGGACGAGAAGACCGAGCTCGGGCCACTGGCGACAGCGGCGATCCGCGATCAGCTCGATCAGCAGGTGAAGGCAACTGTCGCCGCCGGTGCGAAACTGGCCATCGGCGGAAAGAAGATCGACCGGGAAGGCTTCTTCTACGAGCCGACCATTCTTGCTGACATCCCAGCAACCGCCCCCGCTGCGAGCGAAGAGCTGTTCGGACCGGTTGCCTCGGTCTTTAAGGCGAAGGACCTTGGCGATGCGATCCGCATTGCCAACGGAACGACTTTTGGACTGGGCGCGTCAGCGTGGACCCGTGACGACCGCGAGCAGGCTCAGTTCGTCGCCGAAATCGAGTCGGGACTTCTGTTCATCAACGGCATGGTCGTATCCGATCCACGTCTTCCGTTTGGCGGCGTCAAGAATTCGGGCTTCGGCCGGGAGCTGGGCGAGCTTGGCATCCACGAGTTCGTGAACATCAAGAGCGTGCGCGTCCTCGAGAGCCAGAAAGAAGAGAAGTCGGCCACCGAGTGATTCAAAGGTCCATCACGAGCTTCACATCGGGGTCTATCTCCGCCTGCGCCGCGTGTCGAGTGACCCACGACACTATGAAGAACACCAGGAATGAAGACACCATTGCGACCGCCGACGCTGTTACGCCGGCGGGAAAGGTGAACACTTTCCAATAGGCAGCGGTCTCCAGCGCGAGTGTGACGATCAAGCCCGTTGCGATCGACGTCATTGCTCCCGCACGCGTCGCGCCCTGCCAGTTCAATCCCACCGCCAGCGCGGGCACCAGCGTCGAGGCAAACAGACCCCACCCGAAAATCCCGAGGAACGCCACCATCGTCCCGGACCGCTGCGCTGTGATCGCGGCCGCGATGGCGATCAGAACGGTTACCGCCCTTCCCCATCGCAGCTCGTTCTTCACCCGCCTGCCAAAGGCAACCGGTAAATCGTGGGTCACTATCGCCGCCCCGATATTGATGAAAGAGTTTGCCGCGCTCATGGTCGCGGCTGCGACCCCCGAGAAAACCAGAGCCGCGAGAATTATCGGCGTGACATTGAGCAGGAGTGCCGGCGTTGCCTGATCAGGGCTCGCGAGCGGCGCGAGGCGACCACTCAGCACAAATGCTTTCACACCCACTCCAACGCTAAAGTACAGAAGCAGGACGAGCACCAGGCCCAGTGTCTTGAGCAGCGGATACCATTTGAGTTGCAGCGGATCACGCAGCATGTAGTACTTGTGCACGGCCTGAGGCTGGCCGAGGGAGCCCATCGAAAAAACGAAGAAGAAGGAAAGCGCTGCGAGTGGAGTGATTTTTCCCCAGGGGCCAAGAAAAGTCGGGTCATGCGCGAGAATCGTACGCGAGATCTCGCCGAGCCCGCCACCGAAATTGAGCACGAAAAGAAAAACGAGAACGGACGCCACGGCCATCAGGGTTCCCTGAAAAACATCGTTGTAGATGCCGGCGAGAATCCCGCCCGATGCGGAGTAGGCGAGCGTGACACCCATCCCGATCCAGATTCCCCATCCGAGGCCGACTCCAAAGATCGAATTGATCACGACTCCCATCGCCAGCGCGTTCGTTGCCATGTATCCCACGATGCCGACGAGAATCGCAACCGCCGACAGTCCCTGTGCACCGCGCGAGCGATAGCGGGCGCCGATCGCGTCTGGAACCGTGATCAGCGCGCGGGCTTCGCCAAGGAGCCGCATGCGCTTTGCCAGAACCCACGCGCCCATGACGTTCGTGACGGCGGCCGGAAGCACGATGTACATCGCGCCCAGGCCGACTGCGTAGATAAACCCCGGACCACCGATGAAAGCAAAGCCGGAAACGGACACCGATACCGAAGCAACCGTGAGCGCGACGAGTCCGATTCCTTTTCCAGCAATGAAGAAGTCGGCCGCGGTTCGCGTTCTGCGGGCCGCCCAGACGCTAATCCCGAGGACTACCGCGAAATAAAGAATGCCGACAGCCACCACGGCGGGGCGAGCAGCATTTGGCAACGCGACCTGGAGCAGCCGGCTCACACCAGTGGTTTGAATCATCCGCGGAGCTGGTCGTTTATTGGCTCTTGTCGCGCGTTGTCAGTCGCCGCTTGATTCTCGCGTGCGAGCAAGCGCACCCGCTCGACATCTTCCGCGCTCAGTGTCTGCGACTCGAATGTCAGTGCATACGCGATGGGCAGCACGACGATGGGGAGCAGCCCCACTCCGTAGATCACGATCGCGGCGCGCGCGGGCAGTCCCAGCCAGAGAGTGCTGAGCGGACCTTCTGTCGCTGGCAGCGCCAATGCCGCCCCGAAGCCGATCACCAGCACCACGACAACAAACGCGAACGGAATCTTTAGCGGCCCTATCCCTCGGCGTCCGCGCGCGGCGCCAAGGATCATGATGGCGCCGAGTGCAACAGGAATTCCCAGAGCGAGGAGCCAGGCGGCCCAAACCGGCACCCCAGTAGCGCTGAATGCCGCCAGGTATCCGGTAGCGATCGCCAAGATCCCGATGAAAAGCGCCACGAGCGCCGAACGCCGGGTGACATCCTCCCCCGTTGGGGGCGCCCTTGTGATTGGCTCGGTCATGGAAGTCCCACGTTAGAGCAGAGCCAGCAACGCAAAAGTCGCCAGCCAGTGCTCTCCCATGTAATCGCCTGAAACGTGCGGCAGGCTCGCCGCGAAATGCTCCTCCGCCGTCTCGAGCGCGATTCTTCGGCGTGCATCGCTCGCGGCCCAGGTCGCCGCGATCGAGCGCCAACACCAGGCGCGGCTCAGATTCAATCCGTCGAGGTGAGCGATCTTTCCATCGCTGCGATCGCTGACGATGGCGGGCGTGAACAACGTCGCCGGCTCCCGCACTGCGAGCCTTGGTAGAAAGCGGTCGACCCAGCTCGAGAACTCGCTCGTTTTCAATACCCTCCGCATGCACTCGGCCTCCATCAGCGCAGAAGACAGAAAGTCGTCGCCGCCAGGCTCCCACGCTTGGCAGTCCAAATCCTTGGAGTACCACGTGCGTGCTTTGTCGATAAGAGTTCTCCGAAGTGCGTCGTTGCTCGTGACCTCCGCGTATTCGAACGCCAGGGCAACGGCGAAAGAGCTGTTGAAGTGCGTCCCTACGCGTGTGGGGTACGTTGCCTTGGGCAGAAAATCGAGGAAGCGCTGTGTGAACGCGCTAGCGAGCGGTGCAAGCGCATCGCTCCACCGCTTGCCCTTCTTACTGCCATGCCGATTCAGCTCGGCTGAAAGCATCAACAGCCATGCCCATCCGTACGGTCGCTCGAACGTTGCGCGTAGCGGTTGACCAAGATATCTGACTTCGGTTCGCACTTTCGCAGCTGTGAGCTGGGCGTCAAATAGCCTTGCGATTTTTCCGGCCTCCCGCATCTCTGGAAAAAGCCGCAGCAGCGTCGCGAGGAGCCAGTATCCGTGCACGCACGAATGCCAGTCGAAGCTTCCGAAAAACACCGGGTGCAGCTCACGCGGGGATTTGAGATCAGCGCGCTTGTTCAGGGCATGGTCGAGCTTGTTCGGGTATTCCCGCGTCGCATGTGCCAGTGCGACCTGCGCGAATTTGCTGGCGAGGACCGGAGTGAGAGATGTGGATGTGGCCATCAGCGGCGGAACACGAAAAAGTTCATCAGCAGGATGTTCGCTCCGAGCAGCATGAGCGCCGTTGGAATCTGGACTTTGATCACCGCGTTCTCATCCGGGAGCTCGAGCAGGGCGGTTGGAACGATATTGAAGTTCGCGGCCATCGGAGTCATCAGCGTGCCGCAGAATCCCGACAGCATTCCAATTGCAGCCATCACCGTCGGGTCACCACCGAATTTCTGAACGATGAGCGGGAGCCCGATCCCTGCGGTCATCACGGGAAAGGCGGCGAACGCGTTGCCCATGATCATTGTGAAAGCGGCCATGCCGAGCGCGTAAGTCGTTACCACGATGAACGGGTTGTCGAGCGGTATCCAGCGCTGCGCCAATCCGGACACGACGTTGCCGACGCCCGCGATCGCGAAGAGCGCTCCCAGGGCGGCTAGCATTTGCGGCAGAACCGCGGCCCACCCGACTGCATCGAGCAGCCGGCGCGCCTCTTTTATCGGCGCCAGCAGCGGCGGTCGGAGCATGATCATCCCAAGAACGAGCGCGAGCACGGTGGCGATCGCCAGCGAGATCACGGTCACCTGTTTGAGGTCCACGACCGGCGTTCCGTCAATGGTGATCCTCTTGAAGAGGAGGGTGCCAGCTACAGTGACGAGCGGAATAGCCAGCGCGGGAGCGAAGAGCTTGTTCCCCCACCGTCGCGCGCTCTCCTCACGCTCTTCGCGAGTCGCGCTTTCCTTCTTGCCCTGGCCGAGACCACGAATGCTGGCGACCAGCACCATCGCGATGACCAGAAAACCGTTCGCGAGATCTGGCAGATGCGATCCCGCCAGGAACGTGATCGCATAGACACCCCAGAAAGCCGTGTTGTTGAAGCGGCGAGCGTTGCTCCGGTCGCGCCAGTTTACCATCGCGACACCCGCCATCATCAGACCGGTCAGCCAATAGACGTGCTCGAGAGTGATCACGCTTGCTCGATCTTGCTCATGACTTCCGACCGGAGCTTCCGGTCCAGCAGCAACAGTCGGGTGCAATGGATCACGAATGCGGAGATGGCGGTTGGAATCGCCCAGATGGCCAGCTGCGTTGGCTCTACGTGAATCCCGTTCTGGTCGAGAAATCCCTTTATCAACAGGATGGATCCGATCGCGATGAAGATGTCTTCACCGAAAAAGAGAGCGATGTTGTCGGTAGCGGCGGCGTGTGCGCGGATTTTGTAGCGGACTGCTTGGGGTAGCTCGCCGTACTGATTCTCCGCCGCCCCTTCCGCCATCGGCGCGATCAGGGGCCGGACCATCTGTGGATGTCCGCCGAGAGATGTGAGGCCAAGTGCGGCGGTGATCTGACGGATGGCGAAGTAGGCGAGGAGAATGCGCGAGGTCGTCGCGGCCTGGAGTCCTGCGACCACAGCGCGTGCGCGCTCCTTGAGGCCGGCGTGCTCCAGCAACCCGATGACCGGCAAGACCAGCCAAACGATCGCGACGTACCGGCTGGTGATGAACGCCTTCCCAAACGCTGCCACCACTTCCAGCGGACCGAGGCCACTGGCAATTCCGGTTGCGATGCCGGCAATCATTACCACGAGAAGCGGATTTATCCTGAGGACGAATCCGATGACGACGATGACGATTCCGATGAGGCTGAGCATGGACGATGGGAAGAATGACCTTCAGAACCAGCGACCGTAACCTCCCCTCGTGCGCGTCGTCAGCGACCGATCCAGTAATTCACCTTGACCTGAAAGACATTCGTAGGACGATCGCGGAAGATTGCGGCTCGCTCAGCAGCGAAATCGAAATTGCCGTTGGAATCGCTTCCCGTCCGGCTCTGCGTCCACACGAAGAACACGGTCGAGCCCGGCCGATATTCCCACCGCACCACGGCGTTGCCGATCAGAGAGCGAAAGGTGAAGTCCGGGTCGCCGAACGAAAAAGCGGGCGCCGGACCTGCGCCATCCGGATCTGCCGTGTAGGTCGCGCTGCTTACAGCGGTCGCCGGCGTACGGGTAATCGTACCGACGTCCTGACCGTAAATCGCCCTTTGGAAGGTGCGGGGCGCCACGAACTCCCCGAATTGGGAGTAGGCTCCGCTCGCGATGAATGGCTGCATGAAAAGCTGCAGCGTGAGATTCGGGCTGAACGTCCAGTTCACCCTCGTGTCGAGAGATAGCGTGCGCGTCTTTATGAAAGCAAACACGTAGCGATCGCCGAAGAACGACGCCGCGGTCGGATCTGCGACCGTGGTCACGTACTGCGCCGGGGATTCATCCGCGATGAAGCTCGGCGTGAGGCTCACGAACACATTCGCCGCAGGCTTGAGAGCAACGCCGGGCTGAAGTATGAACGTGTGCGTGTCGGAGTCGATGCCTTTCGCGAACTGCACGGCGATATCGAACACGGCGCGCTGCCGAGCATCGGTCGAGACTTCGACCTCCGTGAAATTGTACCCGGTTCGCATGACGACCGGTCCGCCGCGTGTCAGCCGATCATCCAACACCGTAGGGTGGTGAATGACGAAACTGCGCAGATTCCAGTAGTTCAGAAACTGGCTGCCGAAGTAGATCTGCGTCTGGGCATCGGTCTTGTCGCCGTCGTAATTGAACTGCTGCTGCCCGCCGCCAAGGATCACCGCATTGCGATACCAGCTTCCAGGAGTCGACCACTGCCTGCCGACATTGGCATTCATCCATTTGTAATCGGCGCGACTCAGGAACGACAGGTCGTTTACCTCAAACCCGGGACTCCGCCAGTTCTGCGCTGTCTCCCAGAACCAGTCCCCGGTGTTCTTGGCTACCCGCGTGTAGAAGCCGTAGCCCTGGAGCGATGTAGCGTTGGGATCGAACTTGGCGTTGAAAATTCCGTCGGTGGTCACGCGGCGGTCCGGACGTTGGAAATAATGCGCGCTGGACTGCTCAGTCTGATCGATGACGGACGACGTTCCACCGACATCCGACACAAGCAGGGAGCCAATCCAGGAATACTGGCGCTGGCGCCATGTGTGATCGAAGTCGATTCCGCCCGCTTCGGCTCGCCGGCGAAGTCTGTCCGAGACAATGGTGTCGTCGAGCTGACGAAGCGTTGACGTGAAGGCTCCGCCGATCGAAGTAGCTCCCCCGTTGAGATCCTTCTTCACTCGCCCGACGAAGTAGTTGCTGAGCGGCTCGACCTGCTGTGTCTGTTCCGGTCCGCCACCGGCCGGTACGTAGCGCGCGGTTTCCCGATTCGTCAGCGCATCGAGAAAGCCCATCGTGTAGCCGCTCTTCGTCCGTCCGGTGATCTTCGCGGCGCCGAGAATCGTTGTGTTATCGGGGGTGTCGGCAAAGTCTGCTACATTGCTGACATACGGATTGAGCTGCGGCGGGCGTCCGATGCGTCGAGAGTAGAAGATATCGAGGCTCGAGGTGTTGCTGCAGAAATTGCAGCTGAAGTTGCCGAAGTCGAATGCACTGCTGCCGGCCACGAAAAACGGTCGCTTCTCCGAATAATAGGTTTCGTACGCCGACAGATTGATTGTCGCGGGATCCACCTCCACCTGTCCGAAATCAGGATTGACTGTCGCATCGAGAGCGAGGCTCGACGTCAGCAGGTACTTGAGATCGGCGCCCGTGCTCATCCGGCCGTAGCTGCTGTTGTGGTACGGGTCTCCGGGCTGCGCGAACTTGTACTGTTCGCGGGACTCGACGTATGGAAGAATCTCGAGCTGATGGGGCTGTTTCTCGATGACGAGTCCATTGAGGGACCCGAAATACATCGCACCACCCGCCTCACTCTTTCGCCGGAAGGACCACATATCCTGCTCATTGAGCCGATCTGTGTAGCGCCAGATCTGCATTCCCCACGTTTGCAGACTGTCGCGCGAGAAACGAAGCTGCGAG
>WNGJ01040179.1_pt1 | contig 12164 bp, 10 predicted proteins | sample 5400611 | NCBI WGS metagenome assembly WNGJ01 (sample SAMN13153375, study PRJNA577476) | soil metagenome | isolation source: 40 cm soil or saprolite under Garry oak tree replicate 1 | place: USA:California | collected 2016-06-15 | reverse complement strand
GTTGGGTCTTCCCCGCAATACGCGTGGCCGGCAATGGCGGACATTCGTTTATCCATCCGTTTGGACCTTACCGACTGCGACAGCATCGGCCCCGGCAAGATCGCGCTCCTGGAGGCGATACGCATCCAGGGATCAATCTCCGCCGCGGCGCGGTATCTTGGTATGTCGTATCGGCGTGCCTGGCTCCTCGTCGAAGAGATCAACAAGGGCCTGTCCCGGCCCGCCGTCACCGCTGCGACCGGAGGGGCTAGCGGCGGAGGCGCCGCCCTTACCCCGGTCGGTGAGCAGGTGATCGAGCTCTATCGGGCGATTGAGAGCCGTACGCGATCCTCGGCAAACAGCGAATTTCGGGCTCTTGGCAAATTGATCCGCCATCGGCAGAAAGCTCGCGCATGAATTGCTCCCTCATGTTCTTCAGAAAGCTGATGGCGGAATGAACCGCTTTGCAGGCGCGATATGTTTATCTATATATAACGCGATCCTAGGGGGGCGGCACGGCGCGAAGAAGGCGCAAGCCGTCATGACAAATCCGGCCGACTGGCAGGCGTTGTTTTCTCCCGCGCTTCCGGGACGGGCATAGCGCCGTTCTTTTCTCTTTCCAGAACCACAATTCTGTGCGACATTCGCTATATCTGATGGAATACAGCGACCAACATGCCGCCCCGCACCCCGGACCTGCTGTCGAGCATCTTCGCGAACGGCCTCCAGCCGCGAGCGGCCACATTCCCTCGCGGCATGATTCCCATGAAGTCGCGCGTGTCGGGCGACGAGTTCGTGCCACCCCCTTCAAAGAGGCGCACCGCAATCTGGGACATGCACCACAGCATGCATTGCTCGATCATCGGCACGTGTCTTTCGACGGGTGAAATACGTCGCCTGCTGATCAAGCTTGGCGTGCCGGGCGCCGAAAGCGCCGGCGATCATGATCTCCACAAGCAGGGTGTTACGCTTGCAGGTCAGGCCCAAGGCGGCGGCAGGTTCATCCAGAAAGCGCTGGACCGGCGTCATGAGGCCGCGATCAGGCAATTCGCAAAGGCGCAGGACGAAGGTGTGCTGCGCCAGCTATGGGACGATGCGGTAAAGCGTGGCGATATTCCCGGCGCCTATTGGGCCGTTCTTAGCCACCCGGCGGCAACCGACGCCATCATGCGCAAGACGTTTGGCGACGTGCACATGCTGTCCCACATGGTCGGCGCCGCGAACCGCGCGGATATTCGCCGGCTGTGCCAACTTGAGCACGAGAATGCTGCGCTGTCGGCGAAGCTTGAACTGCAGCAGCGCCAGCTGCGCGACGGCTTCGTTGAACGCGACAACAAGATTCGGCTGCTCAACGAGGCGCTGCGCCGGGCACTCGCGAAGGGGCCGACTGCAGCGGAACACGCGAACGCTGACGTCCGCGCCGCCGAGGCGGCGCTGATCGACCTTGACGGCCGCTTCAATCGCGAGGTTACGCGCCGCAAGGGCCTCGAAGGCCGCCTTGAGGCGGCAACCTTCGCGCTGTCGCAAGCCGAACATGCGCGGCGTGAAGCTGAAGGCGAATGCGAAAGACTGCACCACGAATTGTCCCTGGTCGAAACGCAGATCGCCGGCTGGGTGGGCGAGGGGCAAAGCGCCCTCGCGCCGCAGCTCGGCGGCACGCAGGTGCTTTATGTCGGCGGGCGGGCACACCAGGTGCCGCAACTCAAGGCCGTGGTGGAGCGCGCCGGCGGCAGGTTTCTCCATCATGATGGCGGCATCGAACACAGCATGACGTTGCTTCCCGGCCTCATCAGCCGCGCCGATTGCGCGGTGTTCCCGATCGACTGCGTCAGCCACGAGGCCATGGGGATCCTGAAGCGACATTGCCGACAATTGGCAAAGCCATTCGTTCCCCTGCGAACATCGAGCCTCGCGAGCCTTCTTTCAGGGTTCGCGACGTTGGAGCGCACCCCAGGGCGTATCGCGGCTGTCAACTGACTGCATAGTTGGCGCGCGGCAGACGACGCCCGGCAAATGGGCGGCATTCTGGATCGCGGCGTCCCCCGCGCGCTTCCCGCCTTTTGATCGGGAGCATTTTTCCATTTAGGTTGACTTGCCACTGTCATTGCCCGGCTTCATAGCGTGTGAAACAATCTCTGCCTCATCCTGAGGAGCGCGCTCTTGCGCGCGTCTCGAAGGATAGCAACAGGCTCGGCCGAGCAAGTGGCCATCCTTCGAGACGCGCCGCAAAGATGCGGCGCTCCTCAGGATGAGGTCGTTTGATTTCTTCACACGCTCCTTCACTGGGCAATGACACCACGTGAATGTGTCGATGTAATTGAACGGCTACAGCTTGAACTGAGGATGCGCTTTGGAGGGAGCATGGCTGGCGAAAATATGGTGAACATAGCGCTGGGCAGTCGCCAGCGCGACCGGCGGTGGACGTGGTGCGCCCTTTGCAGCGCCATTTGGCTCGGCGTCGCTTTCTCGGCGTCCGCCGTGGCGCAAGATGCAGCGCGGCTCGCGGCCGGTGAGGCAGCGTGGGACACGGCCGGATGCCTCCAATGCCACGGCTCCACCGGCGAAGGCGGCGCCGGCGGTGAATTTCCGGCCGGTCCGAGCCTACGCAAGACGAGGCTCGACCGCGCGGCCCTCATCGAGGCCGTCAGTTGCGGGCTTCCGGGTACACAAATGCCCGGCTGGCTCGACGGCGCCTACACCCAACGCTCGTGTTACGGGTTTCCCCCCGGCCCGGCGCCGGACGGAACGGCCGTCATGCCGGTTCTCAGTGCGAACGAGGTCGAGGCGCTCGTCGATTTTCTGCTGGCGAAGATTGTCGGGCGGTAGCTTGGCGCAGCCTTCCATCAAACCTCATCCTGAGGAGCGCCGCATCTTTGCGGCGCGTCTCGAAGGATGGCCGCTCGCTTGACCGCGCCTGTTGCCATCCTTCGAGACGCGGCCTTCGGCCGCTCCTCAGGATGAGGTCTTCTATTTACCCAACGCGTTCTCTACTTCCCCACCACGTCCATCCGCACCACCTGCAGGCGCGCTGAGCTCTCGAATTGGTTCACCGTCGGCAGTCCTGTGTTTGGATCAAGCGCTGCCTGACCGGGCTTGTAATAGTGCCGGCTTTCGACCGTGATCGCGAGGCCGTCGGCAACTTTCTCGCATCGCTCCTTGACGAATATGCCGAGGATTGGAGTTTCGCCTTCCGCCGCCGGCGCATCGTTACAGATCCATCCCTCGGTGCCGAAGCGCGCCTTGAAAGCGATGGTGACCCCATACGCCTGGGCCCGCAGTTCTTCGTCGGCGCGCGGATCCGTGAATATCCGGTAGCCCTGCACGAGGCCGGCGCGGTCGATGAGGAGGGAAAGAGTCACCGGTTGCCCGAGCACTACCATCGCATTGTTGCGGGCGATTGCGTCCGGATCGCGCGCGGCGCGGGCGATAAGCTCCCACTCGTCGTCATAGCGAAACCAGATTTCGCGCAGACCCGAGGCTTCCGGGCGGCAGCGCTCGAAGCGCTCGAAGGCGCCAATGGCAAGCCCCGGCGGACCACCGTTGGTCCCGCACGCGGGATCGACGAATTCGTCCTCGGGGAGATCGCCGACGGGGCTTGGGAGTTGCACGTCCCAGATTCGCGGCAAGGGCTGTTGGGCCGATGCAACGCCGACGAGGCACAGAACCAAGGCGAGAGCCGTAGGGTGGGCAAAGGCGCGTCGGTGGCCGCGCAACTTGCGCGGCTTCTCCCGCGCCCAACGCGTCCGGCCTTTGGCCGGCCCGATGACAAGCTTTGCCCACGCTGTCCGACCTCGCCGTTTGACCGCGTGGGCAAAGTCGCACAAAGCCAGTGCACGATATCGCAGGCCGCGTCGGGCGACTTTGCCCACCCTACGGAGACCCCGCATCAGAGTCCGAACACCATCAGGATCACGTTTTGGCCGAGCTCGGCCGCTTCCGGAAAGGAGCCTTCGTCGCGCCCGAGTCGGCCGCCGAGGATGAGCGCGATATACTGCTTGCCGTTCACCGAATAGGTCATCGGCGAACCTGCGAACGCGGTGCCGGTATCGAAGCTCCACAGCTCGGCCATGGTGTCCTTGTCGAAAGCCGATATCTTGCCCATGATGTCGCCCATGAAGACGAGGCCGCCGTCGGTGCCGAGCACGCCCGAATAGGCCGGATAATAGGACTCGAGCTTCTTTACGGTGTTGCCGGTGCGAACATCGATGCCGCCCAGCAGGCCGTGGCTCACCTTGCAGTTGGGATTGCGTACGCTCCGCTCGATCGGTTCCACGGCATTCTCCTTGGTGGCGGCGCCGCAGTAGATTTCCCTGAAGCCGGTGCCGATGAGCTGCTTGGCCGGGTCGGCAGGCCGCGAATTGAAATAATTGGCTTCGCCGATCATGGCGTTGAAGTAGGTGATGTTGCGCGACGGATCGTAGGTGTTCGGCATCAAAGTCGGCATCCCATAGTGGGCAGGACGGACGTCGATGGCTTTCTTGCCGTATCTGACCGCTTTGCCGGCATAGTCCTGAACGGTCTTGGATGCGTCGTAGTCGATCGGTCGGCCGGTCTTGGGATCGAGGCCTGCGGTCCAGTTCACGGTGGTGAACGGTTGACCTCTGAGGAACTGGCCGTTGTTGCGATCCAACGTGTAGTAGAAGCCGTTCCGGTTGGTTTGCCCGATCACCTTGCGCAGCTCGCCGCCGATATTGACGTCGTAGAGCTGGGTGATCGCAACGGAGTCATAATCCCACGACTCGTTGGGGATCGTCTGGAAGTACCACTTCAGCTTCCCGGTATCGACGTCGAGCGCGATGATGGAATTGGTATAGAGATTGTCGCCGGGGCGGCCCTGCGGATCGAACATGTGCACCGGGTTGGCGGTGCCGTAATAGGCAAGATTCGTTTCCGGGTTCTCGCCGCGGTTGCCCTGCCCGATCAGGATCATGTTCTTGACCGCGAGCGGCGCCGCCGAGTGTCCCTGATTGGGGACGACTTCCGGGGCGGTGGTATTCACGTCAAAGACCACCTGGCCGGAATTCTTGTCGAGGGCGACGAGGCGCGGGACCGAGGTGTCGTTGTTGGTGTTGAAATACACGTTGTTGCCGAGCAGCGTCACGCTGTGGCCGCTCCTGCCGCCGCCCTGGACCTTGGCGTCGAACTTCCACACCATGGTCGGCTTTTCGTTTCGCACGTCGAACTTCCAGTACTGCTGCCAGCCAGTTTTGCGGTTCGGATGCTGCATTGAGGAGACGCTGATAGGTCACCTCCGCGGCCGATGCCGGCGTGAGGGAGAGGCCGAGACCAGAGCCGAGAGCGGTCGCGGCGAGGAGAGCGGCGAGGGCGGCCTCACGGCGGCCGGCCTGCTTGACGTCAGGGGCCTTGGGGTAACGGCGTCCGTAATCGCGCGGCGCACAGCAACGTCCCAGTATGGTCATTTGCGTCCTCCCGATGTGTGATCTAGTTAGGCCGAACCATAACATTGCGCCGGCCCGAGGTCACCGCCTTACCGGCCACATGACGGGCATTGAAAGCCGGCCGTCGCGACCCTCGCGTCAAGCCGTTATCCGCGCAACACGTCTGTCGATGTAGGACGCCAGATGGGCGCTCAGGTCGCGGGCGTCGTCGCCGGCGCCATCGATGAGGGCGGATTTTCGGCGGCGCAGGAACTGGCTGCCGATGAGGTACATGCCCGGCGAACAAACGACGCCACCGTCATGCCGGATCATGCCTTTGCGGTCGAGAACAGGGACTTCGAGCCACGAATAGTCAGGCCGGTAGCCGGTGGCCCAAATGATCGTTTTGATCTTGCCCGCGGCAAGATCCAGGCCGAGCGGCGGCGCTTCCTCAACACGCGTGGGCGGGAGGCGGTGTGGTGGCCAGGCGGTGTCGTCAAAGCCGTTCTCCCGCGCCCAGCTGTCGATCAGGTCCAGCAACCTGCCCATCTTGAGATCGGAAAGAGCGCACATGTTACGCAACGATCCCGCAAACTGCACCTTACCGTCTTCACTGATACCGGCAAGGCGGCCAACAAGCCTCACGCCAATTTCGGTGAGGGCGTTAAGGTCGAGGGTTGATCGATCGGGCGTGCCGGCAAGTTGCAGCGACGGAACCCGCCGCGCCCTCGCAATGTCGTCGACCTCGTCATAGCGCTCGTTGAGCACGCCAGCAGCATCCATCCACCATTCGAGGTCCTTGCCCCGATAAACGCGGGGTGCCCGAATGTGCTCACCCACCGATAAGATAACTGGACGGCCCGAGCGGTGTATTTCATTGGCGATCTGAGTGCCGCTCGACGATGCACCCACCACCAGGACTCCACCCTCGGCAAGCTGGGCGGGATTTCGGTACTCTTTCGCTGTGAGACTTGCGATTGACGGCGGCACCAGATTGGCAAAAGCGGGAACTCGCCCGATGTTGCATGCCCCGGAAGCGAGCACGATCGCCCGGCATCGCCAATCACCCCGATCCGTTCGCACCAGGTATCCCGCCTCGGTGCTGCGCACCGACGTGACCGTGGTGTGGGTTCGCACAGGGGCGCAGATCGCCTTCGCATAACTCGCGATGAAGTCGATGACCTCGGGCAGCGTCCTGTAGCCGTCAGGATTGTTGCCATTGTAACCGAAGCCTGGCAGCCGGCTCTGCCAATTGGGCGTTAGTAGCCGCAGAGAGTCCCAGCGCTCGGTCCGCCACGTGTGGGCGACCTCGCCGCGCTCCAACACCACGTGATCGATCGCGCGGTCTGCCAGGCAGCGGCTCATGGCGAGACCAGTATGCCCGGCACCGATGACGACTGTGGTGACGATGTTAGAGCGCGTTCCGGTCATATTTGAACCGTTTCTCTGGAGTCATGGCCGGGCTTGTCCCGGCCATCCACGCCTTCCTTGGTGAAAGCCGAAGAAAGACGTGGATGCCAGCGACAAGCGCGGGCATGACGGCGGAGAGGTGATGCGATCTCATCGGAACGCCCTCTAATTGGGTCGTTCCCTCATAGCGCGGCCAAGGCTCGAGCGTAGCTCAATTCACGACCACCGTGACGTTGGTTGGATTCGTCACGATGTCATACACCGCCGACCGCTTCTGCGATTGCGCAACGAGGGCTTTGATGTCTTCGGGTTTCGCATCGGCATCGATTTTGTAGGTTACCTTGATGCCTCCAAAGCCATTGCGCACATCGTTATCGATGCCAAGGATGCCATAGAGATCCATATCCCCTTCAATGGTCGCCGTGACCGAGTGCAGCTGAATGTTTCGGTGTTGGGCGACCGCGGCGATGCCCGCGGTCAGGCAGCTTGCCAACCCGACCAACACGTATTCGACCGGCGTGGCGCCTTTGTCTTCGGAGGCGAAGACTTCAGGGTGGTCCGCATCGAACGTAAAAGTGGTCTTGCGTAGCTGTTCTTGGCCCAAGCCGTAGAAGCCTTCGACTGTAGAGTGACTGTGAGTGCCGTTTTTCCATTCGCAGGCTGCGCGCCACTTGAACTGTGCGGCCGCGGGAGCATCGGTAAGTGCCTCGCGCGCGGCGATCAAGGCTGCGACGTTCACCCCGTTATTGGCAGGACGATTGGCATCGGCCATGGGGTGCCTCCGAGTTATTTGTGCCTGAGGGGGGAGGGGGGACATTCTGGGGCGGGCAATGGCTATAGCATTGAGAAACATCCAATGAGTCAACTTCTAAATTCTTGCGGGAAAATCCTGCTCCTTCTGAAATCTGTAAGGAAGTATCATGCCAATTTATCGCCAGGCAAGCGAATTTGGCCGCCAGTCATTGGCGGCCACCGCCGGCGATGTCATCCGAGACTCCGCTTTCAATACCTGTAACGCCGCTCACGCGTTTCGCTGGTGCTCGACCCGGGCTACACGTGTCCTGGAAATCAAAAATCGGACTTGGCGGCCTCGGGCAGCGGCACCAGCCCGTGGTTGAAGAAATCGCCGTTGTTCTCATTGCACGTGGCAGTCGAGAGCGGTGCGTTTTCGACGCGGCGCCACCGCTGCACGGCGGACCAGGGCATCGTGAAGGCGCCCGGATCCTCGACGTAGATCGAAACGTCAACCGTCATGCCATCGGCCGCGAGTTTCCAGCGCTCCACCACATGGAGCTGGTCGGTATGCGGCGTGCGGTAGTTGTCGACAAAGGACTTGGTCGAAATGCCGATGGTGTCGACGACCAGCGTGTCGCCGTTCTCGTAGTGGCCGACCGATTCCCCATACCACGAGGGTTTCACATCCTTCGAATGCGTCACGTTCAGATAGATGCGGCGAATCTCCGGTCCACCCTGGTTGATGACCACCACCTTCCCGGAGGTCTGGTAGAAGTAGAACGGCTCGACCAGCGAATAAGCGCTGAAACCCGGCACACCGACCGGCCAGCAGCGTTCGCGCGCACGAAACGGCACTTTGCCTGCCAGCACCTCGTCATTCGCCTTCTTCATCGATGGGATGGTCCAGGGCTGCAGGATCGGATTGGAAAGGTCGGCAACCCGATAGGTCGACTGCTTGCCGGAGCCGTTGGGAACATAGGGATAGGCCCTGTCGAAGGTCACCGGGCCCGGCCCGCCGGCCGGCGGCGGGAGCAGATCGTCCACACCGAAGCTGCGGTCGAGCACCCAGCCGGTTTTGTCGGTAGGGGCGAAATCCGGGATGGCTTGTTTTTTCACCCCTTCCGCGGCCGCGGCCCCGCCCGCCGCGCAGAGGACGGCTGCTACCAGACACATCGAACGATACCTGAACATCGTCATCTCCTCATTGATCGTCTGGATTGAGATGCATCTGGCCTTTGCGGGGCGCGCAGACGCGCGCCCCACCCACCAAGGCGACAAGTTATAGCACCGGAGGCGGCTCGTCGAGCTTGATGCCCTCTGCTTCGATCTTCTTCACGAAGGCCGCGTGGTCCTTCACGTCGAAGCCGATGTGGTCGAGGATACGCCCTCGGGTCGCAGCCTGTGCCGTGTCGGCCTTGGCGAATCGGATCTGGACACCCGGAATGTCCACGACCGGCGCGTTGTTGCGGGTGCCGGCCTTGCCGCCGAAGGTCTTGGCATACCAGGCGTGAGCCTTCGGAATCTCGGCTTCCGTCACGAACAGGTGGACGTGCTCATTCTTGACCGGCTCCGACTGCGTCTTGTCTTCCAGGATTTCGATGCGCACGCCATCGGGCGTCACGACGAAGGCCTGATCCGGCCGGTTGTTGGTGCCCGGCAGCACCGGCACGCCCGCGGCCTTCCACTTGGCCACCTGCTCCTGGACGTTGTTGACGATGAAGCCGACATGGTTCACCACCGAACCCGGGCTACCGCCTTCTCCCTTTTCGGTCCCGAGGTTCAAGTTGATATAGACGCCGGGGAACATCATCAGCGGGTTTCCGCCGACCATGAACATCTTGGCGCCCATGCCGAGGAACAGCTTCTTGTTTACTTCCACGTCCTTCGAGATGATGTGCCAGTGACCCATGGTCACGCCGACGTCGTTGAATGGGGCCGGTTGCGCGGCGGCGGGGCTTGCGGCCAGCGCCGATGCGAACACAAGACCTACGAATAGAGTTGTTTTCATCGATACCTCCCTGTTGAGCCGAATTTCACACTTTGGTTTGCCGTGCGACGTGAACGCTATCAGCCCGCGGGAGTGTGGGAAAGCGTCACCTGGTGGAATTTTTCCACTAAATCGCCGCTCACGGATGGACGCTGTTGTCCGGCATGATAGCGCCCTGAAATTTAGTGTCAGTCTGGTTCGCGTTGAACAGCTTTGCCGCCGAAAGCCGCGAGGACGCAAGGTCCGCGCGGCTCAGGTCGGCATCGACCAGATCAGCCTGGAAAAAATCCGCCCCGCGCAGCACGGCGCCGGAGAGATTCGCGGTCCGCATGTTGGCCCGGATCATGTTGGCGCGTTCGCCGGTGGCGCCGCTCAGATTGGCCCGCAACAATGTGGCTCCATGCAGGTTTGCATCGGTCAGCGTCGCGCCGCGCAAGCTGGCATTGGTGAGCCTCGCCTCCCACAGATCCGCGAAGGTGAGGTCGGCGCCGTCGAGCTTGGCAACAATCAGCCTCGCGCTAGCCATGAGGGCCGCACTGAGGTCGGCGCCGGTGAAATCGGCGCCGCCGGCCTCGATTTGGAACATCAGGGCTTGGGGGAGTTTTGCACGCTGGAGATTGGCAGAGGTCAGGATCGCCGCGTTGAGGTTTGCGCCTGAGAGGTTCGCACCGGTGAGGTTTGCCCCGCGCAGGATGGCGCGGTGCAAGGTGGCGCCCTCAAGATTGGCGCCCGCGAGGTTCGCGCCGGCAAGGTCGTGCCGTTTGAACGGGGCGCCCGCGAGGTTCGCGCCGGCGAGGTTGGCACCGCGAAAGATCGTGCGGGAGAAAGTCGTCCCGCGCAGATCGGCGCCCGACAGGTCGGCGCCGGTGAGGTCGCGCCGGTCGAGGTTCACCCCGCTGAGGTCGCAGCCGGGGCAATTGATGGTCTGTCCGGCCAGGAACGTTTCGCGATCCTGCGGCGCGGCACGCGCCGCAACCGCGCCCACCGTCACTGTTGCCAACATCACCAGCAAGGTGCAGCGCCGATCCACGATCTCCTCCCAACGAGAATGATCATGTTAGAGCGGATTTAGATCGCTTTGGAGTCACCTCATGACTTTCGATTTGCATGGCGGCCCATTGTGGGACATACGACGGCCCACGAACATCCGGAGACTTGGCCGACATGCGTGCCCTCACTCTTGTTGCCGACCGCAAGCTCGAGCTTGCCGACATGGCGGCGCCGCCGGCGCCGGGCGCGGGCGAGGTCCAGGTCCGCATCAAGGCGGTTGGGCTTAATCACCTTGACCTGTGGGGCTACCGCGGCATGGCGTTCGCCAAGCGCAAGCTGCCGCTGGTGGTGGGCGCCGAGGCGGCCGGCGAGGTGACGGCCGTCGGCGCTGGCGCATCCTCGCTCGCGCCCGGTGACCCGGTGGTCATGTATGGCGCGCTCACCTGCGGGGCCTGCAAGGCGTGCCGCGAGGGCCGCGACAATCTGTGCGAAAATGTCGGCGGCATCATGGGCTTCCACGTGGACGGCTTCGCGCGCGATCTCGTCACCATGCCGGAGCGGCTTGTCATCAAGGCGCCCACGGGCGTTGCCATGCGCGATCTCGCGTGCGCGCCGATCGCGTTTGCGACGGTCGAGCACATGCTCTTCGACAATGCAAAGCTCAAACCCGGCGAAACCATCCTGGTCCATGCGGCGGGCTCCGGGATCGGCAGCGCCGCCATCAAGATGGCGAAGGCGATCGGCTGCACCGTCATCACCACGGTCGGCGACGACGCCAAGGCCGAAAAAGCAAGGGCGCTCGGCGCGGACCATGTGATCAACTACCGCACCGACCGTTTCGAGCATGTGGTGCGGAAAATCACCGCCAAGAAGGGCGTCGACGTGGTGTTCGAGCACACCGGGGCCGAGACCTTCAACGGCTCCCTGCTTTCGCTCAAGCGCGGCGGCCGGCTGGTCACCTGCGGGGCGACGTCGGGGCCTTCGACCACGCTCAATCTGATGCAGCTGTTCCAACAGCAGTACAAGATTTTCGGCTCGTTCGGCGCCTCAATCGAAAATATCCGCACCGTACTCGCCAAGATGGCGGGCGGCCTGTTGCCGGTGATCGACACCGAGGTCGCGCTTGCGGACTTCGGACGCGGCCTCGCGCGCCTCGAAACCCGCCAGGTGTTCGGCAAGGTCATCGTGAATTTCTAAAGACCATGACCTGGCCACAGTACCGCCGGCTGATGTCCCGCCGCCTCAGGCAGGCGGCGAACGCTGCAGCCGGATGGAGCGCGGCCCTGCTGCTTGCCGGCATCCATCGTTGCGACCGCGTTGCCGTCAGCAACATCGCCGGGGCCTTTATGCGCGCCGTCGGGCCGTGGCTGCCCGAGCACCGGACCGGCCGCGACAACCTGCGCGCGGCCTTTCCGGACAAGAGCGACGCCGACATCGAGACCATTCTGCGCGGCGTGTGGGACAATCTCGGCCGCGTCGCCGCCGAGATCGCTCATCTGGATCACATCTGCTCCGGCGATCCGCATAAGCGCACGTTCATCGACTATACGCCCGAATCCATTGCGCGCTTCCTTCACTTGAAGAACGACGGCAAGCCTGCGCTGGTGTTTGCCGCGCATCTCGCCAACTGGGAACTGCCCGCCGTCATCGCCGCCAGCGACGGACTCGATTCGGTCGTGCTTTAC
>WNGJ01006778.1_pt1 | contig 12165 bp, 6 predicted proteins | sample 5400611 | NCBI WGS metagenome assembly WNGJ01 (sample SAMN13153375, study PRJNA577476) | soil metagenome | isolation source: 40 cm soil or saprolite under Garry oak tree replicate 1 | place: USA:California | collected 2016-06-15 | reverse complement strand
GGGCCCAGGGACCAGACAATCATACAAACCGCGACCCATATTTTTTTCATGAAGTTCTAATCAGCATTTCTGCGCATCGTAATGACGGCGGGATTCTTTCCCGGCCGATACATCGACATGCCATAACAGAGCGCGGCGCGGCGCTTTTTTCACGCGCGTAACGAATGTGGTTCTACTTCTCATCCCAGCGCTCGACGTAAGAGCAGTTCGCGGTTTTCTCGCTGCCGGGAATGGGAACGCAACGATTCTCGGTATACGACGCTGATGACTTCGTCATGCGAGCATTGAAGCGAAACATCGCAGGTAAACAATGCGCAAATATCTATTCGCGGTCATCTTGGGTGAATGGCAGTTTTCCTTCCTGCAGCCGAGCTCCTTATCCCGCGAACATGAATCTTTCGATGAAACCTTCGCGTCGCGCTGCTCCCAAGCCCGCGTCAAAGTCGAACCGACAGGTGGAAGCTGCAGAAATTCCTTCGTTCAAGGCGGAGCTGCTATGCGCGGGCGCGGTGTTTCTTGTTGCGCTTCTCCTTTATAGCCGGACGCTCGCGCCCACGGTCACTCTGGTCGACAGCGGCGAATTGATTTTGGTTGCGCAGGGACTCGGCGTCGCGCATCCGCCGGGTTTCCCGCTCTGGGTCATTCTCGCCCATGTGGCATCGCTCGTGCCGTTTGGAAACGTTGCGGTGCGGATCAATTTTTCGTCTGCCCTTTTCGCCGCGCTCGCGTGCTCGATGCTCACTCTTGTTGTTTCGGAATTAATCATCACCGGTTCATTTGTCGCTCCATCGGAGAAGAGACGCGTGCAGCAAAGAAAAAGCTCCGGCGATTCGCGCATTGGGCGCCTTTTGATCTTCGCGCCCGCGGCCGGCGCGGGCTTGCTCATGGCCTTTTCCCGGACGCTTTGGTCATACGCGACAATTACCGAGGTTTACACTCTAAACACGCTCCTGATTCTCGCCGTCTTTTTTCTGATGTTTCGCTGGCGGCGGTGCATTATTGCAGAGAGAAAGGATACCGGGGCAATGGTCACGAAGCATGATAACTGGCTCTATGCCGCTGCGGCTGTATTTGGGTTGGCGCTAGGCGATCATCACGTCACAGTGGGACTGACACTTCCGGCTGTGGCCGTTATCGTTTACAGGACTGAGGGCCTCAGATTTTTTACGAGGCGCCGGCTGGTATACGCCGCGCTGATTTCGATCGTGGCTATGGTCGCTGTATATGCCTATCTGCCGTTTGCGGCGTCGCGCTCGCCGCTGATCAACTGGGGTAATCCGCGTTCACTGCAGGAAATCTGGTGGCACATCACCGGCCGGCAGTATCGCGTGTTCTTACACTTTACTCCGAGTATAATGGGAGTGCAGTTTGTTGAATTTTGCCGAATGCTCCTGCGCGAATTCGGGCCTGCGTGGCTGCCTTTGCCGCTGGTGCTTGCTTTTGCGGGTTTCGCCACTGCTTATAGGCAAGACCGCACAACCTTCTGGTTTCTATTGTTTATTGTCATCGCTAACTTGGCGTACGACCTCAGCTACGAAATCGCGGAAGACAAAGACGCGTACTATCTGCCCGTATTTATCTCCATCGCGATCGGTGCCGGGCTCGGTATCCGTTGGTTGATCGAGCTGACTGCTGTGAAGTCCATTTCCTTGGGAACATCCTACGGTGTCGCCGCGATTGCTGTTTTGGTCACATCTGCGACAGCGTTCGCGGGGAACTGGCCGTTCAACAACCGCAGGCATTACTTCATCGCGCATGATTACGTTGAAAATCTGCTCAGCGGGGTCCAGCCCAATGGTCTTTTACTTACACAAGACTGGCAGGTCGCGTCCCCGATGTTTTATGCGCAGCAGATAGAACAGCGCCGGCGCGATGTAAAAGTTGTTGACGTTAATCTGCTGCGGCGCTCGTGGTATTTCGATTATCTAAGACGCACTTATCCTGATTTGATCGAGCGGTCGCGCGAGAAGATTGAAATGTTTGTCGAGGACCTCAAAGCATGGGAACGCGATCCCGCGGAGTTTAAAAGCAACGCGCTGCTGACCCAAAAAATCAGCACGGCATTTTTGGAAATGATTCAGTCGATTGTGACGAACGAGAGCGCAGTCGGGCCGGTTTACATGACGAGGGATTTGCTGTTGCCCGACACTACAAACGGCGCAGTGACACAGTGGCTTACTCAAAGCTATCAACTTGTTCCGCATGGCCTCGTTTTTAACCTTACAAGAGATTCACGCTTCCACGATTCGCCTGACGTACAGCTCGAGACCCGTGGTTTGGCTGACGGGAGTGTACGGTTTGAGAAAGATGACGTGGTGAACCTCAAAATCTTGCCGGGCTACACCAGCATGCTGATCAACCGCGGGCGCTATCTCGCGGCATTCAATCAGCACGCGCGCGCCATTATTGCCTTCAAAGAGGCGCTCATACTCGATCCCAATCTCGCCGCGGCGCGAGAAGGCCTTGCGGAAAGCACAGCAAAACTACCAAGCCCTTAGTGGCGTATTAAGAATTACGCCGCCACCTTTTGGCGCATTCCTTCTTGCCAGTCTCGCGGATTGCTTCTAAACGGGCAGGATGAAAATCACGTCTCGTGTCCTTGTAATTCTCTTGTCTCTCGGCATCGCGACGCAGGCTGCTGATCAGCTAATCGTGCTGAAAGCGGCGCGACTCTTTGACGGTAAGTCGAACACGCTCTCGCAAAACGCTGTGGTGATTGTGCAGGGCGATAAGATTGTCGATGCGGGAAGTAATCTGCCAATCCCGAGCGGAGCGCAGGTGATCGATCTGGGCGATGCGACGCTTGCGCCCGGTTTCATGGATGCGCACACGCATTTGACGGCCGATTTCTCTGGTAATTACAACGAGCGCCGCCTGCAGCAACTTGATCTGAACGTGTCCGAACAGGCGATCCGCGCGACGGCCTTTGCGCGCGCGACGGTCGAAGCGGGTTTCACCACGGTACGCGATATGGGCAGTCGTTTCGTCGCCAGCCACGAATTCGTCGATGTTGCGCTGCGCAATTCGATCAATAAAGGCGTAATCGTCGGGCCTCGTATGCTGGTTGCGACGAAGGGAATCGGCGCCACCGGCGGTCACTTTGATCCGACCGGCGGGTTTCGCGATTTCCTTTTCGGGCGCGAACCGGATTACACCGACGGCATCGCGAATAGCCCCGACGAAATCCGAAAGACGGTGCGGTTTGAGGTAAAAAATGGCGCGGACGTCATTAAGGCCGCGGTTTCCGGCGGCGTCCTTTCACTGGGGGACGAAGTCGATACGCCGCAATTAACACCGGCTGAAATGACAGCGCTGGTCGATGAATCGCACCGGTTGCGCAAGAGAGTGGCCGTGCATTGTCACGGCGATCAGGCCGCGCGCGAGGCGATTGAGGCGGGCGTCGATTCGATTGAGCACGGTTCGTTTATGAAGCCGGAAACGCTTACGATGATGAAAAAGAAAGGAGCTTTCCTAACGCCGACGCTGATGGCCTCGGAGTGGATCATGGGCAAGCTCGACAATTACCCGCCGGTGTTGCAGGCGAAGGCGAAAGCGGCCACAGCGGCTCGCTCGGAAATGTTTCGAAATGCGGTTAAGATGGGCATCAAGATTTCATTTGGAACCGACGCAGCAGTCTATCCACACGGACAAAACGCGAAAGAATTCAAGTTAATGGTCGATCTCGGTATGAGTGCGGTCGATGCCCTGAAATCCGCGACGGCCAACGATGCCGAGCTTCTCGGCATCGGGCAAAAAGTCGGGACGCTGGAAAAAGGGAAACTGGCCGATGTCATTGCGATGCCGGGCGATCCGACTTTCGATATCACTGCAACCGAGCGCGTCTCCTTTGTGATGAAAGAAGGCAAAATCATTCGGCAAGGCCTGCCCACGTCGCGGGGGACCGCCGAAGCGACAAGCTCGCCGGATGTCTCAGATCCGGTGGATTAACGGTGCGATTTGTTTAGGCAAGGTTTTGACAAGCCAGAGATAGCCGCTACGTTCCGTGTCCGCTCGCTAGATTTGAGTGGGACAACTTTTTAAGCAGGAGCCTGGTTGCACGTCACCGGGCATTTGAACTGCACAAGAAATGCAAAAAAATCGAAGCAAACGTTATCGCGCAGCCGCAGAACAAGTGGACCGCAGCAAGAGTTACAATCTTGCGGACGCCATCTCAACGCTGAAGAAGTTTCCGCCGACCAAGTTTGATCAGACCGTGACGGTTTCGTTCCGGCTCGGAGTTGATCCGAAGCAATCCGATCAAATGGTGCGCGGGACCTGCCCGCTTCCGCATGGCAGCGGCAAACAGGTGCGGGTGCTTGTCTTCGCGGAGGGTGAGACGGCCAAGGCTGCCATGGAAGCTGGCGCGGAATTTGTCGGCATGAAAGATCTGATTCAAAAATGCCAGGAAGGTTTTCAGGATTTTGATGTGGCGATCGCTACACCTGCGGCAATGGCGGAAGTCCGGAAGCTAGGAAAGGTGCTCGGACCGCGCGGATTAATGCCAAATCCCAGAACCGGAACGGTGACCGACGACACCGCGAAAGCAGTGCAGGAGGTGAAGGCGGGCCGGGTCGAATTCAAGCTCGATAAGAACGGCAACGTGGCTGTGCCGGTTGGAAAATTTTCGTTCGAGGAAAAAGCTTTGGTGGAAAATGGAAATGCCGTGATCGAAGCCGTTGTGCGAGCGCGTCCGGCGACAGCCAAAGGCCGCTTTCTTGAAGGAGTGACAATTAGTGCGACGATGTCTCCGGGCGTCCACATCGATCCATCGCCGTATTTGAATGTCTAGTGTAAAACACTCAACGTCGAAATAGATGAGACCAGAAAAGACCAGCATTGTTTCAGATTTGTCCGAGAAATTGAAACAATCGCTTTTTGTACTGGTGACCGATTATCAGCACATGAAGGTAGCTGATTTCACCGAATTGCGGAACCGGTTGGCGCCGGCAGGCGCCGAAATGCACGTTGTGAAAAATAATTTCCTTAAGCGTGCCATGGCGGATTTCGGTTTCCCGGATGTTGGTGACCAATTGGCGGGCCAAACGGCTGTCGTCACAGGCGAAAGAGACGTGGCCCCAGTAGCAAAAATTTTTAAGACGTTCGCGACCGAATTTAAAATCGCGGCCCTCAAGCTTGGTTTTGTCGATCGCGCTGTTCTTTCCACTGCGGATTTGGAAACGTTGGCGGACTTGCCGCCGCGCGAAATTTTGCAGGCGCAATTGCTGGGACTGTTCTTGTCGCCAGCAACGCGGCTGGTGCGCTTATTGAATGAACCAGCCTCGGCATTGGCACGGTTGCTCAACGCAAAGGCTCAAAAGGAAGGAAAACCAGCGGAGGCGAGCGCATAAAAGATTTCGCCCCGTCTGTTGGCGGGTCGAGGAACTAAACGAAAACTGTCCGAGTCGGTGGCTATCGGCTTTAATTCTTCGAAGGCTTTCGGAGGCGGCAATTGGAGGAAAATAAAATGGCAGACACAGAAAAATTGGTGGAGCAACTCAGCAACCTGTCGGTGCTGGAGATTGCTGGATTGGTTAAGCAGCTTGAGGAAAAATGGGGGGTGAGCGCCGCCGCGCCGGTCGCCGTTGCCGCTGGCCCCGCTGCAGCGGGCGCACCTGGCGGAACCGCAGCTCCCGCGGCTGAGGAAAAAACTACGTTTGACGTGATCCTGAAGGAAATGGGATCGAACAAGATCGCTGTGATCAAGGAGGTTCGCGGTGCAGTTCCGGGACTTGGTCTAGCAGAAGCGAAAGCACTGGTCGAGGGAGCGCCAAAAACAATCAAGGAAGGCGTGACGAAGCAGGAGGCGGACGAGATGAAGAAAAAGATCGAGGCCGCGGGTGCAAAAGTCGAAATTAAGTAGGTAAATCCGATTTTGAGCGGCCGTCGCAGCATGAAGTGCTTGCGTGCTGTCGTATGCGGAGTATGGTCAGATTTGGTTAAGCCCAGGCAGAAGTATTTTTAACCCAGCGCCACAAGGCAAAAACACACTACTGGCAACGAGATGGGGGTCGTCAATTTGACAGACCGCTATTTCGGTGGCAGTTTTGTGCGCTCGCTCGTCGCTGAACCGGTAAAATCTTGCCCGCGTCGGCCCTCATTTGTGTGGTCGCTGCGGGCTCTTAGGTCTTGATCTTAGTGAATATGTCCGAACGCATTTACTTTGGAAGCATTAAGGAAGGCATTGAACCGCCAAATCTGATTGAGGTTCAGGCCAACTCATACGTCGATTTCCTCCAGAAGGACGTCCCTTATTCCAAACGAAGAAACCAGGGACTCCAGGCTGTTTTCAAGGAGGTTTTCCCAATCGAAAGCTACGACGAGAAAGCGGTGCTCGATTTCAGTCATTATGACATCGGCGAGCCCAAATTGACGGCTCTGGAAGCGCAGCGAGAGGGGCAGACCTACAGTGCGCCGTTGCACGTCACATTCCAGTTGCGAGAGGAGAAGGGCACCAAGGAGGAGAAGGTTTACATGGGCGAAATCCCTCTGATGACGCCGCAGGGTACCTTCGTCATTAATGGCGCGGAGCGCGTGGTGGTAAGCCAGTTGCATCGCTCTCCGGGAATCGCCTTTGAATCAACGGTCCACGTCAACGGCAAGGTGCTCTACAGTTTCCGGATCATTCCAGACCGCGGTTCATGGATTGAGGTGCAATTTGATACGGCTGATCTTCTTTACATTTATCTCGATCGGCGCAAGCGGCGCCGAAAGTTTCTCGCCACGACGTTCTTGCGTGCGCTGGGTTACGGGTCCGACGAAGAGGTCATCAAGCTCTTTTATAACATCGAGAACTTGAAGCTGAGCGAGAAACTCGATGAAGAGAAGCTGGCCACCAAGGTGCTTATTGCGGACGTCCGAGATGGTGAGGTGACGGTGGCGCGCGCGTTCGAACCGCTCACTTTGGCGACTGTTCGCCAAATCATGTCACTCAAGATTCACGAGGTGAAAGTAATCGACATCTCGAACGATGACACAATCGTGAAGGCGCTTAGAAAAGATCCGGCGCATGACCAGGAAGAGGCGCTGAAGGACATTTACCGGCGCCTTCGCCCGGGCGATCCCCCGACGGTGGCCAACGCCCGCGCTTTGCTGAAAAGGCTCTTTTTTGATCCCAAAAAATATGATCTCGGACGCGTCGGCCGTTACAAAATTAATCAAAAACTCGGAATCAACGTCGATCCTACCGAACGTATTTTGACTGACAAAGATTTTATCGCGGCAATCAAATATTTGATCAACTTGCGCCGGGGTGAAGGCACGCTCGACGATATCGATCATTTGGGGAGTCGTCGCGTGCGTACAGTCGGAGAACTACTCGCCAATCAATGCCGCGTCGGGCTAGCTCGCACGGAGCGGTTGGTCAAAGAACGCATGACGCTGTTCGACATTAATGTCGATGGCATGACGCCGCAGAAGCTCATTAATCCAAAAGCGCTCAGCGCGGTGATCCGAGATTTCTTTGGCCGCTCACAGCTTTCGCAATTCATGGATCAAACAAATCCACTCGCGGAATTGACGCATAAGCGACGTTTGTCGGCTCTCGGTCCTGGGGGTCTCAGTCGGGAGCGTGCGGGATTTGAGGTGCGCGACGTTCATCCTTCGCATTACGGGCGGATTTGTCCGATCGAGACGCCGGAAGGACCAAACATCGGATTAATCAGTTCGATGAGCACCTTTGCGCGTATCAACGAGTTTGGGTTTATCGAGACGCCGTATCGCAAGGTGGAAAAGGGCCGCGTTAAGGACGAGGTCGAATACCTCACCGCAGATCGCGAAGAGAATTTCCTCGTGGCGCAAGCCAATGCGCCCGTGGACGGACGCGGGCATTTCACGGGGGAAAAAGTCTCTGTGCGCTACCGCGGCGACTTCCTTGAAGTCGATCCCGCGAAAGTGCATTACATGGATGTTTCGCCGAAACAGCTCGTCTCGGTAGCAGCGGGCCTAATTCCGTTTCTCGAACATGATGACGCAAATCGTGCGCTGATGGGTTCCAATATGCAGCGTCAGGGTGTTCCGCTGATCGTATCCGAGGCGCCGTTCGTAGGCACTGGCCTTGAAGAAAAAGTGGCGCGCGATTCGCACGCTGTCGTTTTGGCCAGCGACAGCGGCAAGGTTGCTTCAGTCACGGCGGATCAAATCGTTGTCACAAAGGACGGCCACCTGCCCGAGAGCAAAAGGAAGCTCAAGACCGATCCCGAGGCAGGGATTCACGTCTATGAACTCCGCAAATTCATGCGCTCAAACGCCGGCACGTGCGTGAATCAGAAGCCCATTGTTCGCAAAGGCCAGCACGTGAAACGCGGTCAAGTTATCGCTGATGGTCCGAACACTGATCACGGCGAGTTAGCGCTGGGACGCAACGTGCTCGTCGCGTTCATGCCATGGAACGGGTACAACTTCGAAGATGCCATCATGATCTCCGAAAAGGTGGTGAAGGAGGATATTTACACTTCCATCCACATCGATGAGTTCGAGATCGGCGCGCGCGATACCAAGCTTGGACCCGAGGAAATTACGCGGGACATTCCCAACGTCAGCGAAGAAGCTTTGCGCAACCTGGGCCCGGACGGCGTAGTGCGGGTCGGAGCGGAAGTGAAGCCCGGCGATATTTTGGTTGGGAAAATTACGCCCAAGAGCGAGACGGAATTGGCCCCAGAAGAGCGCCTCCTTCGGGCGATCTTTGGCGAGAAAGCAGCGGACGTGAAGGATACCTCGCTTACCGTTCCCTCAGGCACTTACGGAATCGTAATGGATGTAAAGGTTTCCTCCCGTCGCGAGGTTTCGCGCGAAAAACTCACGCCGGCGGAAACCAGGCGGCAACTCAAAACGATCAGCGAGGAACATAAGCGTAAGAAAGAGGCGCTGATCGAACAATTGACCGATTCGCTTTCGAACGTCCTGCTCGGTGAAAAAGTCCCTCTCGACGTCGTTAATGCCAAGAATGGTGAGATCATCATTCCAGCCAATCGCAAAATCACAAAAACACTGTTGCGAAAACTAGCTACGGCGCATGACCACATCGAGATCGATCCGAGTCCGATCCGGAACAGGATCCGCGAAATCATTGGCGTGTACGAGCACAAGTTCGCGGAGCTGGAGCTTGAACGTGATCGCGCGATGGACCGGGTCGAGAGCGGAGACGATATCGATCCGGGAATCATCAAGCAGGTCAAGGTTTATATCGCGAGCAAACGCAAGCTCAGCGTTGGCGACAAAATGGCTGGACGCCACGGCAACAAGGGCGTCGTCGCCCGAATTGTGCCTGAGGAAGACATGCCTTTCCTAGCGGACGGAACACCGGTTGAAATCGTGCTTAATCCGCTAGGTGTCCCCAGCCGCATGAATGTGGGGCAGGTTCTGGAAACGCACCTGGGCGTTGCTGCGAAGGCGCTCGGATTCAAGGTAGCGACCCCGGTGTTCGACGGAATCAAGGAAAAGCAGATCCGTGAATATTTGCATGATGCCAAAAAGAAAGATGGCTTCACGTGGGTGCAGGAAACCGGTAAAGCGCGCCTTTTCGATGGGCGCACCGGTGATCCGTTCGATCAGGAAGTCGTGGTTGGCTACATCTATATGATGAAACTCGGCCACTTGGTGGCGGACAAAATTCACGCGCGTGCTGTGGGACCGTACTCGCTCGTTACTCAGCAGCCGCTCGGCGGCAAAGCCCAATACGGTGGTCAACGTTTTGGTGAAATGGAGGTGTGGGCTCTCGAGGCCTACGGGGCCGCCTACACTTTGCAGGAATTGCTGACCGTCAAATCTGACGACGTACAAGGCCGAACCCGCATCTATGAGTCGATCGTTAAAGGCGACAACTCGCTCGAAGCGGGGACGCCTGAGTCTTTCAATGTTCTGATTAAAGAAATGCAGAGCCTCGGTCTCGACGTGAAGGTCGGCGGGCAGGCACCCACCTTCATGGAGAGCGTCGCATAATTTTTAGATTCACAATTTATTTGGAGAAATCATGAACGAACATTCCTGGCGTGAGTTAGTGGGCGAAGAGCGCCCGGTGGGTTTTGATCAAGTCGCCATCGGCGTTGCCTCGAGCGATACCATGCGTTCGTGGAGCAAAGGCGAAGTCAAAAATCCCGAGACGATCAATTATCGCACATTTAAACCGGAGAAGGGCGGCCTTTTCTGTGAACGCATTTTTGGTCCGACCCGGGACTGGGAATGTTCGTGCGGAAAATACAAGCGCATCAAACACAAAGGAGTGATCTGCGACCGATGCGGCGTGGAAGTCACTCTGGCGCGCGTTCGCCGCGAACGCATGGGCCACATCGAATTGGCGGTGCCAGTTTCGCACATCTGGTTTTACAAATGCATGCCCTCGCGAATCGGGCTTATGCTAGATATGAGCGCGCGGCAGCTCGAGCGCGTTATCTATTACGAGGACTACATCGTCATCGATCCGGGCAAAACGCCGCTACAGAAAACACAACTGCTTAACGAAGTCGAATACCGCGAGGCGCAGGAGCAGTATGGCGAAGATTTCGTTGCCGGGATGGGCGCGGAAGCGATCAGGAAGCTTCTTGCCGAGATCGACCTTAACAAGCTCAACAAAGAGCTGGAGAAGGCGATGGCTACCACCAAGAGCAAACAAATCCGCAAGAAACTCGCCAAGCGTCTCAAGCTTGTCCAAGGATTCCAGAATTCACATGCGCGGCCTGAATGGATGATTCTCGATGTGTTGCCGGTCATTCCGCCGGATTTGCGCCCTTTGGTTCCCTTGGAAGGCGGGCGTTTTGCGACCTCGGATCTGAACGATCTCTATCGGCGGGTGATCAACCGCAACAACCGGCTCAAGAACCTGCTTCTGCTTAAGACGCCCGACGTGATCATTCGCAATGAAAAACGAATGCTCCAGGAAGCGGTGGACGCTTTGTTCGATAACGGCAGACACGGTCGCGCCGTGACGGGCGCTGGCAACCGGCCTCTCAAATCGCTTAGCGACATGCTCAAGGGCAAGGGCAGCCGTTTTCGCCAAAACCTCCTGGGTAAACGCGTCGATTACTCAGGCCGCTCGGTGATTGTCATTGGTCCGGAGCTGAAGCTGCACCAGTGCGGTTTGCCAAAGAAGATGGCGCTCGTGCTTTTCGAGCCATTCATTATCCGCCGGCTGAAAGACCTCGGTTACGTGCACACAGTGCGCAGCGCGAAAAAGATGATTGAGCGCCAGACGCCGGAGGTCTGGGACATTCTTGAAGAAGTGACCAAGGGGCATCCGGTGTTGCTGAACCGCGCGCCTACTTTGCATCGCTTGTCGATTCAGGCTTTCGAACCGCAACTAATCGAGGGCGAAGCGATTCGCATTCATCCGCTGGTTTGCACCGCGTACAATGCGGACTTCGACGGCGACCAGATGGCGGTGCACGTGCCACTCTCAGTGGAGGCTCAAATGGAAGCGCGCATACTTATGCTCGCTCCGAATAATATTTTCTCCCCCTCCAGCGGCAAGCCCATTACCACGCCTTCTCAGGACATTACCCTGGGCTGTTATTACCTTACCCAAAATCCGCGTGGTCCGAGTAAAGACGGCCAGCGGTTCCCGCTCTTTTCCGATGCAGCCGAAGTAGAATTTGCCATGGCCGATGGCAGTGTTCGCACACACGAGCGTATCCGGATTAAGAACCCGGATTTTGGGAGAAAAACCATCTACGGGAGTGCTGAAGCCAAAACTATCGAGACCACGCCAGGACGCGTCATTTTCAACGAGATTTGGCCCAGCCAGCTCGGATTTTTCAATAAACCTGCCGGCAAAAAGCAGCTCAGCGACATTATCTGGCGCTGCTACCAAATCGCTGGCCCGGCCGAGACCGTCGCGACGCTGGACAAATTAAAGGAGCTCGGTTTTACCGAAGCAACCAAAGCCGGTATCTCGATTGGAATTTCGGACATGATCATTCCGAAGGAGAAACAGACGGAGCTGGAAAACGCATACAAACAGATTCGGCAGGTGGAGCAGCAATATCGCAGAGGCATTATCACGGATGGCGAGCGCTACAACAAGATCATCGACATCTGGACGCACGCCGGCGATGAGATTTCCAATATCATGTTCCGTACCCTAGAGCATAACGAGGGTCGCAAGGAATTGAATCCAGTTTATTTGATGGTCGATTCCGGTGCGCGCGGCAACCGGCAACAGGTGCGTCAGCTCGC
>WNGJ01015422.1_pt1 | contig 12167 bp, 14 predicted proteins | sample 5400611 | NCBI WGS metagenome assembly WNGJ01 (sample SAMN13153375, study PRJNA577476) | soil metagenome | isolation source: 40 cm soil or saprolite under Garry oak tree replicate 1 | place: USA:California | collected 2016-06-15 | reverse complement strand
GCTCGATAAGAAGAATGGCCTCGGCGTCGCGCGGGTAGCCGGCGGCGTAAACAGAGTCTTCCACTACGCGAATCGTCTGGCCGTCCATGAACTCGAGCGCGGCGGGCACGATTCCGGAAGCGATGATCGCGGACGTCACGTGAGCAGCCTGATCGACCGACACGAAATCAGCGAGCAGCGTTCGCACGGTCTGCGGCTTCGGGGTCAGCTTCACCGTGATGTCGAGCGCGAGCCCGAAGCATCCTTCCGATCCGATGAAGGCGCCGCGCAGATCGTATCCGTTGCGCTCTCCGACCGGGCTGCCAAGCTCGACGATCTCGCCGCTCGGCAAAAGCACCGTTATCGCCAGCACGTGATTGAGTGTTACGCCGTACTTGAGACAATGCGGACCTCCCGCATTCTCGGCGACGTTCCCCCCGATCGTACACGCCGCTTCGCTCGACGGATCTGGAGCGTAGAGAAGTCCGTGCGGCGCGACGTGCTTGTTGAGTCGGAGATTCACCACGCCGGGCTCGACGGTAGCGCGGCGGTTCTCGATGTCGAGCGAGATGATCTTTTTCAGGCGATGGAGGCCGATGACAACGATGTCGTCGGCGAGCGCGCCACCGGACAAACCGGTTCCCGCACCGCGCGGAACGAAGGACAATCCCTGTTCGGCGAGGAATCGCACAACCGCGACCGTCTCATCGCGATTGCCGGGGAAGACAGCGAGACGCGGTTGCCGTCTGTAGCCAGGCAAGCCGTCGGAGTTGTAAACCAGCAGCTCGCTTTGGCGGCTCAATACGTGACGCTCGCCCACAATATCGGCCAGACGCTCCGCCACCGTGGACGGTGAGAGTCCGGAGCGGGCCGGTGCTGATGCCGTGCTCGGCGAGGTCATCCCTCCAATTTAGCTATTCATCTCCTTCTGGCGGGGCGACGACGAGGCGGAGCGCGTCGCGCTCGATCTTATAATCGAGGGGAGTCCGCATTTCCTTAAGCTCGCCATCGAGGCCGATCAAGGCATGGGATCTCGTGAGATCGATCCTGCAGCTATCGACCAGAAAATCGTCGAACTCCGGAAGCTTTTCTGCCTCCTTCGTTCCCTTGGCGATACCGGCGAGCGCGACGGTGAACAGCCGGGCTCGTTTGCTCCCCCGAACGATCATGACATGGAGTCCGCGCTTCCCGTTCTTCACCCTGTTGCCGAGTGTCGGCAGCTTGAGCTCCCGCTCGCCGACGCCGATGAAAACCATCGACGATCGGTAAGACTTCTTCACGCCCTCGACTTCCAGCGTCACGGTGAACGTGCGGAGCCGAGACCACGTTTGGATGAGCGCGAGGAAGCTCGCGATCCCGTATCCCCCGTGCTTCTCGAGGTGCTCGCGATCGCGGACGAAGGTCACGTAGGCACCGATCGAGCTCGTGTTCAGGAATACGCAATCGTTGACGTAACCAACGTCCGCGCCGACGGCCTGACCGTCGCTTGCGACCAGCGCCGCCTTGCCGAGGTCAGTCGGGATGTTGTGATCCTTGGCGAAGTGGTTGAGTGTGCCGCCGGGAAGGATGGCGAGCTCGACGTCGGTATTCGCCACGAGCGCCGCGGCTGTGGCGATCGTTCCGTCACCACCGGCCACCAGGATCCGCTTCGTCCCATGGTCGATCGCCTGCTTGAGGCTCTTCTCGATCTCTTGTGGTTGAACGGTCTCGAGGTCGAATCCCGCTGTTTCGAGCGCCTCGCGCGCCTTTTCCGCGTTTCCGCAGGCGGAATTGAGGAATGCCTTGAGTGCAGTTTGTGTCGGCATTGCGGGAGGTGGGAGGTGCGGGAAGCGGGAAGAGGGAAGAGGGTACTCTAGCCCTATACAAGAAAGACGCCGACTCAACTGGCCGGCGTCTTTTCATGTCGCTTGCTCTCTGTTTCCGTTTCCCTCTTCCCGCTTCCCGCCTAGCTCCAGAATCCGGCGAGTGCGGAGCCGTCAGGAGATTCGCGCAGCTTCTCGAAGGCGCGCTCACGGATCTGCCTGATGCGCTCGCGGGTGACGCCCATCAGTGCCCCGATCTTCTCGAGCGTCATCGCATCGGAGCCCTGCTCGAGCCCATAGTACAGATGCAGAATCTTGCGCTCGCGCGGGGTGAGATACTTTCTGAAAACGCGGTCGATGAACTCGCGCATCAGGTGGAAGTCGGTCACGTCCTCGATCTCGGCGCCATCCACTCCCGCGAAGCGCTCGCCGAGGGTGCAGGCTTCGCGATCTGACCGGTCGATCGGCGCGTCGAGCGAGATTTCCGTCGCCGACATCTGCTTTGCGGAGCGCACGGCATCGGGCGTCTCCTCGAGCAATCTTCCAATTTCGTTGTCGGTGGGGTCGCGCTTGAGGACCTGCGAGAGAACGGTTTGCGCGCGAGCCAGCTTGATCAGCTGCGAATTCTGGTTGAGCGGAATTCGAACGCTTCGTGTCTGCTCGGCCAGTGCTTTCAGCACCGCCTGTCTCACCCACCACACGGCGTAGGAGATGAACTTGACACCCTGATCGGGATCGAACTTTCTGACCGCCTTGAGGAGACCTTCGTTGCCGATGGCGACTAGCTCGCCGAGGTCCAGGCCGTGCCCCTGATACTTCTTTACGTATGAGATGACGAATCGAAGATTGGCGGTGACCAGCCGCTCAGCTGCTTTTTCATCCCCTGCTTGCGCACGACGGGCAAGGCGACGCTCTTCTTCGGCGTCGGTTATCAGTGGAAGCTTTTGAATGTCCTGGAGGTACTGGTCGAATGCGGTGGAGGGGGAGGAACGGAAGAAGCCTTTGGATCTACTCTCGCCCGTTGTCTGCATAAGCCCCTAGGTAGCGACATTAGCCTATGGCGTGCCTGGGTGGCGCGCCCGGTACTCTGCTGGACGCGCACGTTAACTAGGGGTGCAGTCAACCGTCAACAGCCACGTTTCATGCCATCGGAGGAGCCGGCGGATCTTTGGTCTTCGTTCGGGTTGTGGCTGTTACGATCGCGATTCCGATGAGAATGATCGCTCCAACGATCACCCAGGTCTGAGAGACGCCGACCAAAATCGCCGCGATCGCAAGACCGATAATGAGAACGATGAATCCGATCAGGTAGGTACTGAACGAGGACATGAATGCTCTCGGGTTGGATTTTCGTGTCTTGGAGCGAGCAATTGTAAGGCCAGTTGCGAGTAAGAAAAAGCAACTGAACACTAGCGGCCAGGGGCGGTGGGCGGAGCGGCTCGGAGCCGCGAGCTGTGCTACAATCGGTCAGCGCTTGGCCAAACCATCCCAGCGACTTGGCGCGAGTGAATCATTCGGAACCTGCTCGACTTCACGCGCGACGAGTATCGCACTGCCCCAGTGACGTCCGAATCGTGCGGCTTCCCTGCAGTCCGGGTTCCAGATGTCGAGCGTCGCACCGAGCACGTTTCCGCCAGTGTCGTCAACAAGATAACGACCGAGGTATTCGTTGTTGAGGAAGACCTCGACATAGCGCGAGAGGGGGAAGATGCGCGGATCGGCCGCGACGATTCCGTGACGCGTCTGTCGTCCGCGACGCGTTTCACCCTGCACGCAGTATTGAGTGAGGGATACCGGGATCACCACGCCATCCTCGGCGCGTGCGAACTTGGACGGAATAAGCGGAAGAATTCCCTTTTTCATCTTGATCGCCTCGTGGGCGGTCGCGCGGACGATACTCGCCGCTGTTGGAATGACTTCGATCCCGTCGGCGATCGGTCTGGTCACGGCAGTGGTCGCTCTCGCAACCTTAGCTGCTGTGGAGGGAAGGGCCTTCGCCATATCCGATACGGTTTCGTTCGGCGAAGCACCAAGCATTCCCGCGGACTCGTGAACACTCTCGATGTCGGTCAGCTCCTGTGGCTCGAGCTGAGGACCCTTGAGAGGCGGAATCTCGATTCCGGCTTCCATCGGAGCCAGCGACGGCAGGGCGATCGCACCTGTTCCGATGAGCGCGATGGCGAGTGTTACAGCTACGGCTGTGCGAATGAGCTCCGCCCGTGGCCGCGGCACGTCATTAGCGGCCCTGATTGCGCGGGTACGCCGAGAGATTCTGCTGATTTTCATGCAAGTACCTCCCGAAGTTGATCGTCAGTAACTGAAACAGTCCATCCCGTCTCTGCGCCCGCCATCACCCCAATCCGGGCCGGCAGGGCGAACCGCGTCTTACCCAATCGACCCTTCTTGTCCGACCTCATCGCCTCGATGAGCGCATCCCGTTCAAAACCTCTCGGCAGATCGGTCGGGAGTCCGGCGGACTGGACGGCTTTCGAGATCTCCGCCGCGGTTCCGGTCTGGGCTACGCCGATTCTTTCGGCGAGCCTCCCCTCCAATGCCATCCCGATTGCGACCGCCTCACCATGGAGCAGTGAGTACCCGCTAACCAGCTCGACGGCGTGGCCAATCGTGTGGCCAAAATTCAGGGTTTTTCGAAGGCCATCCTCCCGTTCATCACGTGAGACAATGTCGGCCTTGATCTCCACGCTACGGACGATGAGTGAGAGCATCCTGTCACTCGTCGCACCGCTTGCCGACAGCACCTCTGGAGCGCGGCTGGCGACCTCACGAAGATAAGCCTCGTCCGCAATTACGCCATGCTTGACAATCTCTGCAATTCCCGCACGCATTTCTCTAAGTGAAAGCGTACCAAGGAGTTGCGGGTCTATAAGCACGGCTGCGGGAGCATGAAAAACCCCCACCAGATTCTTGCCGGCGGGGGTATCGACGGCGGTTTTCCCGCCGATCGAAGCATCGACCATGGCGAGGAGAGTGGTGGGTACCTGGACCACTGGAATGCCGCGCATGAAAGTGGCGGCAACGAACCCGGCCAGGTCCCCGACCACCCCGCCTCCCAGTGCGATCACGGCCGAGTCCCGGCCGTAGTCTTTGGCGAGCATCTGGTCCGTCAATCTGCCCCACGTTTCCCGGGTCTTGTTGGACTCGCCGAAGGGGATGGTCAGGACATCGGCGGCGCCTTTTTCGAATTGATCCAGGATCCTTTGCGCGTACAATGGACCGACGTTGGAGTCGGTGATGATAGCGTAGCGGTGGGCGTCGGCGCTCTCCTGCGCGATGGCTCCGACCTGGGCCAGGAGACCGGAAGCAACCCGGACCGATGACCCCGCCGATTGGATCGTGCGGCCCGATTGTGCCTGGTCTACCAGGTCACTTCACCCGCGCCCGTCCGGACGTTCGCGACACGCGCGAGCATGAAGAGAAGGTCGGACAGGCGGTTGAGATAGATGACCACAAGCGGTGGAATCTCCACCTCGCGCTGCAGCCGTACGACTCGCCGCTCGGCTCGGCGGCAGACCGTGCGGGCGACATGGAGGACAGCGCCTTTGCGGCTGCCACCGGGAAGGATGAAAGCCTTGAGCGGCTCGAGCTCCCTCTCGCAGTCATCGATCGCGTGCTCGAGGTCCTTGATTCGACGCTCGTCGATGTTCGCCTTGCTCAAGTGGCCGTGCATCTTCTCGAGATCCGGTGTGGCCAGAAGAGCGCCGATGCTGAAGAGATCGCGCTGCATTGGAACCAGGACCTCGTCGACGCGCGGCAACGGCTCGACCGCGCGCGCCATCCCGATGACCGCGTTAAGCTCGTCGACGTCGCCGTACGCCTCGACGCGCGGGTCATCCTTCGGAACGCGGCCGCCGCCGAACAGGCCGGTGTCGCCGGAATCCCCGGTTTTTGTGTAGATCTTCATCCGGAGGAAATCTACGTGGATCGTTCAACCTCCGACCACCATCCATCTATAATGAGTGATGCGCCTCCCTGACGAAGAAGACTCTCTCGACCCCGATTTCCCGCTCGGCGACGGAACGGCCGAAACGGGCGCGACGGTTTACTGCCCGTACTGCAACGAAACGGTGGAGATCACGATCGATCCCGGTGGGGGATCGGCGCAAGAATACGTGGAGGACTGCGAGGTCTGCTGCCAGCCCTGGACGGTGAGCGTCCAGTACCGCGAAGACGGCTCTGCCCACGTGAGCGTAGTCCCGCTGGACGAATAGGCTTATCGGCTGGCTCGTGCCGCTCTCCACTCGCGCTCGAGGATCGAATAAACCGCGAGCGCTTCGAATCGATCCCATTTGATCGCTGCATCGCGCTCGATCCCCTCACGTTGCATCCCGAGCTTCTCCATCACGCGTCCGGATGCGGGATTGCGGAGAAAGTGCCGCGCCTCGATGCGGTGTAGCCCCAAGACCCCAAAGCCGAAATCGATCGCTTGTTGGCTCGCCTCGGTCGCGTAACCACGGTTCCAGCAGTCGACGGCAATCCAATACCCAAGCTCGGCGCGTCGGTGCTCGCGCTTGATTATCAGGCTGATCGCGCCGACCAGGGCGCCTGTTTTCTTTCCTATTATCGCGAACGTCGCACTGGTCCCGGCGTCCCACGCTGGACCGTGCAGCCGAATCCACTCGGCCGCCGCGCCGTGCGGATAAGGGTGCGGGATATTCAAAGTGGTGTCGGCCACCTCACGCGCTCCAGCGAGGCGCTCGACGTCGAACGCATCGTGGGCAACGAATGGACGGAGCATGAGCCGCTCGGTGTGGAGCGTCGGCTGCTGATTCATCAAGTGCGCATCTACAACAGTCCGCATCGCTCGGCCTCGTGTCGGGCGCGGATCAGAGCCATCAGCATTCCGCCATCGCCCAGTCCGATGCCTCCCCAGAAGGCGAGGCGGGCATAGCGTGAGTCGGTGGTGTGAAACGACCAGAACAGAAGAAATCCTCCGATGACAAACCAGAGCAGGTATTCGAGACCGTAGCGAATGTAGAGCGATCGCTTCTGGATCCTGGTCTCTCGTTCGAGCTGTTCCAACTGTAGCGCGCGCTCCTCGAGCGTGACCGGCTGACGATGCCAAAGCGCTGTGGAGAACGGCCGGTCAATCACTCGGTACCTGACCCTCGGTACGATCGGGGAACAACCTGCGGATGAAAGCACCCAATCCATCGACCACTACCATCAGCAACACCAGGCACACAAACAACGTCACGAAATCGCCGACGAAGGAGGCGTGCTGCGCCAGGCGAAGCTCTTTCGCCACCTCCATCTGGGCGTCGGCCCTGAGCCGCTCGACCTTGTGATGCGAGGTCAGAACAAGCGCAAAAGCGATGGGGAGGGTCACAATCCACGTTGCCACCACACGCGACTGAAAGTGCTTCATACCAGCGGTTCCTTCGGCAAGGTGGTCCTGAGGAGATGTCCTTGGTCTCCGAGAGTCTAGAGGCGGTCGGTCGATGTCGCCAGAAGCCCAGAACGAAGGGAAAGGGGTTCCCGCTATTATATATTTCGCGTCAGCGATGACTCACGAGATAACCGACGTCACCATCATCGGCGGTGGTCCCACCGGACTGTTCGCCGCTTTCTATACCGGAATGCGCGGGGCGACCGCCCGGATCGTCGACGCTCTGCCGCAGCTTGGCGGCCAGCTCACGGCGCTTTACCCGGAGAAGTACATCTTCGACGTCGGAGGTTTCACCAGAATTCTCGCCAAGGATCTCGTCAACGCCCTGGTGGAGCAGGCCGCGCAGTTCAACTTCAAGTCGCACCTGAACCAGAACGTTACGGCGCTCGAGCGGAACGACGATCATTTCGTGCTGGTCACCGAGACAGACCGTTTTCCAACGCGGACCATCGTCATCGCCGCCGGGATCGGGGCGTTCTCACCGCGGCGTCTGCCGCAGGCGTGCGCGGAGCCATGGTACGGGCGGGGAATCTTCGACCGCGTCTCTGATCCGGAAGAATTCCGCGGCCAGAGCATCGTCATTATCGGTGGGGGTGACTCGGCCTTCGACTGGGCGCAGCAGCTGCGCGACCGGGCCAAAGCGGTGACGCTCGTGCATCGCAGCGACAAGTACCGCGCGCACGGGGCGACCATCGCCGACGTTCAGGCCGCCGCCACTACCGGGCGCACGACGCTCCTTCCGTTCCACGAGCTGCACGACGTGCTCTCGACCGGCGACAAGCTCACCGGCGTGACGGTGCGCGACGTGAAAGCGAAGACCACGCGTGACATCGACGCCGATGCGGTGCTGCCGATGCTGGGGTTTCACAGCGACATTGGCGCACTGGCCGAGTGGGGGTTGAACTGCGAGAAGGACGAATTTGGCGAAGCGGCGACCGCCGTGAACCAGGCAGTGCACTGGATCTACCCCGAGAAGAAGGTGAATCCGGGCCACAGCTCCAACATGGCGATCTTCGGCCAGAAAGACGACTAGCTTGGCTCGTCGAAGGCTCGGCTCGTGGCCAGCGCGCGGGTGCCGCGCTCTTCCTTGGCCGCCCTTACACATAGAATCCAGGTGAGCATCGCGGTGCCGAGTGTCACGGCCAGATCGGCAAGATTGAAGGTCCAAAAGCGGTGGGTCCCGATGCCGATGTCGATGAAATCGACGACTCCGCGGGCGGAACGAATGCGGTCGAGGAGATTGCCGACAGCGCCGCCGCAGATTAGCGCGATCGATGCGATCTGGATGCGGTCTTCGCGCGGCGTCTGACTGTAGATGTAGGCGAGAACGAAGAGAGTCCCGATGGAGAGCAGCACGAACCACCAGCGGGATGACGGTCCGAGCGAAAAACTCATCGCTCCTTCGGGGTTGTACGCGAGTGTGAAGCGCAGAACATCGTCGATGATGTTGTGCGGCACGTAGGGCGCGGACAGTTGGGTCACGGCCAATCGCTTGCTCGCCACATCGAATAGCACGGTGGCGAGAAGGATCGTCCAGAATCTATTGGCTCTTTGCGGCATGAATCCCGTTGGGGTGTTTCATCCCTACGGCCTCGAGCATCGATGCGTTTCGCCGGCGGGATTGTGGCTGTGAGCTGGGTTGGAGCTTCATCAGAGCATTATAGATTCCAGTACACCGAACACCAATCGAAAGACGACGAGGCAGAATGGCGAGAAACGCCGACCAGCGGAGCAAAAGTCCGCTTCATTACCATCTGATCGGAATCGGCGGAACGGCCATGGCCTCGCTGGCGGGGCTGTTGAAGGCGGCCGGTCATACAGTCACCGGCTCGGATGAGAACGTATACCCGCCAATGTCGACCGGGCTCCAGCAGATGGGGATCTCCTACAATCAGGGATACAAGCCCGAGAATCTCTCGCCGAAGCCGGACATCGTGATCGTGGGCAACGCCATCTCCCGCGGCAATCCCGAACTGGAAGCAGTGCTGGTTCAGAAGCTCCGCTACACCTCGGCTGCCGCTACCATCAAAGAGGAATTTATCTGGGGCCATCACTCGCTGGCGGTGGCTGGGACGCACGGAAAGACGACGACGACTTCGCTGCTGGCGTGGGCGCTCGAATCCGCCGGACTGAATCCCAGTTTTCTCATTGGCGGGGTTGCAGAGAACTTCGGAACGTCGTTCAGGCTGACTGACTCGCCGTATTTCGTGATCGAGGCCGACGAATACGACACCGCGTACTTCGACAAGGGTCCGAAGATGTGGCACTACCTTCCAGACACCGCGATCGTCAACAACATCGAGTTCGATCACGCCGACATTTATCGCGACGAAGAGGCGTACAAGTTCGCGTTCGCGCGCTTCATAAACCTTGTCCCGAAAAACGGAGTGGTGATCGCGGGGTGGGATTCGGCGATCGTACGAGAGCTGGCGCCTAAATCCTTTGCACCGGTGGAATCTTTCGCCTACGGAGACGAGACAAAACCTCCGGCCGGCCAGCCGCACTGGCACGCGCGGGATGTCGAGTTCAGCGAGAGCGGCACGCGCTTCCGCGCATTTGGCTCCGAGAAGGAGTGGGGAAAGATCGAGACGCCGCTCGCTGGTGCGTTCAACGTCAGGAACGTCCTGGCGGTGATAGCGGCGGGGGAGGCGGTGAAGGCGGACCGCGATGGCGTGCGCGAAGGACTGCGCACATTCGCCAGCGTGAAACGACGGATGGAAGTGCGGGGCGAGATCCGTGGCGTCGCGGTGATCGACGATTTCGCCCACCACCCGACCGCGATTCGTGAGACGATCGACGCGATCAGGCAAAAGTACAAGGGCCGCCGGATTGTCGCGGTGTTCGAGCCGCGCAGTTACACCGCGCAGCGGCGGGAATTCCAGAACGATTATGTCCGGGCGTTCCAGGACGCGGATGAGGTTGTTCTCGCGTCGTTGTATCGGCCGGACCGGTACACGAAGGAAACCGCGCTCGATCTCAAGCTGCTGGTGCGGGACCTCGGCTCGAACGGCAAGGGAGCAAAGGAGCTCAAGGATGCCGACGCCATCGTGGCCGATCTCTCGCCCCGGTTGAAGGAGCAGGACGTCGTGCTGATCATGTCGAATGGCGGATTCGGGGGAATCCACCAGAAGCTGCTCGACGCCCTGGCCAATCCTCAGTAGTTAGTCCGCAGTTCGCAGTTACGAGATGCGCTTACGCGGAGCGACTGGAGTCAACTTCGCTGAGCCGGTTTTGGCGATGATCCCGAGTTTGAGCACCGTATTCCAGTTGCGGCCAGTGCTTCGGCCGAGCCGCTTCTCGATCATCCCCGGCGTCAGCTTCGAGCGGCCGATGCCGTTCGGGTAAAAGATGTAGGCCTGTTTCCCCTTTGCTTTCACGACCTCCGGGCCTTTGATCTCGGCCTGGAGCGCGGCTACCTCTTCGGCGTCCGGCGTGGCCTTCAGGAATACAGCCACCAAATGCTTCGGGTCTCGCTCGGCTTCCTTGCGAAACGGATTCTGGCGGATCAGGCTCTTCCACTCCTCGGGCGTGCGAACGAAAAAATCTGCCTCGAGCGAGAGTCGCTCCATCGCTTCCGTCTCGAGAAAACGCTCGAGCTCCGCACCCGTTCGCACATTGCTGGTGAAGATCAGATTGCCGCTCTGGAGCAGCGAGCGGGGATCGCCCAGGCCCAGCTGAGTGAGAAAGTTTCGGAGATCGGTCATGCCGACCTGACGATGCCCGCCGACATTGATGCCGCGGAGCAAAGCGATGTGCGTTGTCAGAGGGAGGGGGAGGGGGAGCCGTTAACGGTGATCGACACGCCAAGAACCTAGCTTAGGCCGTTTGCTCCCGCGAGCGCGTGCGGCCACCATTTCCGCGCCTCGTCGTTCGGTACGGCCGCTCCCAATCCCGCAGATGGTCGAGCAGATAGTCCAGCGAGAATATGTGGCGCGAGTTGTCAGCCTTGCGACGGAAGATCACGCGCGACCAGCCGCGCATTCCGGTGGGGGTGTACCACTCGCCGTCCATGTGCAGCTTGTCACCGGAGATTGCCCGAATGAGAACGCGCTCGTACTGAGAGCGGGGAAGAACCCGCTCGGGAAAGAGGTTGTCCCAGGTGCAAAGACGCCCGACATCCTCGTAGCCCGCGGGGCGATCGTCGAGGTCGAGCAGGGAAGGCGCGCGTCCCTTCATCACCGAGCCGATGAGGCGCAATGTGAAGGGATCCGAATAGCGACGAACGTACGGCCAGAAGTGCTTGGTGATCAGCCCGGCCATCTCCCTCAGCGTCATAAAGCGTCCATCGGTGGTCGGCCATCTGTCGTTGTCGATGTCGCAGGTGAACGGGTTCTCCGGAAAGCAGTCGTAGCGCGCCAACCATCCTTTGCGTGTGGTGTGCGGCATCGGATGGAATCCTCTTATGATCGGGATATCGGTCTCGTCCAGCACTCCGATCTCGTAGCTGGGCCAGCGCATCACCTCGCGCACGATGCCGACGATGAGCGTCGCGGTCGCGATCATCAGTGGCGCGTCGGGAGTGAAGTCGGCGGTGACTTCGATTCGATCCCCACGCGGCCTGACGCCAATGCCAGTCGACCGGCGGTTCGCCGCGAGCAACATCACCGGAACCGGGAGGATGTGCGCCAGGAGATACGACAGCTGCTCCACCGTTCTGGTCGACCCCTGCTCCGATCGTGGCAGCTCGAAGGAAATGTTGTAGTGCGTGCTGAAGCCCGAGAGCTGGACGTCGCTGTCGTGGGCCTGCTCCCAGGCATCGAGCTCCTGCCGGACGAAGAGGATCGCTTCCCAAAGCGAGCGTCCGGCCCGCGCGGCGCAGCCGCGCTCGATCTCGATGACGGGAGTGGCGACCTCGATAACGCCGGTGTCGAAATAGACGGCGCCGCCGGTGGGCAGGTGATACGATCTGCCCTTTCGGTGCATCATCTTCTCACGAATTATTTTGCGGGGGCTGCCGAAGATGTCTTCCGGTCTGACCT
>WNGJ01014726.1_pt1 | contig 12167 bp, 12 predicted proteins | sample 5400611 | NCBI WGS metagenome assembly WNGJ01 (sample SAMN13153375, study PRJNA577476) | soil metagenome | isolation source: 40 cm soil or saprolite under Garry oak tree replicate 1 | place: USA:California | collected 2016-06-15 | reverse complement strand
TGCAAGCGGGTGATCAGCCGCCGATTGTCACCGAGAACCTCGGCTCGGAAATGTGCGCCCTATATCGGTATCTGGGCATTTTTGCTCATGAGGAGCCCGTGCGGAACGTTGTCGAAGCTGTCGGTCGACTCCAGCCCGATTGGGTTCATGCGATGCATGGAGGGACACTGACCGCGGATTCACTCCCTTATTTCGTCCGAGCGCTCAAAGAGCAACCATTCGCTTTCAAGGGCCGGTTGATTGGCCGGCCGATTGAACTCCTGTGAACGCTCGAAGGACTCGACGGCGGCACTGTAGAGATCCTGGTGAGAAGGAAGAGCAGCAGGCCGCGATCGAGTTCACGGCGGACGGGTCATGGTCATAGGCGACTACGCCTGGGCCGCCCGTCTTCACCATCACTTGCGAGTCGTCCGTCAAGACTAAGTTGGGCGCAAGGTGCTGCGAGCCTGCACGGACCACTTGGTGGATGCGCTCCGTACTGAGTTCGCCTTGTAGAGCCCATCCTCTGGGCGCCGGCTTAAGCGCATGACCGCTTCATCATCGCGCGGCCACTGCGAGTTCGCTCAAGGAATGTGCGGAGGTGCTTCCAATGGAGGTAGCGCTGGGTGTTCGCAGAGACGCGCGCGAGGCCGGCCGGCTAACGAACCACTTCGTCCGGGCTTTCGTACCACCGCATGCGTTCTCCGATCCGGGCTCGTGCCCGCCAGCCAATCGTCTTGGGGCAGGTCTCGAGGAGGCCCTCGAGGCTCCGGACCTTCTCAAGGATCGAGACCTCCAAATCTTGCCCAGCCAGTTCCCGGGCAGAGGCGGCACATTTCCGCAGCGTCAGGCCGCAGGTATTCCAGAGACCCCAGTCCGCTCCCCACAACCAACCCAGGTAGTCGGAGTCGAACTCGGAGTTCTCTCCGGCCGCCAGCCGGCGATCGTGTAGGAGTGCGAGCAAGTCAATGGTGTCCTTGCGATTCAGCTCAACGACCTGGAGCTTGGTGAGGAGAAGGTCGGAGGCAGGCAGGACGTCGGGAACGAGTACGATCCGCCGCCGCAGATCGATCGTGTGGCACATCCGCAGCGCATCAACAAAGAAGTCCACGTGGCGCTCGTTCACTCGATCGTGGAAGTAGAGGCGCTGGTCGCCGTGGAGGCTGTTGAAACGCTTGTCCGGAAAGTAACCCAGCTCGACCATGCGCTGACCGATGGCGACCCGGTCCCGCTTCAAAGCGACGAAGTCGGCGTCGGCGTAGTCGCGTCGCAATGGCCCGCCGCGCGCGGACCGGCATGTCATCCAGATCGCCAGGCCGCCCAGGACACGCACGGGTTGCCGACCGTCGAAGGCGGCAAGCACCCGGCGCGCCTCCGCGACGAGGTCGGCCAGAGGCGGACCGACATCTGGCAAACTGGTCAGCCGACAACGAATTGCGTGGTCTTAATGCCCTTTCGGTCGAGCACGAGCAGCACGCCATCGAGCTGGCCGGCGCTGTACGTGGAACCTGGGTTGAGGCAGAGCGTGCGCCCGATAGTGCGCTTGCCCTTGGATTCGTGGACATGGCCATGTAGGCCGACCAGAGGCTGATCGCGTTCGATCACCGCGCGCACCGCAGTTGACCCGACCGGCTTGGTCATCAGCTGGCCCGCTACCCGCACTGGCTTGAGGTCGGCATCCAACTCGGGGGCGACGTCCAGGCCCGAATTGTAAGGAGGGACGTGGAGATTGAAGATCGCGCGATCAAGCGCGTGCACTTGAGCGGCCAGCTCATCGATTATCTTTCCAAGCTCGGCTTCGCTCACCTCGCGCGGGCTGTTCCACGGCGTGCGATTGGAACAGCCGACCGAGATCATCTCGTGCTCGTCGCCGAGGGTGACTACCCGCTGGTCGCAGTTCTCGACGAACTCGTGTCCGCGAAACACGCTGTCAAGCGCGTACGTGTCGTCGTTGCCAGGCATCACATAGCAGGGGATTGGGTTCTTCGCCAGCTTCTCCTCAGCGATCCCGAGCCACCGGTCGAAGGTTTCGACAGCCAGTTGCTCGAGCGTTTCGTCCTGCAGGTCTTCGCTTTCCTGGAGCGCCGCTAGCTGCTCACGTGAGCAGCGATATGGATACATGCCACTGTGGCGGATGTCTGATTCCAAACCATCGACCTCCGCTTCCTCCACCAGGTGCAGCTCGCGGCCCAGGAAGCTGCTACGCCAGGTTCGGCTGGCATCCTCTACGATCGGGACGATGCCTTTGCCAGTCACGTCGCCACCCAGGATCAGGATGTCGGCTTTGAAGAACGGCCCGGCGTTCAGAAACTTCCGCCAGCAGCGCTCGGATCCGTGGATGTCAGAGGCGTAGAAGATTGTGACCGTATCCTTAGCCGCCACTCGCCGACTCCAGAGCCATAGTCAAGGCCCGCTGCCAGGCGAAATTCAGAATCAGACCGGCAGAGAAGCCAGCGGCAAAACGGTCTCCCGCCCCCACCGTGCTCGCCCTCATGGACCTCGCTTCGTAGGGATGATGCTCGTCCTCTACATGCACTACTCCTCCCAGCGATCCTCTGGTCTCGACCACGATGCCCTTCGACCTACGGTCGCCCGGCCAGTCGGGAAAGCACTGCCTTAGCAGCTCAGCCGATGCAGCGTTGACAAAAGCAACCGTCGCCTCGGATGTTGCCACCCAAAGCTCCGAGATGGCGGTTGGCCGCCGAGCCAAAGCCTGGAGTTCGAGGTCGGCCGAACAACGAATGCCCGCCGCTTGGCAGGTGCGCAGCAGTTGCACGGCGCCCGCGGGTTCTAGGACCGATGAGTGGACCCAATCGGGCTTCAGGGCTAGCGCGCGCTCCGCTGCCATGCTGGGAAAGGCGTGGGCAGAAGCAGGGACGATCAGGGTCGGCTGGTTCTGTCCTCCGTCGAGTACCAATACCTGGAAGGCCATACCGTCGATCCTGTCGACCGCGGTCACGTCGATGCCTGTCTGAGTCAGCAGGGCCATCACCCGGTCGCCGGCGGAATCTCGTCCGACGTCGGCGACTAGCGCTGCCCGCAGGTCGAGCCTCAGAATCTCACGGCTGAAGTTGAATGCCATCCCACCTAGGCGGATCTCGGGCGGCACGCTGAGCACCTTTCCCCCCGGGGTTAGGTCGCCTAGAAGCCGGAGCCAGACGTCCGCGGCCAGGTCACCGACCGCGGCTACCAGCATCAGGCTCCGCGCACCCGCCGAACGGCTTCCATCACCCCACGAACCCGCTCCGCGTCAACGGCACCCCACCAGACCGCTCCCTCCTTGATGGACGTCCCAATGATGGCGCCATCAGCGACGGCGAAGAGCTTGGCCACGTTGGACGCGGTCAGCCCGCTGCCGATTAGGACAGGCAAGTGTGTGGCGCCCTTAATCAGCTGGGCATCCTCGAGCGGAGTCTCGTCGCCCAGGCGGCTGCCACTGGCGATCACGGCATCGGCGTCGAAGAACTCCACGTCCTGGACCAAGTCGGCGAGGGACCGATCGGCGACGATGGCGTGGGCGCCGTGCTTGACGTGAGCGTCGGCGAAGATTCGGATGTTGTCGGCCTTGAGCGCCGACCTGTAGCGGAGGGCCCGGGCCGCGGGGGACTCGATCAAGCCCTCGTTGGCGATGTAGGCGTTGGCCCATTCGTTGGCCCGAACGAAGCTAGCTCCACCGGCCTGTGCGATCGCGATGGCGGACTGCACCGAGTTGGCGAGACAGTTAACGCCGATCGGAAGGTCGAACCGCTCGGCGAGCTCACGAACCAAGACCGCCATCGACGCAACCGTCTCGTGGCCGATCTCGTCGGGCTTGAGGAAAGGGAGGTCCCAGGCGTTCTCAACCATGAAGCCGTCCACACCACCCGCTTGGAGAGCCGAGGCATCGCGCAGCGCGCACTCACGCACCTCTGGCAGAGAGTCCGCCTCATAGCGCGGTGATCCGGGCAGCGGGCGCAAGTGGATCATTCCGATCACTGGCTTAAGCGGTTTGAAGAGCTCGCGGAGCACGTCCGGCTTACCTGGCAGCGTGTTATTCATCAAGCAGACCTCGCATCGGAGCGGAGATCCAAGGCCGACATCGACGCAATGGCGACCTCGAGACCGACCTTTTTGAAGCGCCGCGCGAGCCCTGGCTTGAGCCCGCTGTCGGTGATCAGAAGATCCAGTTCGTCGGCGCCGGCCACGGTGATCACGGAGTCGGAAGGCAGTTTGGTCGAGTCCATCAACGCAATCTTCCGGGTGGCGCCACGCAGGGCAGCCTTCTTTGTAGAGACCTCCATCAGATCGGCGTCGGACAGGCCTCGTTCGGGGCTCATGCTTCGAGTGGCTACGAATGCGATGTCGACCTTGAAATGGCCTAGAAAGGAGTCGGCCATCGGGCCGACCACCGATTGGGCCACATGCCGCCAGATCCCTCCGCAAATCATCACCTGGCTTGAATGGTGAAACGAGAGCCTGACAGGCATGGTCGGGTTGGTGGTCAGAAGTGTCAGCTCGGTGAGGTCCTGCAGGTGCGAAGCCAGGACATACGCGGTTGAGCTCGCGTCTAACGAAATGGTCATGCCCGGATGTATGAGTCCCCGCGCGAGCCTGGCGATGGCGAGCTTGCGCCGATAATTGTGGGTCGCGCGCACCGAGTAGGGGAGCTCAAGGCTACCCGTGGCGAGAACCGCACCGCCGTGGGTGCGCGTGCATCTGCCCTCCGCCTGCAGACGCTCTAGGTCCCGGCGGAGAGTCATCGTGCTCAGGCTGGGGAAGCGGAGCGAGAGTTCTGATAGAGAGACCGCGCCCTGGTCGCGCAGAAGTTCGAGGATCACCTTCCGTCGAGACGCGGCCAGAGTCATGCCTGGACTTCAGTGGCGGCCGGCCGCGCGATGCCCGCCAGAACCTGAACTACCAGGTTACCCACCAGCCTGGCCGTGATACCGCCCGGATCGTAGGCAGGACAGAGTTCGACCACGTCGACACCGACCAGGTGCTGTTGGCCGGCAAGCCTTGCGATCTGGAGGATTTCCCGAGAGGTGAAGCCGCCCGGCTCGGGGCTAGTCGTCCCGGGCGCATAGGCAGCGTCGATGCCGTCGGTGTCGAACGTGACGTAGATCCCATCGGTGCCCTGCGATGCGATTTTGAAAGCCCGCGCCGCAGCCAAAATAGCACCCTGCGAGCAGACTTCGTCCATCGTGATAACGGTCAGGCCGTGGTGACGCGCGTACTCGATCTGCTGGCGCGGGTTGAGGGTGCCACGCACCCCAACTACGACCACGTTCCGTGGGTCAACGTTGGGCAGTTCGGCGGTGCGTGAGGTCGGCGAAGCGCTTGTGTCGGGCTCGCCACCGACGGTGTCGGCCGTGTCGAGGTGCGCGTCGAAGGATACGTGGCCCATCCGGGGTACGCTCCTAGCCGCAGAGCGTGTTGCGGCGATGGTTATCGAGTGGTCACCGCCGATCAAGAATGGCAGGGCTCCTGCCGCCCGGATGCGGTCGGCTGAGTCCTCAATCAATTGATGAGTGCGTTTCAGATTGGCCACCGGTACTGGCACGTCGCCGGCGTCGACGAGCTTGAAATGCCGAATGTAGTCGAGGTCATCGGTGACCAGGTAGCTGAGAAACTGGTAGGAGACCTCGCGCAGCGCCTTAGGGCCGAAGTTGGCGCCCGACCGGCCGGCGTTGGCCTGGTCGAACGGCACCCCCAATAGCGCCACCCGGGCCCCCGCCGCTTTTAGGACCTCGGTCTCGCACGCAACCGGTGGCCCGTTCAGAAGCGTCAGTGGACGCGCGTGGATGGCGCTTTCGAACTTGCCCCCGGTGTTCTCCGCCGGTTGGCTCATTCCGGTGGTATTTCAGTCGCGAGGTAGCTGAGGTTGATGCCCTGGCGGGACTTGACCGCTCGCCAGATCAGGAAGTAGACGATGGCAGCTGCCGGCACCACCGCGGCGTAGAGCAGTGAGTTCCATGTCACCGCACCCCCGATCGCGGGCGTAGAGAGCGCGATGCCGATCAGGATCAGCTCGGCGATCGCGCCCAGGACGCCGAAGACCGACATCACCGGCACTCCGCCGATGCGACGCTGAACGAAAGCTGGCGACGCTTTGAAGACGTCCGGACGCCGGTATGGGAACACAACCGCCGCGATGCAGACGACGAGAAATGCGAGCGCCATCACGGCGATCCAGTTGATCAGCCAGGCCCAGAACTGGGTGTAGATCTCAAGCAGGAGAAGTACCTCCACCGCCAGGGCGACAACCAGCTGAGAGTTGATGGGGACGTTCCACCTCTCGTTGACCCTGGACACCCAGCTTGGGATAAGGCCGTCGAAGGACCACGCCAGGATGTTGCGGCTGGCCACGATCAGGAGCACCGGGATGGCCCATAGGACAGAGATCAGGAAGGTGATAGGGATCAGCCAACGGATAATCACGTTGTCTGAGAGGAAATAGGCAAGGTTGGCGATGTAGGGCGGGAAGTTGAGGGGATACGTGCTGGCTCCGTTGTTGAACCAGCTGACAGCGGCGCCCGCGAAGTCGAAACCGTAGTACTTGTAGAAGGCGGCCGAAGCGACGGTGTAGACGATCGCGGTCACCACCAGGGTGCCCAGGATGGAGATGACCACTGTGCGGGTTACGTTCTTGACCTCGCCGGCGAAATATCCGGTCCAGTTGAAGCCGACGAAGAACTGGAAGGCGTAGATCACGCCCAGCAGCGTAGCTCCGGTGGCCGCGGCGGTCACGTACCCGCCCTTCGTGGCCTGGGACATGAACGACGCGTAGTCGGTGCCGGAGGCGGTGTTGAACGCGTTCACGAAGGCGCTGTGCGGTTGGCCCAGCATGAGGATGATCCAGACCAGCGTCCCGATCTGAACGACCACGAACAGTACGAGCATGAGCCTGGCGATTCGGCGCAGGCCGCCCAGCATTACCGCGAAGAAGAAGGCGTTGATGGCGGTGCCGATCCAGAACTCCTGGCCTTGGGTCAGGGAGAAGTTCTTCACGCCCATGAGATATGCGATCGAGGGGGCGAAGTATCCGATTTGGAGGGCTGCGTCGAGGGCGACCCAGGAGAGTGGCACGAAGGTCAAGACAACGTTCACGGTGAAGCCCAGGAGCGGGTGTAGGGTCCGGCTCACCCACACGTAGTCGCCGCCCGACCGTGGCATTGAGGCCGCGAAGTACATGTAGACCATCCCGAAGCACAAGGCCATAATCGTGGCGATCAGGAACGATATGACCAGGTTGGCTCCCGGAAAGAGCGCGGGTGCGAAGAGGAACGCTTGGGTGGCGCCAATGGGGACCACGATGGCAGCGAAGCAGAGGTTGAAGGCGTCGAAGGTCCCCAGCTCGCGGACCAGGCCAGTGGCCCTCCGAGCGAAGAAGGTCGGGACCGAGCCACTTACTGCCTGCACAGCAATGCCTCCTAACAATAACTGACGAGATCGGACATTTTCTAACACATGTTGCCGCGCCCGTCAAGCAGGTGGCCTGTGGTCGTACACTTCGTCTGGTCTGATTCGCTATAGGTTCATTTCTAGCGTCGCGGACCTCGATTGGCGAATCGTGGACAACCTGCTGTGTGGCCTTCTCGGTGCGGTGATCCGCGCCGTTCCCGGCACCATCATCGCAGTGATCGCCACCGCTAGAGCCGGGATCCCCGGCGCCAAGGTGGTGTTCAACAACGACATGCAGCGCCGGGTCCAAGCCTCGGCGAGCGCGAACGTCCGGTTCGACGGCACCTTCTACCTCAGAAACATCACAACCGGGGCAGTCAGCCTGACGATTGTCCGGCGACGGCTCTTCGTGGATCTAGGGAACAATCCGCGGAGGTAGCTCGACGTTTCAGGATCGTTTCGAAGTCGACTGCAAATGATCTATCGACAATCTGTGTTCCACAAGCAAGGGACACTTGGTGCTTTCCCTGACCTGCGAATGGCCGCCGACGCGCGGATCGTCGCTACGGTGAACCCGTGCTCGCGCTCCCTCCGTGTGCAGGCCCAAACGATTTCAATCAACTCCGCGCAGTCGGCGTCGATCGCAACTGGCCGATCGATAGCTCCCAACACTGCCCGAGAGGGCAAGGAGGAACTCGAATGAAGGGCAGGAAGCACACACCGGAGCAAATGTCCATCCGAGACTTTGACTAGATCCTTGCGCGGGTTCGAGTATTCGGTCTACATATTTGGGCTGCGCCGGCCCGGGCGCCATGTTATGCGAGAAGTAGGTGATTGCGGGGCGCAGATGGCCAGATGGAGATGAGCAAAGGACTGCTTGTGGCACATATACACCTCCGAGAACCCGCTCCGCGTGCTCTGTATAGAGGCGGTTCAGCTCAGAATGCGTTTGCCTTAGTCAGGATGCCGTAGGCGATATGCCGGTCTGACGGGACTAGATTCGCGAGCGGTGTCCACCTCAGCAAGCACTTTTGGATTGATGTACGACCGTAGAAGAAGAACCAAACCGGTGGATCACTCATAGCAGCTCCCTAATAGTTCCAGGAAGAACGCTGGTCGAGATTCACTAACGTCCTGCGGGCCGCCGGAGCCCGCGGGACGGACATCGACTGGGAGTTGTCGTTCATGCGTCGCGCAGCCAGAGCATCAGCCCACCAACCACCAGGGCAGCCACGGCCCATGCGGCCAGCACGCCGAGCCCGGCCCACGGGCTGATGGGCAGGCTCTGGAGCCCGATGGTGGCCTGGATGGCGAGCCCGGCGGTCATCGGCGCGAACTGCTGCAGGCGCTCGCGCCAGATCGGGTCGGTGACCATTTGTGCGATGACCGGAAAGATGTAGAGCAGGCTGAGAACCACCCCGATGGTGGTAGCCGAGTCGCGCACGACGGCGGCGGCGCCGAGGCTGAGCAGGGCGATTAGAGCGAGGTAGAGGACCGAACCGGCTGCGGCACGCAGCACCGGCCCGTCGGCCAGGGAGAGCGGCGCGTAACCATGCGCCGCTGTGAAGCCTTGGCCGGGCAGGATGAACTGCCCGGCCAGCACCGATACGAGCACGGCGATTGACCCGGCAGCCAGCACGACCCCAGTGATCACGGCTGCCTTGGCGGCCAGGAGTGTGATCCGGCGTGGCATCGCCGGCGGCCAGGAGTGTGATCCGGCGTGGCATCGCCGCCAGGCTGACGCGGATCATGCCTGTGCTGTACTCGCCGCTCATCGCCAGGACGGCGATGACGACGACCACCGCCTGGCCCAGGTCGATCCCGGTCAGGCTGACCTTGGCTGGGTCAAGACCACAGCCGGGGGACGAACAAGTCACGGCGGCCGTCGCAGTTGCGCTCAGCGACACGGTCAGCGCAATGAAGATGAGAACTAGCCAGCCAGTCCCCGGTGCGGTGCGCAGTTTCGTCCACTCGGCATGGACTGCCTGGCTCATGCGTCCCTCCGTCGCAACAGGAAGGTGGCCAGACCCAGGGCGAGCACGGTGTAAGCGCACAGCACTGCGAAGCCCGCCCAGGGCTCTAGTGGATAGAAATCGTTCATGGGTGTGAGCAGCGCGGCGCTGACCTGCGGGTACCGGGGCAGGCTCTGCTGGATGGCAAAGCCGGCAGCTGGGGTGATTCGCAGCAGCCACTCCGACACACCGACTGGCAGTGGGGAGGCGAATGCCAGGACGTACGGGACGACGATCATCCCGATGAGGGCGGTCACCGCCTCGGCGCTGCGCCGAAACATCGTGGCGATGGCGAGGGCCAAGACAGCGACGACGGCGAGCAGGGCAGCGGTCCCGACCACAACGCGGACTTCGGTCAGAGACGTCAGCGGGAAGATGTACCAGCCGTTGGCGCGCAGGAGCCATTCGCCGACCGGGACTGCGACCGCGGCGGCGGCCAGCCCCGCCACGAAGGTGACCGAGGCAATCACGATCGCCTTGGCTGCCAGCACCCGGCCCCGCCGAGGGCTCGCGGCCAGAGTTGTCCGGATCATGCCTCGCCGGTATTCGGTGGTCATGAACATGGATGCGACGACGATCACGACGATCAGGGCGGCGAACGTGCCGCGGAGCGTGTCCTCGATTCTCCTGCCGCCGCCGTTCATCACAACCGGCGCGATATCCCCGGCCCCGCTCACGGTTAAGCTACCGCCCGACTCCTCAAAGCCGCCCTGACCCAAGGCCGGGCCGCCCTGTGTACCTCCGATGTTGTCGCGGGCCCATGCGCCGCCCGTCCCCTGTCCCTGGAGGCTGACCCGATCGAACGCGGCGGTGGCCTGGGTCAGGCGGCAGGTAAATCCGCCAGCGACACCGGGGGACACCTGACAGTCACTCGGGGAGGCTACGAATAATCCGACCTGGACGGTGGCCGGCAGGCCGGCCAAGTATGCGGCGCCGATCCTGGTCCAGTGCGCGCCGTCTGCCGACTCATAGCCGGTGAGGGTGTCACCGGAACGGGTCAGCCGCAGCCAGCGCGGGGATGCTGCGGAAAGACCGACCGGGCTGCCGGCGGTGTCGTAGATGTAGTCGTATTGCATCCGCACCCCGTGGCTGCCGGTGACCATCACCGCCGCGTAGGGCGATCCCTGCCGGGTGGTCTCCTTGATGATGATCCCGGCCTTTGCCCAGGGCATGACGCGGCGGACGATCTCGTTGGGATGGTCGGGCGGGTACGTGTCCAGCCCGGTCAGCGAGGTCAGCCGGACGGTGATGCTGCCGTCTCCCTGCAGTGACTGGTGCGCAAAGTAGAGCTGGTCGTCCACCAATTCACCGTCCGGCCCCGATGGCACTGAAGGACAAGCCTGACCGGGGGGACCGAGGCAACCATTGTTATGGCTGAGGGCTCCGGAAACCGCTCCCACCAGCACCATTACAAGGGCCGCCACCCAGGTGCCCACCACCCAGCCGCGGACGGTTCGGAATTTGGTCCACTCAGCGTGGAGCAGTTGCATGAGGCCGTCGTGCCCCGTCCGCAAACTTGAGTGGTAGGGAGTGGTGCCCTCGGTCATCGTGCTTGCTCCTGTCTGGCGGCGGCATGGAACTCGACCGCGTCGCGCGTGAGCTCCATGTAGGCCTCCTCCAAGGTCGCGCGATGCGGCGCCACCTCGGAGAAAGGCACTGAGTTCTCGCCCAGCACAGCCACGACTCGCTCTGCCGCCAGTCCGGAGACGGTGAGCGTGTTGCGGTCACTGGCGGCCACGGTGGCGCCGGCGCGCGCCAGCGCCGTCATCGCCTCCGATCGCGCCGAAGTTCGCAGCGTGACACGGCCGTCAGCCGCGGCCGCGAGCAGATCCGCCACGCCGACATCGGCGATCAGCCGGCCGCGCCCGATCACGATGAGATGGTCGGCGGTGTCCTGGAGCTCGCTCATCAGGTGGCTCGACACCAAGACGGCCCGGCCCTCGGCGGCCAGCGCCCGCACGAAGCCGCGCATCCACACGATGCCCTCGGGATCGAGGCCGTTGATTGGCTCGTCGAGCATGAGCACCGGAGGGTCGCCGAGCAGCGCCGCCGCGATTCCCAGCCGCTGCCGCATTCCCAGCGAGTACCCACCAGCCTTGCGCCGCGCCGCGGTCTCGAGGCCGACCAGCCGGATCACCTCGTCGACTCGCGTGGCGGTCAGCCCCTGCGAATGGGCCATCCACAGCAGGTGGTTGCGGCCGGTACGGCTCGGCTGCAAGGCTGTGGCGTCCAGCAGCGCCCCGACGTGGTTCAGGGGGTGGCGCAGGCTTCGATACGGCTGTCCGCCGATCAGCGCGCGGCCCGCATCAGCCTTGTCCAGACCCAGGATCACCCGCATGGTGGTGGACTTTCCCGCGCCATTGGGGCCCACGAAACCGGTTACGTGACCCGGCCTGACGATGAAGGACAGTTGGTCCAGGGCCACCGTGTGCCCGAACCGCTTACTCAGGCCTGTTACTTCGATAGTTGCATCCATGCCAACGGAGGCTACCCGGCAGGAGCGCCCACGTCGTCACCCTGGGGAGCGATCTTTTCCCTCGCTGGCACGAGGGACACCATCCACAGGGGCGCATCCCTCGTGCGAGGGATGTGGGACCGCTGACAACGGGGACGCCACACGACGAATCAGCGCGGACAATGCTCTGTGTGGGCCTTGGGCGTGAAATTCAAGGTGGTTGGGCCGATAGGGCGCGGCGGATCGCCTCAGCTCCGCACGCTCCCTTCATCGGACGCGCGTTGCTCGGGCTGCTCGCGGTGGCCGAGGCCATCGAGCGGGCTCAAGGTGCGCCACAGGCT
>WNGJ01006775.1_pt1 | contig 12168 bp, 12 predicted proteins | sample 5400611 | NCBI WGS metagenome assembly WNGJ01 (sample SAMN13153375, study PRJNA577476) | soil metagenome | isolation source: 40 cm soil or saprolite under Garry oak tree replicate 1 | place: USA:California | collected 2016-06-15 | reverse complement strand
CAGATGGGCGAGCGTGCAGGGACATGGATAGTGTATTTCTCTGTACCATGTCTCTGTAAACACTGTTGAAAGGAACACGATACATGACAGTCACAATGAGTCTGGCTCTCCTTATTCTCCGCCTGGTGGCTGGACTGACGCTGGCTGCGCACGGGGCGCAAAAGTTTGGCTGGTTCGGAGGTGCGGGTTTCTCCAAAACGATGCAAGGGATGCAAAAACAGGGATTCAAACCGGCATGGTTCTGGACCAGTCTGACTATCCTGGGGGAGGTGGGGGGCGGTCTCTCCCTGGCGTTTGGGTTCTTGACACCTTTGGGAGCAGCCGGGGCTGTGGGTGCGATGTTCATGGCGATAGTCAAGGTCCATTGGAAGCACGGCTTCTGGAATAGGGATCATGGCCTGGAGTTTCCGCTCCAGTTGCTCGCCTCAAGTCTGGCTATTGGACTCGTGGGACCCGGAAACTATTCCCTGGATGCTCTTTTAGGGATTGCTCTCCCGGAGGCCTTGCTGTTCGGTGTGCTGGCCGTCGCCGCTCTACTCGTCGATATCATCGGACTCCTCATCAGCCGTCCGGCTGCTGTCGTGCCCTCTGGGGGTACGTCCCGTGCCTCCTAATGAGGCATTCGGCCAGTGAATCTGAAGGGCCTGAGCAGACATGGGCCGAATCCCACCCGTTGATCGAGGTTGGTAGCACCATATAGGAGACTGGTACTTGTGACGGCGAGACCTGCGCTACCTCGTGAAATCGATGAATCAGACCTCCTCTTCACTCTTATATCATCAGATTAAAGTACATCATCAAATATATTGATATTATCGTAGTAATATGCTAGACTATCATTACGAAGATGAAATTGCTTAGTATTTCAGGAGATAGAGCGTGGTCCAGACGCGCGAAGAACTTGAGCATGAGGTAGTGGCACAGTACCGGGCCCTGGGGCGTACGCTAAAAGCGTCCTCAGGAACGGCTTGGATGGATATCGATCTCACGATAGCTCAGCTCCGAACGTTACATGTGCTGGCCGAAGAGGGTCCGCTGGTCATCGGACAAATTGCCCAGCGGTTAGGTGTTGGTTTATCGACAGGCGGACATCTTGTTGATCGGTTAGTGCAAGCTGGCCTGGCAGAACGCACGGAGGATGCCGAGGATCGGCGCCGAACACTGGCACGGCTAACCCCCAAAGGTGAAGACCTGTACGCACGACTGCTCAATCATCCACTGCAGATGCAATCCTTGATTCAGAAGTTGGACGACGCGGATCTGACAGCGCTCTTGCGAGGTCTACAGGCACTTAACCGGGTAGTAGACCAGAATTCCAGTGCAGACCCTATCAATGAGTGAAAGGCTTGCCAGGTCCCACCCAAAAACAGGGGCTAAAATACCACACACCCCTTGACAATTTACGATATATCGTTAATTTTAACGATATAATACGATATATCGTTAAGTATGTGGAACAGAGCAACTTCTTTTCTAAGAGAAAGAACAAATCATTTACTACAACCATCACTCTCAAACAGTTGAAATACAAAGACAGAGGAGGAACCTAGTCTCATGGCACAAACGCAAAACGGGTCAGCAGTTGCCGTATCCACACAGGAGCCTCAACCTCTGAGTGCAACCCTCAGCCGTGGACGGGTCATCTTGATTCTTATCGGTGTGATCCTTGGCATGCTGCTTGCTGCACTTGACCAGACCGTTGTTGGCACTGCTTTACCCCGCATTGTCGCCCAGTTGGGCGGCCTCGAGCACTACGCCTGGGTCGTCACCGCCTACTTACTCGCCTCCACGGTCTCGATTCCCATCTGGGGCAAGCTCTCAGACATCTATGGTCGGCGGACCTTCTTTATCCTCGGCATGGTCATCTTCCTGGCCGGATCGGCTCTGGCTGGCACCAGTCAGGACATGACTCAGTTGATCATCTACCGTGGCATTCAAGGCTTGGGAGCAGGCGCGATGATGCCAATCGCCATGGCTATCATCGGCGATATCTTTCCGCCGGCTGAACGTGGGAAATGGCAAGGCCTGATCGTGGCCGTCTTCGGCCTGGCCACCATTGTTGGACCAACCCTGGGTGGCTGGATCACCGATAACTGGGGCTGGCGCTGGGTCTTCTATGTGAACATGCCGGTGGGTGTCCTCGCTATCCTGACGGCCGGGTTCGTAATGCCGAAGCTCGTCATCCGCAGGCAGCATATCATTGACTACCTGGGAGTCGTCACCCTGGTCGCAGGATTTGTTCCCTTGCTGCTGGCTTTCTCCTGGGCTGGCACGCAATACGCCTGGGGCTCCTGGCAAATCATTGGCCTGTTCATCTTCTCAGCTGTGATGTTGGTCAGCTTCTTTTTGGTTGAGTTGCGGGCAACTGAGCCGATCATCAGTCCCCAACTGTTCAAAAACAGCATCTTCTCGATCTCGAGCATCGCGATGTTCCTCGTCAGCGCTGGGATGTTCGGGGCCATCCTGTACCTGCCCCTCTTCGTCCAGGGCGTGCTGGGCGAAAGCGCCACGAATTCTGGCGTGGTCCTGACGCCACTGATGCTTGGATTCATGTTCAGTAGTATCGTGGGTGGGCAGTTACTCTCACGCACCGGTCGCTACAAGATAATAGCGATCGCTGGATTCATCGTCGCCGCAGTGGGCATGCTCCTGCTCTCACGTATGACTCCTACTACCTCCCAGGGCGAGGTCGTCCGCAACATGATCGTCACCGGCCTTGGCATCGGCGTGATGATGAGCCTCTTCACCATCGTCGTCCAGAATGCCTTCCCTTACAGGCAGCTTGGCGAAGTCACCGCCAGCCTCACCTTCTTCCGCTCCATCGGCTCGACAATGGGCGTGGCTGTGATGGGTACGATCATGACCAACGAGTTCCAAAATGCGATGCAGAGTAACATACCAGCGGCGCTGAAGCATGTCGTACCAGCAGACCGCCTGGCCCAGTTAGAGAACCCCCAACTGCTCCTGGCTCCAGATTTCGTGGCAAGGATTCAGCATGGCTTTGCTGCTTTAGGCCCTCAAGGACTGGTCATTTTCCGGCAACTTATTGAGGCGATCAAGTTGAGTCTTTCAACAGCAATCACCAATGTCTTCTTCCTGGGCTTCATCATCATGCTGCTAGGACTGGTCTCAGTGCTCTTCCTACGCGAGATTCCCCTGCGGAAAAGTCATACGGCTGCAGTAGCTGAGGCTACTACATCCACACCGGGCACAAATCGCAGCCGGGCCTTGCTTGGCCTGACACTGGCGCTTGTCGCTCGTGAGGCGCAGAAGCCTGATGCAAACCAACAGGTCCTGGAGACGCTTTCCAATACCGTCAATGGACGCTACCCACATGAGTGGAGCGACGAGCAACGCGGCAAAGCAGTGGCTCAAGACGTCATCGAACCCCTGGCCATTTCTCTCATAGCCTCCTCGATCGGCAATGGAGGAGAACATACCAACGGAGCAACACCTGGAACCACAGACGAGACTGCTCCTGAGGCAAATGACATGCTCTCGACAAACAGTTTTATCGGCTAATGAGCATACGTATGAAGAGCGTAGGCTCTAGAAACATGGAAGTGTAACACATGCAAACAACGCGACCGACCCTTGGCAAATATATCTGCGGCATGGCGGCAAGTCTCATCATCTTCCTGGCCGGAGGATGGTTGATACTGGCGCCGTTCGCGCTCGGGTACCAACCCTATGGGGCTGACTGGGCGAGCCAGACCACGAACAGCTTTGTGACGGGCATTTGCGTCGCCGTGGTTGCCCTGGTAGCCTTTATCCTCTTTTTCCTGTCACTCCTCGGCTCCTTGCGCGCCGCTGGAGTGCTCGCTGCACGACCCACGGTAGTGGCTCAGGCTCCTGCGCCATACCAGGCACAGGCAAGCATGCCTCAGGCCCCGGCACAAAGTCAAAGCGACCTTGACAAGACGCTGGCAACGCTGGCGGCAGCACTCGCTGCTGATCTCAACGCGCGTCGCCAGACAGGCAGCGATCAACAAAGCGACCAGACCCAGCCAATGTTGAAGAGGAGTGAAGCTAAATGAGTATGAGATATGCAATGAGGCGGCTGATTCCGCCCGGAAGCTATGTGTTGTTTCTGTTCTTTCTGGCTGGTATCTGGCTGACTATCTCGCCATTTGTTATGACGACCCAGCCATCCGGGTCGCACTGGATCGCCTCGACGACCAATAATGTCACTGTCGGTGTGATCATGATGGTCGTCTCGCTCCTCGGAATCCTGGGCTATCTGTTGCTCGCGCTACGCGATCTGATCCGTGAGACGCAAGCAAAGCAGGCAGCAAAGTAGCTCATTGTTCTCCTGTAACAGGCAGATAAGATCGTAGATCTTTCAAAGCGCCGGGTCTCTACTTCATCTAAAGAGACCCGGCGACTTTGATTAGACCACGATAGGAGAGGTATACTATAAACTAAGATACGTAGCGAGGAGATATTCTGTGCGCCAGCTTCCAACAGGTACTTTGACGCTGCTCTTCACCGACATTGAAGGCTCCACACGCCTGTTACAGCAACTCGGTAACAACTATGCTGAAATGTTGCTGGAATGCCGGCGCTTGCTGCGTGCGGCGTTCCAGCAGTGGAACGGTCACGAGGTCGATATGCAGGGCGATGCTTTCTTCGTAGTCTTTGAACGTGCTGTTGACGCGATTTCTGCAGCAGTCAACGCCCAACGTGCGCTCTACAGCGCTCGCTGGCCTGATGGAGCGATCGTCCGTGTGCGCATGGGAGTCCATACCGGCGAGCTGCAATCTACTGAAGAGGGATACGTTGGCCTGGATGTCCATCGTGCCGCGCGCATTATGAGTGCGGCACATGGCGGCCAGGTGCTGCTCTCCCAGACAACCCACGACCTGGTTGTCTCCGAACTGTCTGAGGAAGTAAGCCTGAGAGACCTCGGGGAATACCGGCTCAAAGATATTGCCGGACTCACTCGACTCTTCCAACTGGTTGTTCAAGGCTTGCCCGCCGAATTCCCGCCTCCCTCGACCCTGAGTCCACAGCGCCGTCCCGGCAACATCCCATCCCTCTCTACTTCGTTCGTTGGGCGTGAGCAAGAGATTGCTGCAATCTGCGGTCAACTGCGCGTGAATGTGCGCCTGCTTACCCTCTTCGGTACAGCAGGGGTTGGAAAAACTCGCCTGGCTTTACAGGTAGCGACAGAACTTATAGATCAGTTCGCGGACGGTATCTACTTTGTGGCGCTAGAGCAGTTCAGCGACACAGATGAGGTCATGACCGCCATTGCCCAGGCCCTGAGCGTCCAGCAAGAAAAGGGGCGCTCACTTGTTGAACAAGTGAAAGAGACCCTACGCGCACCATCGATCTTGCTGGTGCTGGACAACTTTGAACAGGTTCTTTCAGCTCGCCTGGTGATAGCCGACTTGCTGGCTAGCTGCCCGAAGCTGAAGGTGCTGGTCACCAGCCGTGTGATGCTGCACCTGCGGGCCGAGCAACTGTTCGAGGTATCCCCACTGCCACTTCCTGGGCATAGACATGTATCCGATCTGAAAGCGTTGTCGCACTATGCTTCGGTCGCGCTCTTCGTGCAACGGGCCCAGGCAGTTGTGCCAGATTTTCAACTGATTCCAGGCAACGCGGCTGCCGTCGCGGGAATTTGTACTCGCCTGGATGGTATTCCACTCGCCATTGAGCTGGCAGCAGCTCGCACGAGGCACTTCTCCCCTCCCACCCTGCTTGCACAGCTTGAGAAAGGACTGACTATCTTGCAGGGCAAGGCACCGGATGTACCTGCACGCCAGCAGACTTTGCGGGGCGCCATCGCCTGGAGCTATGATTTGCTTGGGTCTGCTGAGCAGCGTGTCTTCCGAAGGTTGTCAGTCTTCGCAAATGGCACAACGTTGGCGGCTGCTGAGCCGGTGTGCATAGCAGCAGGACCGATAAATGGAAGCGTCCTGGAAGTGCTAGAGGAACTGGTAGATAAGAGCATGTTGCAGCGACAGGAACAAGGGAATGGTAAGACGCGTTTCTGGCTGTTGCAGACGCTGCGCGAGTACGGAGTAGAGCGCCTTTCTGAAGCAGGAGAACTTGCGGCAACGCAGGCTGCGCACGCGGCGCACTTTCTCTCATGGGTGGATCGGGTCGCTTCTAAGCTTTTTGGAGCGGAACAGGCGGACTGGCTGGATCAGTTGGACCGCGAGTATGACAACGTGCGAGTAGCCCTCGAATGGATGCTGGACGGAACAGAGATAGAGACAGGACGAGCGGAGCAGGCTCTCCGGCTATGTGTAGCACTGATGCTATTCTGGGAAATCCGTGGATACCTGGTTGAGGGGTTGGCCTTCATGGAACGTGCGCTGGCCCTCGGCCGGGATGCAGCGCCGTCTGTACGAGCCCAGGCGCTACACTATGCGGGATTTCTAGCACTTATGCAGGATGATAACACGCGAGCAGAGGCGTTCCTACGCGAGAGCCAACTCCTGTTCCGCGAAAGCGGAGACAAACCCGGAATGGCGAATATCCTACGGTTGCAGGGCAATCTTGCCATGATGAAAAATAACTATAAGATTGCCCGGCGCTTGCTCGAAGAGGCTCTGAATATCTATCGCGAGCGCGGGGATATGCGCAGAGCAGCTTCGACCCGCGATGCGCTGGCTCAGGTCGCTATCGCACAATGCGACTACTCTAGAGCGCAATCGCTCCTTGAAGAAAATCTGGCGTCCTATAGAGCATTGGGAGAGCAGTATGGCACCGCATATCCGCTCTATCATATGGCTCACATTCTCTTTCTTTCGCGAGGCGATCGTGCAAAGGCGCGAGATCTGGCGGAAGAGAGCCTCGCACTCTTTCGAGCGGTAGGAAACAGGAGGCTCATAGCGTACGTGCTCAGCCTGCTGGGGCAAATCCTGTCTGTTGATCGTGAAGACGACAGAGCGCGTTCGATGCTGGATGAAAGCGTGGCGATCTTCAAGGTGGTTGGGGACCGTTCCGGCACCACTGAAGCACTCATCGCTCTTGCCCGCTTTGTAGCCTACCGGGGGAAACACGAGACCGCGCAGTCCTTCTACAAGGAGAGTTGGGAACTACTGCAAGCGATAGGAGCCAGGGAACTTGCAGTCGCCTGCCTGGAAGGATACGGGGAGGTCCTGGTGGCACAGGGAGAGGCGAGATGGGCAGTGCAGCTATGGGGGACAGCTGCAACTATTCGTGCTGCGATTGTGGCTCCTATGCCACCGGTCTATCGTGCTGTTTACATACAAGCAGTGACCTCCGCCCGCGAACTCCTGAGCGAAGAAACCTTCCAGTCTGCATGGATAGAAGGAAGCAGGACACCCCTGGAGCAAGTAACATTGTCCCGGTGATGAATGCTTGCTGAACCTATCGTTTTAGCCAGGCCGGTGAATTATCCCGAAATAACTTGCCACTCTTAAACTTTCCGTTGTATAGTAACTACATAAAAGTAAGTTTACTAGCGGGTTCCACATAAAAACAACACGTGAGGAGAAACACATCATGCGACTTGGTTTACAAGTCCCCAACTTCACCTGGCCCAACGGCCAGCAAAACCTCGGCGACACCTTTGGCCTCATAGCCCAACGAGCCGAACGCGCAGGCTTCTACAGCATGTGGGTTATGGATCACTTCTTCCAGATTAGAGGTGTAGGTCCGGCGGAGAATGAAATGCTCGAAGGCTATAGTGCCCTTGCCTTCGCCGCTGGGCGCACAAATCGCATCAAACTCGGCACAATGGTCACCGGCGTCACCTATCGGCATCCCGGTATCCTGGTCAAAACAGTCACCACGCTGGATGTCCTCTCACACGGGCGTGCCTATTTCGGCATCGGCGCAGCCTGGAACGAAGAAGAGCATCGCGGATTAGGCGTTCGTTTTCCATCAGTATCTGAACGTTTCGAGCGCCTGGAAGAGACACTCCAGATTGCCCATGTGATGTGGTCTGACGAAGAGACGCCCTTTGAGGGTAAACATTACCAGCTTGCTCGACTGCTCAATTCACCGCAGTCCGTGCAGAAACCTCATCCTCCCATTCTCATCGGTGGGAGTGGCGAGCGCAAGACCTTGCGCATGGTCGCCCAGTATGCTGACGCTTGCAACCTCTTCGCCCGTCTGGAAAAGGATGAGCTTCAGCATAAACTCGATGTCCTGCGCGATCACTGCCAGACAATTGGCCGTCCATACGAGCAGATTGAGAAGACCACACTCGATAGGATCCACCTGACTCGCGACGGTCGCAATGGAACAATGACCCCGGCTGCTGCCATCGAGCATTTCGCAAACCAGGCAGCCATGGGCATCGACCAGGCCATCTTCAGCATGCCAAACGTCTACGAGCTGGAACCCTTTGACCTCCTCGCCACCGAAATCGTCCCCGAAGTCGAGAAGATAAAGGTAGCAGGCCGTTAACCCCAAACTGCATCCGCCCCTACGCGGCATTGGCGCGTAGGGGCGCTTGAGCATACCCATTGATCACCCATATATAATAAAAAAAGAGCCATGCTGCTTCCTCTCCCAGACACGTCTACAGAAAGGAAGCGAACAGCCAGAAAAATTACCGTGCAATATGCGCGCTATCTGACGCATATATTGAAGGAATAGTAATCATATTTCATTTTGCTTGTAAATCAATAGTAAAGGAAGGTACATCCAGATGAAAAATATCGTCGGTATCTCCGAAATCGTCCTCTGGACAGCAGACAAAGAGCAGGCACTTCACTTTTATCGCGACCTCCTCGGTCTGGAGGTAATTTCACCACCTACACTACCCAACGTCTTTCTCAAAGCAGGCGAAGGCAACGCAGGTATCCCGCAAATGATCGTCCTCGTACCCAAAACCGGCGAAGTCAAAGCCAAACCTTCCGGCTACCAACTGCACCACATGGCCTTCGAACTGCCCGAAGCAGCCTTCGATACCCAACACGCAGCGTTAGTAGCCGCCGGTTACAAACCTCGCGGTGGCGTCCACCCCGTCCTCGCCAGCCGCACCATGTACGTAGACGACCCCGATGGTAACGAAGTCGAATTCATCTGCCGCGCCCCAGCAAAATAAAACGGGAGTTCTGTAGACTTCTGGCGAGCCAGCTTCGATAACGTGCGCCTCGAAATCAAACGCTTTGAGGAATTAACGAGGTGATTGCAACCCAGCTATGCTTCGTGTAAAATACCTCAAGCAAGCAACGAACAATCAACACTCTCGTAATAGAGAGCAGGAAAGAAGCAGGAAAAAAGAGTGGACATATCAGACGTCACCATTGAATTCTACTCAGATACAGAGCAACACCTCAAAATCCTCGAAAACCAACTGAAGCATATACACGACGTAGACGTTTACCTGATCGAACCGAAAGACCCGAAAGCACCAGCGCTCGTCGCCATAGGTATAACCAAAGGTGGAGATAGAGCAGCAAAAGCCGCGCACAGCATCTCCCAGGTTCTTTATGACTTCATCCACGCCGAAACAAGCCCTCAAGGTCAGAAAAAAATCTTACTCTTCACCATAGAGGGTGGGCGCATTGATATCGAGCCTCTCACAGTCGAAGAGATTGAAGGGATCATCGTCACAGCCAAAAAAGAGGAAGATATCTGATTAAGACTCTTCCTCCCGAACCTTCTCGACAACCTGTTTTAGCACATCATATAGTGTTAATCATCCATTTGACGTTTTACCTCAGGCGCACTATGCTTATGATGTATAGCTAACAATATCCAACCATATAAGAGCGAGAAGATATGGATAATAACGAAATCAGCCTGGGTAATACTCAAGCACAAACTAATAAGACCTCCAAGCCAGTCTCCTGGAAAACCTGGATCAAAACAGCGCGTCCCTTTTCATTGACAGCCACCGTTAGCCCTGTACTGGTCGGCACAGCAGTAGCAGCCTACGAAGGCACCTTTCATCTCGTCGCCTTTCTGGTGACCCTGCTCTCGTGCCTGTTTTTACAGATAGCAGCAAACTACTTCAACGAATACTTTGACTACCGCTACGGACTCGATCACTCCGAATCCCTGGGTTCTAGCACGGTCATCTTTCGCCATGAAATGACGGCTACTCAGGTGCTTGCTGGCGGCATTGGCAGCTTTTTCTTCGCCGCCATTTTCGGCCTGGTACTGATTTATCTGGTCGGCCCCGTTATCATCCTGTTCGGATTAGCAGGTATGGCTATCGCCTACTTCTACAGCGCCAAGCCGTTCCAGTTCTCTATCCGTGGACTTGGTGATATCCTGGTCTACATCGCCATGGGTTTCCTCATGACATGGGGAGCTTACTACGTACAGATTCCTCGCTGGTCCTGGCTTGCCTTCGCAGCCAGCGTACCGGTTGGCTTTTTAGTTGTAGCTATCCTCAACATGAACAATACGCGGGACTTACAAGACGATATGGCGGTCCATAAGCTAACACTGCCTGTGCGTTTCGGCCAGCTATTTGGCCAGCGTTTCCACGCGTTTCTGCTAATAGGCAGCTACATCGCAGTGACCCTCTTCGTCCTGCTAAAGATACTGCCGCTTTTCAGCCTGGTGGTCTGGATCACTTTTCCCCTCGCATTTACCAATGTGCGCTCAGTTTTAACTGCAACCGACCGCAAAGCCTTTGCCATTGGCATAAAACGCACCGCAACACTACACCTCCAATTTGGAGTAATGCTGGCCTTAGGTATTATAATAGCTGCAATTTCAAAATCATTTACGTAAGTGGGTGCCAGGTCGAGTAGGGGCGGGAGCGGTGTGGAGCAGGGTGGGGACGCTTGCGTCGCCCTGGTGAGGAGAGGTGAACCTGATAAGGATCTTTGTTATGACTGCTAAACATTCGTTAGAAGAAAAGTTCCGCGAAACAGGTGGCAAACGCTCCTACGTACAACGCCTATTCGGAAGAATAGCCCGTGTCTACGACCCTATGAATCGTCTCATGAGTTTTGGGCTAGATCGACGTTGGCGCGCATTTGCCGCCCGCTATCTCGCACTGGGAACCGGCGAACTGGGACTCGACCTGGGTGCTGGAACAGCCGATCTCTCCATTGCCGTAATTCGCTGTTCTGGACCAGGGACACGCATGATCGGCATGGACATCACACCGGAAATGCTTGAACTGGGGCGCATCAAGATTGCTCGTTTAGGCTTACAAGACCAGATTGATCTGCGAGTGGGAGATGCCGAACATATTGATTTACCCGCTAACAGCGTTGACGGCTGCTGTTCCGCTTTCACAGTGCGCAACTTGACCGATATTCGCCAGGGATTCCGTGAAATGCTGCGCGTAGTGCGTCCTGGAGGCCGGGTTGTCTGCCTGGAAATCAGTCATCCGCCTGGCAAAATTTTCGGCTCCCTTTTCTATCTCTACTTCTACAAACTCGCCCCCTTATTCGGCACAATCATCGGCAAAGCCTTCGAAGAATACAACTACCTGCCAAATTCACTCACGACCTTCCCCGACGCCCCCGCACTCAAAGCCATCATGGAAGAAGTTGGCTGGAGCGATGTGCGCTTCTACCGCCTCACTCGTGGTATCGTTGCCGTTCACGTTGGGACGAAAAGTGTGGCACGCGCAAAGGCTTAAGGCTGGTAGCGTTAGTTACATCCGCGTTACTGTGAAGTCTCCAATCAAGGATTGCAAGGCTTGCTGAGTTGCATCCACAAAGGAGCATGCTTTCCCAGTTGTGCCCATGCATTGCCAGGTGTACTCATCACTGTAGAAATCACCCTGCTTTGTGATGGTGATAGAAAGAGGCAGATCTCTCAGCATTGCTGTCATTTCTTGCTCAATCTCCCGTTTTGCAAGATCTGAGGTCTTAACAAGTTGTGCATCTCCCTCAAGACACCAGATACACTCACAATATGAACTATGCTTGTTTAAGTCATGTATGTTTTGTGCGTCTCGTTCAAACTGCTTTAAATCGGTCATTCTTACTTTCTCACTTTCTATATCACTACAACGAGCCAGACATAATTCCAACCCTCAGCTACAATAAACCTGGTACAACAGTACTTTCTGGGACGTCGATCGACACTGATCAAGACAGTCCTCAATTTCGGCAATAAAAAACATCCAGGTTATGAACATCCTAGATGTTATTGTGTATCTTCTTTGATAGCGTTCTCTTCAGGATACCCTGCAAGTTTACCATAGTGGTTTACGATTTGCAAGATCTGAGGTCTCGACTTTCGCGACGAGCCAGAATTGTTACC
>WNGJ01007412.1_pt1 | contig 12169 bp, 9 predicted proteins | sample 5400611 | NCBI WGS metagenome assembly WNGJ01 (sample SAMN13153375, study PRJNA577476) | soil metagenome | isolation source: 40 cm soil or saprolite under Garry oak tree replicate 1 | place: USA:California | collected 2016-06-15 | reverse complement strand
AAGCTCTGGACATGGGATTGGTTAATACTGTCGTGCCTTTGGAGCGCCTGGAAGAAGAGACGATACAGTGGGCACAGGAGATATTGGAGAAAAGCCCGCTTGCGCTGCGCTTCCTGAAAGCGGCTTTCAATGCCGACACTGACGGCCTGGCGGGTATTCAGGAGCTGGCTGGTGATGCAACGATGCTCTACTACATGACTGAGGAGGGTCAGGAGGGGAGGAATGCCTTCCTGGAGAAGCGCAAGCCCGATTTCTCCAGGTTCCCGCGCTTGCCTTAGGTATGTTGTCAGCATGAAAATCATTGACATCCGGTGGCACAACTATCGCCTGCCGTTCCTTCACAGCTTTAGCACGGCTCACAGTGTAATTGCTACTCGTGAGGGGATTATCGTGCTGGTAACTACTGATCAGGGAATCAAGGGGATCGGTGAAATAGCGCCGCTGCCTGCATTTGGTGGAGGAAGCGTTAGAGATGCCTGCACGCTGCTTCCGGCGCTGATCGCACTGCTTGATGCGCTTGGCAAAGCTAAAGGATGCGGAGTCTCTACGTTGATCTCTCCAGCCGATTCCATGCCACGAGCAGCAGTGCCAGTCAACGCCGTTATCGGCGCAAGAGCAACGAAGGCGGCAATTGCGATTGCGCAGGATACCAGAAAGAGTGGTTTTCGCTGTGTAAAGCTCAAAGTAGGATGGGGAGTGAGTGTCCTCGAGGAGGTAGAGCGTATAGTAGCGGTGCGTGATGCAATCGGGCCAGCTATGCGTCTCCGCCTGGATGCGAATGAGGCCTGGAATCTTGAGGAAGCAATCGCGATACTCTCTCAATGCATCCCATATGACATACAGTATGTCGAGCAGCCTTTGATGGCGCATGACCTTGCAGGAATGCATACGCTCCGCCAGGCGATACCCATCCCGATTGCGGCCGACGAAGCAGTACACAGCCTGGAGAGCGCTTGTCGCGTACTTGATAGCGAGGCTGCTGATATCCTTGTTATCAAGCCCCAGCTTGCTGGTGGACTACGTGTCGGGCAGCAGATTATCCAGGCAGCAACAAGGCGGGGCGTACGCAGCGTTATTACAAGCACTATCGAGGCAGGTATTGGCCTGGTAGCAGTGCTGCACCTGGCTGCTGCATCACCTGAAGTAACGCTTGAGTGTGGTCTTGCGACACTTCATCTGCTGGTTGATGACTTGCTCATCGATGACTTGCCTGTTCGCGATGGCTTCATGACGGTTCCAGCAGGCCCTGGCTTAGGAGTTGCGCTGGACCGGGAAGCCCTGGATAGATATTGTGCGGGGTCGATGAATTACCCATGAATCGGGCGACCACGAGGGTCGCCCCTACATTTCATCTAGGAGAAGCGTGTTGGGATATGTAGGGGCGACCCTCGTGGTCGCCCGGCAAAAGAGGTCCTGATTGAATACAACTGACATCTTTCTACCCGATTGGCTGACTCGCTGCGCTGAGAACCATCCATTGCACCTCGCGGTACAGTGCGACGAGGTGCAATGGAGCTTTGCGGAGCTTGATCGCCAGGCGACAAGGCTTGCGCGGCAACTTGCTACTGCGGGCGTCCAGGAGGGAGATCGTGTGGCCCTGCTAGCCGCCAACGGCCTTCCCTACGTCGGGTTTGTTCACGCATTGACACGGCTTGGGGCTATCCTGGTGCCTCTTAATCTGCGCTTGACCCTGGAAGAGCTATGCTGGCAGGTTCGCGATGCACATGCCTCGCTCCTCGTCTGTGATGCGAACTTTGCGAGTCTAGCCCATGAGATCAGACTAGCAGCGCCGCAACTGCCTCTTGCTACGCTGGCGGCCGCGTCAGAGAGAGGAGAAACCGTTTTAAATGGGTTTCCTGAAAAAGATGTATCCCTGCGAACCCTTGTTGACCTCAATGCTACACAGGCCATCCTGTACACTTCAGGTACAACTGGTCAGCCCAAAGGCGCAATCATCACCTATGGAATGCAGTGGTGGAATGCCGTTGGCTCGGCTCTTAATCTTGGGCATAGTCCCGGTGATCGCTGGCTTGCCTGCCTGCCGCTCTTCCACATCGGTGGTCTCTCCATCCTGATGCGCAGTGTCATTTATGGTATCAGCGTGATGGTACACAAAAAATTTGATCCAATTGTCATCAATCGTGCTATAGTTGAGGACAAGATAACCATTATCTCGGTGGTTGCAGTGATGCTGCAGCGAATGCTCGCTGCTCTCGACACCAGCGGGAGAGGAGGCGGCTATCCAGCGACGCTACGTTGTGTACTGCTTGGCGGCGGTCCTGTTCCCTATCCACTGCTTGAAGCATGCATGTTGCGTGACATTCCCGTCGTCCAGACGTATGGTCTAACCGAAGCTTGTTCGCAGGCGGTGACGCTTTCGCCGGCAGATGCAATGCGCAAACCTGGTTCTGCAGGACGCCCACTCCCTCCCGTCCAGCTATGCATCATGCATGATAGTTGGCTGGCATCTCCCGGAGAGCCGGGCGAGATATTTCTGAAAGGGCCAACAATCACCCCTGGCTATGTAGATAGACCAGAGGCAACGGCTCAGGCGTTTCAAGACGGCTGGTTCGCTACAGGCGACATTGGCTATCTTGATGGAGATGGCTATCTCTATGTACTTGACCGCCGTGCAGACCTTATTAACTCCGGCGGAGAGAATGTATACCCCGCCGAGGTCGAATCCGTCCTGCTATCTCATCCGGGTGTAGAAGAGGCTGGTGTGTGTGGACAAGCAGATGCGCAATGGGGACAGGTGCCCGTTGCCTTTGTTGTTCTCAAAGCCGGTAGCACTGTAAGCGCAGGGGAGTTGTCAGGCTATACAGTGCAAAAGCTGGCCCGCTATAAACAACCCCGGGCATTCTACTTAACCGAACAGCTACCACGTAATTCCTCGGGGAAGCTTTTACGCCGGGAATTACCTCGATTGCTACAAACTGTGCATAATAAAATGGAACTTTGAATCAATTACTTCCCCTTTGAAGACTTTTCATTTACAGGCGCTTTGCCCGGTCATCTCATGGGTAGAGGTATACGCAAGAAACGCTAGACAAACCAGTGTTTTGTGGTATCTACTCACCAAGAAACACTTGTGCAACATGCACTGGCATGGGGAAGAGGCACTAAAGGTCTCTTGGGATTGAAGTTATCCCTGGCGTAGAGTATAGTAAAGGCAGCAATACACTTAGATAGTAAGTTACTAACATCTCATTACTTCATGAGTAACCATTCCTTTGCATCTGGGATTCATTGTGCGTAAGTGAATTGATACTATGCAATAGCTTCCAATCCAGAAGGAGAGCACTATGATCGACCGGGTGGGCCAACAGCTTGGCAACTATCGGTTGCTTCGTCTGCTTGGACATGGCGGGTTTGCCGATATCTATCTGGGCGAGCATATTTACCTCAAAAGCCGCGCCGCATTGAAGATCCTGCGCATGTCGCTCACTGACGAAGAACGGGCCGCATTTCTTAAAGAAGCCCAGACGTTAATGCAGATGGCACATCCCCATATTGTGCGCGTGCTCGACTTTGCGATGGAAAATGATCAACCCTTTCTTGTGATGGACTACGCCCCCAATGGGTCACTGAGAGAACGGTATCCTGCTGGCTCGCGTGTGCCACTGGATTCTATCGTCGCCTACGTTGCGCAAGTTGCCTCGGCTTTACAGTATGCTCATGATCAGGGGTTCATTCACCGTGATGTCAAGCCAGAGAATATGCTGCTAGGAACGCATTCCGAGATCTTACTTAGTGACTTTGGCCTATCAGTATTTACATCTCGTACGGTGCCCGATTACAGTTCGCAGCACATAGCACAGACTGTGGCGGGAACCTCGCGCTACATGGCTCCGGAGCAGTTGCAGGGTCATCCACAATTCGCCAGTGATCAATATGCGCTCGGCGTAGTTGTCTACGAGTGGCTCTGCGGTACCTCCCCTTTCCATGGCACCATTATCGAGATCGCCATGCAGCACCTCTCAATACCTCCTGCGCCTTTGCGTAAGCTAGTACCCGAACTGTCGCCTGTTATCGAAGAGGTCGTACTACGGGCCCTGGCCAAAGAGCCTGGACAGCGCTTCGCCCGCGTGCAGGACTTTGCCTCAGCTTTGCAAGATGCTGCTCTGGCTGCTTCAGCTTCTCTCACTGCTCCCGCACCCATTGCAGAACGTGAAGTGTTGCGTAATGTTGTCAAGCCAGAGCCAGTGTGGAAAGTGCCAACGACTTTCACCTCACTTATCGGGCGTGAGCAAGACGTGGCTGCGATAGAGGCCATGCTGTTGCGCCCAGAGGTGCGTTTGTTGACGCTGGTGGGCATAGGAGGTATCGGCAAGACCCGCCTGGCCTTGAAGGTCGCAGAGCAGATGCGGGCATCCTTTGCAGATGGCATCTGTTTTACCGGGCTGGCCTCCACCTCTGATCCGACCCTGATCCCTTCGATCATCGCAGAAACGCTCGGCATTCAACAGATTGGCACTCTCTCCATTTTTGAGCAGGTGAAACTTTTTCTGCGTGAAAAACATCTGCTACTCATCCTCGATAATTTCGAGCAAGTGGTGACGGCAGCCTCCCTTGCCGAGGATCTGCTGACCACGTGCCCCTCGCTGAAGATCGTTGTCACCAGTCGAGCTGTGCTGCATCTACGTGCTGAATATGAGTATCCGGTGGCTCCGCTGACGTTGCCCGATCTCAAGCAGTTTCCCACTACTGAGTATCTCGCACTATCTCCGGCGATAGCGCTCTTTGTCCAGCGTGCTCGGGCGGCCTTGCCTACCTTTCAGCTTACACAGGCCAATGCACACACCATCGCGGAGATCTGTGTGGGGCTGGATGGTCTGCCGTTGGCGATCGAACTGGCCGCAGCTCGCATTCGACTCTTGCCGCCGCAGGCGCTGCTGGCCCGGCTCTCGCGACGATTCGAGGTGCTCACCGGTGGAGCGGTGACGCTGCCAATACGCCAGCAAACACTGCGCAACACACTCAAGTGGAGCTACGATCTGTTGGATACTAACGAACAACAGCTCTTCCGGCGTCTTGCTGTCTTCGCAGGCGGCTGGACACTCGAGGCAGCAGAGGCCCTGGGAAACGCGAATCGTGAAATGCAGGATGCCTTAGCTGTACTGGATGGACTGGCTTCGCTCATCGATAAAAGCCTGCTGCTGCAGGTCGAGCGGGAAGGAACGGAACCGCGCTTCTATATGCTCATGACCGTACGCGAATATGGATTGGAGTGTTTGCGCGAGAATGGAGAAGAAGAGCTCATCCAGCATGCTCATGCCAACTATTACCTGGCGCTTGCTGAGGAAGCTGAGCCATACCTCAGGGGAGTGAAGCAGCTGCTTTGGCTGAGACTGCTTGATAAGGAGCAGGAAAACCTGCGGGCTGCTCTAGGCTGGTTAATTGCACATGAAGAAGTGGAGATGGCCTTGCGCTTTGGTGTCGCGCTGTGGTGGTTCTGGCATACTCGTGGGTACTGGAGCGAGGGACGACACTGGCTGAAGGCTGCACTTGCACTGCCGGGAGCTGGAGAACGAACGGAGGCGCGAGCCAGTGCGTTGAGCGCTGCGGGGGAATTGGCCGGATTACAGTATGACATACAAGAGGCACTTTTGCTCCTCACAGAAAGCGTGGCTATATTCCGAGAATTGGGAGATGAGCGTGGATTAGTCCTTCCCCTGGCTTATTTGGGAGGGGTCATACACAAGCAAGGTGATCCAGCCAAGGGGGATCCTTTGATGGAGGAGAGCATCGCCCTATGCCGCAAGCTAGGCTGCGATTGGGAGCTTTCCCTTGTGCTGATCTGGTCAGCATACAATGCCTGGATTCAGGGTGACCTGGTGCAGGCAATAGCGCTGACACAGGAGAGCCTCACACTCGCCCGGAAACTGGGAGACAGAATCCTTATTGCCCGTGCCTTAAATGATTTGGGGTATAGCCTATGGCTTCAGGGTGACCTGGCGCAGGCAACAGTCCTGGCAGAAGAGGGGCTCGTGCTTCTCCGGGATCTGGGTGACAAAGCTCTTATCCTCTCAGCGCTTGAAACGTTGGGGTCCATTGCCTTATCACGAGGCGACCAGGAGCGCGCATTAGCCTGCTTCACGGAAGGCCTCTCCTTCGCCCGGGAGCTAGGGAGTGAAACGCTTATCGCATGGCATCTCATAGGATTAGCCAGGGTGGCTTCCGCGCAGGCCCAACTGAAACGCGCCGCGCGTTTGTATGGCGCCGTAGAAGTAAGATATGACGTTAGCAAAGAAATGAGCCCAAAACAACGTGATGACTATGAGCGGACAGTAGGAAGTGTGCGTGCCGGGCTGGGTGAGCAGGCATTCGCAGCGGCATTGGCCGAAGGACGCAAGATGACCCTGGAGCAAATCCTGGCGGAACCAGCCAGTGTACTCGAGCCCGTTCTCCTTGCAAGTCTTTCGCCTGTCGCTCGTACATCAACCCATCTCGATGACTTGACATCACGTGAAGTGGAGGTGCTGCGGCTGGTAGCCCAGGGTTGGACCGATGCGCAGATTGCCGAGCAACTGGTGATTAGTCACCGCACCGTCAATGCTCACCTCACCTCGATATATCGCAAAATCGGGGTCTCCTCACGTAGTGCTGCCACCCGCTATGCTTTTGAACAAAAGCTCGTTTGAGCTCTTGTGTATTATCCTTGACACAACCTTATAAGCGACTGTACACTTGTTTTGAATGCTACTGAGCTTTCACTTTAAGCTAATCGTAGGAGTGGAATCAATGGCATTTACTGCCCGGAGAAACCGCATATTTCTTAACAGGAGGAAACTATGGCGTCAAATTTCACTAATTTCTTAGTTACGCTCGGTGAGGACCCTCAACAATTAGAGGCTTTTAAGCAAGATCCTCATGCTGTCATGGATGCAGCGGGTCTGACTCCTGCCGAAAAAACTTTACTATTGAGTGGAAATGCACAATTGATCCGCTCGGCCCTCTTCTCAGATCCAGGTCTCAAAGAAGCCATGGGAATACCTCCTGATCAGAGTCTTCCTGCTAGAATGCCGATGTTATTCTTCGTGCCCCAACCTACGGATAAATAAGGTGACCAGGGTGCTTGAGGTGAAATCCGGTTCACTCACTATCGTAGGGACAGGTATCCAATTTGCAGGTCAAATTACGCTTGAGGCGCGCGCACATATCAAGCAGGCAGAGAAGGTATTGTTCCTTGTCTCTGACCCGATAACGGCCGATTGGGTCAGAGACATCAACCCGACAGCCGAATCGTTGTATCCTTACTACCAGCAAGGCGAGTCGCGCATGATTGCGTACGTTGAGATGACCGAACGCATCCTTTGTGAGGTTCGTAAGGGTTTGAGAGTATGTGCTGTGTTTTACGGCCATCCGGGAGTCTTCGTTTATCCGTCGCATGAAGCGATTAAGCAGGCTCGTCTCGAGGGATTCAGCGCTAAGATGTTGCCTGGCATTTCAGCAGAGGATTGTCTATTTGCTGACCTGGGAATTGACCCTGCCAGAACCGGATGCCAGAGTTTTGAAGCGACTGATTTCCTGATCCATAAACGCAAGTTCGATACAGGATGCTTATTGATTCTGTGGCAAATCGGCTGTATTGGGGACCTGACCTTTAAATTGGAACCATATGATACTCACGGCCTCCATGTATTGACCGAATATTTATGCCAGTATTATGATGCTACACATCCTACAATCGTTTATGAGGCGGCTGAATACCCTATTTTCGATCCAACTATTGAACATGTGCCCCTGGCAAAGCTTGCTGAAGCTCAAATTTCGCCAATCTCAACGCTGTATATACCCCCTCAAACACAGGCATCTCTCGATGATGAAATGCTTGGCCGTTTGGGTATTGACCTTCAACTTCTAGTTTCTGCGCGACCTTCCATTACTCGTATGGCAGAGAGAAGTTAATCTGTACGGCTCACACCTTTTGCTGAATGGAAAGGGAAAGGTTTTTAGATTCCCCTCCCCTTTTTTAGACTGTACCGGAGTTTGTATCTCCTCATCAGCAGAGCAGAACCGGCGATGAGTACAAGTATCACCACAGTGGCCGCAATGCGTATGACGGTGCTCCATGTTGAAGCCTCCTGTGGAGTTGTCCCAAGCAAAGGAGGGTAGAGACCTGTAATAATGAAGTGGGGAGTGCCACCAACGGCAATTGTATTGACAATTTGTCGGCCAGGAACATCAAGCATCGCAACCTTGCCTCCTGAGAGCGCCACAAAGCCGAGTTGCCCATCGCTGGTGATGGCAACTGCCTGCGGTGTACCACTCAAATGAATAATGCGGTTCGGTTCATGTGGAGCTGGATCGGTTCCTGGAGTCCAGGGCGTCAACACTTCAAGTTGTTGGTTTTGCTCATCTGGAACATAGATCTCTCCGGTGACAGCGTCGTAGTCCATTGTGCCATACTCGCCACCCGACAGGAGGGGGATTACTCTTCTTGTAGCAAATTCCACAGCGTCAACCCCGCCCTGGCGAGTGGTAACGTAAAGGGCGTACCCACCTGGCAGACTAAGATACTGTGGCCCACCTTCAACAGGAATGTTCTCCAATGGTTGTCCATTTTGATCGAATGAGGTGAGCGAGGTGGTTCCGGAGACCCAGAGTTGATCGTGAAGGTTATTGCCGGCACCGACAAGACCCACCCCAATCCCATATACAGGGCTCTTTGTCTCGAAGATACGTTGCACTGCACAGGTCGTAGGATCAAGTGAGCTGACACTACTGGCTCCGTTGCCCGCTGCATAGAGCGCGCCACTCTGTGGACCAAGTGCGAGCAATGCTGGTTGTCCAGGTAAGTTAGCTGAGCAGATGATCTTCCCCGTCCTGGCGGAGATGGTGGCGACACGCCCGAGGATTGGTTGGGTGACGTAGAGATAACGCCCATCCAGGCTTAATAAGATCATCTGGGGATCACCACTCACAGTAATGCTGCTGGTGAGCTTGCGTTGTCCTATATCGATGACACTGATACCATGTGCTGCGCCTGACACGTACGCCAGGTTAGGCGCCCCACCATCGGCATTGGCATGCTGAGAGGAAGAAAAAAGCAACAGGAGGAGCACAAGGGCAAGCAACAGCGAGACAGCCCGCCAATCTCTCTTTATCATTGAAAGTCCTTCATTCAAGGTGTCATGCTTGCGGTGTGAGTGATAACCACTCGTTGCTATTCTGGCTGAGATGATAGAGTTCTGTTGGGTAGGAGAGTGAAAGATAGACATCAGCAGCATTCGACGGGTCGGCCGCCAGTACCGCAAGGTTGCCACTAATATGCGGAAGTACATTCCAGCTATGGCCACCATCGTCGCTGCGATAGACACTCGTCCCAGTCTTGCCATAAATCACTCGTGGTTGAATTGGTGAGACCGTTAGTGAAGCAAAAGAGGCCTGAGTGTATACCAGTTGAAATGTCTTACCACCATCGAGCGAGGAATAAATGCCGGCGTCACCTGAAGCATAGATGGGGCTATGAGGTCTGGCTGTTGTCACATTATTAATACCACCGGTGATATTCTTTATTACCTGCCAGTGGATCCCCCCATCTGTGCTGTAAGCCATGCCATCGCTGCTAGAGACTAGCAAATGTCCTGGCGCTCCTGGAACTGCAAGCACGCCAAAGATCAGTCCAAAGGGTAGTGTTCCCGTGCTAGTGAGTGTTGTCCATCATCCAGGCTCCGTTTCAGACCCAACGCTCCAAGCTCGGAAAGGTAGACGTACACTTCGTCAGGCGTGTCATTACCCGGCGCCAGGGCATAGATCAGTTTAGAGGTAATGCTCGCGGCGGGTATCGAAAGCTTCCAGGTGAGCCCCTCATCAGCGCTCGTGTAGAGTCCGACAGTCCCCGCATGCCGAAGGACGGCTGGCTGTGTCAATACAAAAAGTCTCTGGGGATTGAGTGGGCTGTATGCGAGCGAATAAGTCATCAGCCCATCCATCGGTTGATTGCTTCCACCAGCCACTTCTCGCCAGGTGGTTCCGTCGTCCTGTGATCGAAACAGTCCATAGTGTGTTGCCAGTACCAGGATATGCGAGGGAAGTACCACCAGCGAGTGCACATGGTTAGCTGCCGTACCAAACCCGTTGACTGGCGCGACAGTCGGATTTGCGGGTGGCTGTGTACCGGTAGTGTCGCTTGCACAAGCGACCAGTAGTAATGCGATTATACTCAAGAGCAAAGAGCGCACAAAAAATACAGATAACTTGGAAGAAGATAGAGAGCGAAACATGTATACCTCATTACATTGTTATGCTTATGTCTATATCGTTGCATATTATATCAGTTTAGTGGAGAAGTACAACTGCTTATAAAGAAGTAACAAGGCGTAAAAAACAATTAACATGGAGTCAGCAGCTTTAGACTTGCTGCTATTGTGGCTATCCGACCAAAGGCGTGACGTAAAAAAAAATTAACATGGAGTCAGCAGCTTTACACTCCGCTACCAGCCAGCAGCCAGGCGGGATGTACCAACCACAACACAGCTAACAGCATCAGACCGATCCCCAACCATGGGCTAAAACGCTGGCCGCCTGGATACGTCTTCTCCACCACCATCAATCCAGTCAATACGGCCATCCACACTATGCTACCCACTCCAACACCAAACATCACCAGCATTAATGCCCAACAACAGCCCAGGCAGAAAACGCCGTGGCGCAGGCCAAGGTGCCAGGAGGCACCTACACCCTTCCGGTAGTAGCGTATGAAGAAGTTGAGAGGGCTGCGACATTGCTTCAGACAGTGCTCCTTAAGCGGACTGAATTGAATGCCGCCCGCAATAGCAAAGGTTGCTGCGCCAATCAGCCAGGAATGTAAATAGAGCCAAAACCAATTGCTGACCAGCCAATGCAGAAGCGAATCTGTCATGAACGCCATAAGTGCGAAGGCGGTCCAGATACCTGCGTATCCTGCCAAAAAAGCTGCCTGCGTCGCCCACGGATGCCGTTGACGCCGGCTAGCATACACCATCATGTAAACGAGAGGCATGCTCGATGGTAGCATCATAGCGACGGTCATCACCTGCCAGCAGGCTAGAAACACGACCAGGGCTACAATCCACGGGAGATGGCTCTGAGTGAGCAGGTAGTTATGATTGATCAGGGAGTTCTGCTTCGTGAGAGATGCCAGCAGCGCTACCGTCCAGGCTGCAATTATCAGGAGCCATGGCCAGATGACAGGTGCCCGGCTGCGCGAGGAGGGTCGCGCAGCTTTTTGATCTTTCTGGTACAGCAACTTCATTACTCGAAGCTAAACCCAGATGTCGGATGTGCAGTCTCCGCCAGGATAGCGCATTTCGTGTGCTCGCGCCGGGCCAGCCGGTTCTTTGCCAAAATCAACATAGAAGTTCTCGTTGATTTTCAGACCGCCGTTCTGAGTGTCGCAATCAATTTGTAGGAGATACGATCCTGACCTGGCCAGTTCTGGGTAGAACTGATTATCCCACACGCTGTAAAGCGAGTTGGTCACGTACAGTCGCTTCCCATCCAGGCTGAGCTGGAGCATCTGCGGCCCGCCTTCCAGCTTGTGCCCCTGTACGGCGCTGCTCTTCCCGAACAGGCCTCCACACCACACCTGCCCGGTCAGCTTGGGATGCGAGGGATCACTGATGTCATACTGGCGGATATCACCATGCAGCCAGTTCGACAGATAGAGGTATTTGTCGTCCATCGAGACAAGAAAGTCAGTAATCAACGATGGTACCGGAAAAGGCCAGCCTTCTAACTCGATGGAGGGGATATCGATGATCTTCTCTGTCTTCCACTGACCATTGGACTTATTCCAATGCCACATGTTGCTGCTGAGTGCAGCTCCGACGAAACCATCGGTGCTGTCAGGGTTATGGTGGAAACGCACCTCCAGGGGAATCAGCCCATCTTCACCCAAATCCATACTCTGGATAATCTCGTGCTTCGTCCAATCCCAGAAGTGAAGCTGGCGGCCGTATTTCCCTGCTGCGACATCTTCCACATTGAATCCCTTAGTAAAGGTGTTAGGTGCCCCCCATTCGCTACTGACCATGACATTGTGGCGTGGCTGGTACCAGAAGTCATAATTAAAGCGCATGCCATCAGCTTTGTTTTCCCAGCGGCCTGCTATATTGAACTCTTCGTCGAGCAGCAGAAAGCCACCAGGCCCTTCACCCTGGCTATCACCAAGCATGGAAATGAT
>WNGJ01008704.1_pt1 | contig 12170 bp, 9 predicted proteins | sample 5400611 | NCBI WGS metagenome assembly WNGJ01 (sample SAMN13153375, study PRJNA577476) | soil metagenome | isolation source: 40 cm soil or saprolite under Garry oak tree replicate 1 | place: USA:California | collected 2016-06-15 | reverse complement strand
GATCACGCCGTCCTTCAAGGGCCGGATCGCCAGGATGTTGTCGGGCGTGCGGCCGAGCATCGCCTTGGCTTCGCGCCCCACCCCGATCACCGCTCGGTCCGCCCGACGCACGGCGATGATCGAGGGCTCGTTCAGGACGATGCCTTTGTCCCGAACGAACACCAGCGTATTGGCGGTCCCCAGGTCGATCGCGAGGTCCGTCGAAAAGAAGCCGAGCAGCTGGTCGGCCAACATCCGCGCGTGGCCTCAGCAAGACCCGCGCCACCCGATGGCGCGGATCGAAGTCTGCGATTCGAAAGGCGGCCCGATTTCGAGGCTGACGCTCGAGTGATCGAACGCTGACAGCGGCGATGCTTGCCGGACAGCCAGCCGACGCGCCATCCCTTACCTCCGCGGCCCCGGATAGCCGTCCCAGCTGAGGCGCCCGCCGTCCACCGTGAAGCCCGCGCGGGTCAGCCGGGGGAGCGCCTCCGTCTCGCGAACCGGGCGGCCCTCCCAGGTGGTGACGTCCAGCCGCCGGACCGGACGGAGCACGAGCGGGCGTTGCATCAGGGACTGGAGAGCGCCGATGGCGCCAGGGAAGTCCACGTCCTGCCACCCGGCGAGCGGCGTGAGCTCACGGCCCTGGCCCTCACACAATAAGATCGGCCGGCCCTGGCGGAAGACCAGCCAGCTCTGCGGCACGCGCGGCGCCGCGGCCCGCGACCCGTCGCGACGGGCCAGGGGAAAGACGCGGCCCCAGAGGTTCGCCGGGTCCACGATGTTGACGAGCGCGTGCGGCTCGGCGCGCCGCGGGGCCGTGTCGAGGTCGGGAAGGGCGTCCGCGAGGGCGTACTGCTCGCCCGAAAGACCTTCGACGAAGTAGCCGCGCGCGATCTCGCCGCCGTACTCCATGCGGAGCAGGGTGTGGCGGAGCGTGGACCAGTCGCCCTGGGCGAGCTCGCGCGCGACGACGCCGTACCGGGAGAGCAGAAGGCGCGCGCGCGCCTCTTGGTACTCCTCGGGCGAGAGACGGTCCTCGTCGCCGAGGGCGCTCCACCGCCCGATCACCGGGAGCTGGCGCAGCACGCCGCGCGCGAGCCCGCGACGGCGCCGCCGCGCGGCAGGCGCGGCGGCGAGCCGCTTCGCCGTCGCGGTCCCGGCGACGATCGCGCTGAACGTGTCCGGGGTCACGAACCCGACCCAGAAGAGCCGCCAGAGCGCCGACAGAACCTCGGGCGCCCCGAGGCCGGCGGCGCGCGTGAGATCCTGGGCGAAGGACGCACCGCGGAGCTGGAGATGCAGGAACACGTTCTTCGTCCGCGCGTCGATCTCCGCGGTTGCGACCGGGCCCTCCCGCAACCAGCCGGCGTTCTCGCGGAGCTCGTAGTCGTCGACGCGTGCGGGGAGCAGGTCCTGCTCCCACAGACGCACCGGGAAGTCTTCGCCCTGCAGGAGCTCGAGCGCGGCCAGCACGCCGGGTGGCCCGACGAGTCGGTGGTCCGGATGGAGATGATGCCGCCGGAGCAGGAAGGCCGAGAAGCGCTCGGCGGTGGCGACCGGGCGCGGGACGCGGCGCGCGTGGACCTGGCGGCGCTGGATCTCTTCGAGCACCGCGACGTGGACGTACTGCGGCCCGGGACGGTCGGCGAGGAAGTCTCCACGACGCACGAGCCCCTGCGCGGTCAGGCGCTCGATCGCCTGCGTCGCCGCGTCCTCCACGACGCCGTAACGCCCGGCGAGCCACGCGGGAGTCACCGGGCCGCGCGTCCGGGTGAGTCGCAGTGCCACGCGCTCGAGGCCGTCGGGCGTCCCGACGGCGTCGTAGAGCTGCCCGTCGGGCGCGGCGATCCACGCGCGTCGGCCGCTCGCGAACTCCACCTGGACGACCCGGCGCTCGCCGTGGAGCGCGGCGATCAGCCCGTCCGCGTCGCCGAGCGCGCGCTCGGCGAGCTCCGCCGTCGTGAGGTCGCCGAGGTCGTCGAGGATGCCGGCCAGCTCGTTGGCGTCGCGCGCCCGGCGCTCGGGCGTGGTCTTCTGGAGCTCCGCCTCCACCGCCGCGACGATGTCCGCCCTGAGCGGGCCCGCGGTCACGCTCCACGCCTTCCGCATGACGACCGCGTCGCTCCGGCGCTCCTCGGCGTGGCCGGCGCCGAGGTACGCCCAGTCCCACGCCAGGAGCAGCGGGTAGACGAACGGCGAGGGAAGCGGCGTGTCCACGTGGCGCGCAGAGAGCTCCCCGTCGTGGATCCGCTCGAGGAGGCGCTTCAAGCGCGGGACGTCGAACGCGTCGCTAAAGCACTCGCGCAGGGTTTCCGCCACGAGGGGGAACTCGGCCCGGCCCCCGACCGCTTCGAGGAGCGCGTCGGCCTTGAGGCGCTGGAGGTACGCGGGCGTGCGCGCGCCCCGGAACATTCGCGGAATATAGAGGGCGCGCACCGCCGCGTGGCGAAAGCGGGTCGCAAAGAGCGGCGAGCCGATGAGGGCGTGACCCAGGAGCGTTTCGACCTCCTCCGGCGCCACGAGCCGCACGAGCCGCTCGGGCCGGGGGGGCACCTGGCCCGGGGCGAACGAGAGGAGAATTCCATCGTCGACGTGGCTCGCTTCGGCGACCGTGCCGAACGCGCGCCGGAGCTTCTCGCGGAGCGCCATACCCCAGGCGCCGTTGATTCGCATGCCGAAGACGGAGTGGATCATCGCGTGGCGCCCGCCCAGCTCGTCGGAGAACGACTCGACGATCACACCCTGATCGTCGGGGACGCCCTCGAGGACCTCCCCGGCCTTCACGAGCCAGTGCCGCATCGCCGACGCCGCGTGGCCATCGAGCCCACACTCGCGCTCCGCCCACTCGGCGAAGTCCGGGGTGTCGAGACGGTCGGCGGCGTCGCGGCGGAGGCGGCCGACGGCGAGGCCGAGCTCCCACGAGCGGGAAGGGTGCTCGCCCTTCCAGAACGGGATCGTCGGCGACATGCCCTGGGCGTCCTCGACCAGCACGCGGTCGGCGCGCACCTTGACGATGCGCCAGGCGTGCGAGCCGAGGAGGAAGACGTCGCCCGGGAGGCTCTCGGTGACGAACTCCTCGTCGAGCGTGCCCACCTTGAGATCGGTTTCGGCGACGAAGACGTCGAAGAGCCCCGCGTCGGGGATCGTCCCGCCGGAGGTGAGGGCGAGGAAGCGGCTGCCCCGCCGGGCGTGGAGCCGGTCGTTCACGCGGTCCCACAGGATCCGCGGCGCCGCGCCCTTGACCTCGGCGGGGAGCGGCTCGGCGAGTGCGCGCACGACGGCGACGAAATCCTCCCGCGAGAGCGTGCGGTAGGGCGCGGCGTTCCGGAAGCGCTGCCAGAGCGTGTCGACCCCCACCGACTCGGCGGCGACCGCGGCGACGATCTGCTGCGCCAGGACGTCGAGTGGGGCCTCGGGCATCACGGTCCGGTCGAGCTCTCGCGCGCGGATCGAGCGGACGACCGCAGCCGCCTCGCCGAGCTCCTCGCCCCGGGTGACGACGATCCGCCCCTTCGACACGCGGGACAGGAGATGGCCCGCGCGGCCCACACGCTGGAGCGCCGCGGCGATGTTTCGGGGCGACTGGAGCTGCACGACCAGGTCGATCGCGCCGACGTCGATCCCGAGCTCGAGGGACGACGTGGCGACGAGCGCCCTGAGCTCGCCCTCCTTGAGGCGATTCTCGGCCTCGAGCCGGGCCCGGCGGGAGAGCGAGCCGTGGTGGGCCGCGACGCGGCCGTCGGCGATGCGGTCGTTCAGATCACGCGCGATCCGCTCCGCCGCCCGCCGGCTCTGAGCGAAGACGAGGGTCGTCCGGTGGGTCTGGACGAGCTCGGCGACGAGCTGGAGCGTCGCGTCCCAGATCGTGTCGCTCGTCGCCGTCAGGAAGTCGTCCACCGGCGCCACCACGCGGAGGTCGAGCTCGCGCGCGAAGCCGATGTCCACCACGACCGGGTCCCGTGCCGTGGCGCCGGTGAGGAAGTCGAGCGTCGCGTCGAGGGGGCTCACCGTGGCCGAGCAGCCGATACGCTGGGGCCGCGCCCCCGGTGCCTGCGCCTCGACGAGGGCCGCGAGTCGCTCGAGCGAGAGGGCGAGGTGCGCGCCGCGCTTTCCCCCCATGAGCGCGTGGACCTCGTCGACGATCACGAACCGTGTCCTCGCGAGGGCCGGCCTGAACCGCTCGCTCGTGAGCAGGATGTAGAGCGACTCGGGCGTGGTGATCAGGATGTGCGGCGGTCGGCGCGTCATGGCCTGACGCGCGGCGGCGAGCGTGTCGCCGGTGCGGACCGCCACCCGCACCTCGGGGAGCCTCGTCCCGTCGGCCGCGGCCGCGGCCTGGATGCCCGCGAGCGGCGCGCGGAGGTTCTTCTCGATGTCGTTGTTCAGGGCGCGGAGCGGCGAGACGTAGACCACGTACACGCGGTCCTCCAGCCGCCCCTCGAGGCCGAGTCGGTGGAGGTGGTCGAGCGCCCAGAGGAACGCGGCGAGCGTCTTCCCCGAGCCCGTCGGCGCGACGATCAGCGTGTCGCGCCCCGACGCGATCGCCTCCCAGCCTTCTCGCTGCGGGCGTGTCGGCTCGCTGAAGGTCTCGGCGAACCACCGGCGGACGAACGGGAGAAACTCGGGCATGCGCGCATTGTACCCGTCCCCATCCTAGAATGGTCCCCGTGGAGGAGGCCCTGGGCGCATGACGCGGCGCGAGGCGACGATCTTCGTCTCCCTGGCCGGTTTGCCGTTCATCGTGCCCCACGTCGTCGAGGACTTCGCCGAGGGTATCGCGGAGCGCGTCGGGCTCGCGACCGGCGCCGCCGCGTTCCTGCTCGGCGGCTACCTCGCGCTCCAGGTGTGGGGGATCGTGGGCGTCGGCCAGGGCCGGCAAGTGGGGTGGGTCATCACGTTCTGGGCGAGCGCGGTCTGGACCGTCGTGGCGGTCGTGGACCACGGGCCGGCGGTTCTCGCCGGGGGCTTCCGGAGCGGCGCGCTCTCCGTGGTGTGGGTGCTCGGGCTCGTCCTCTCGCAGGGGACGGCCGCCGCGCTGGCCTGGCGCGGGTGGCGCCGGGAGCCCGCGTCGTGAGGCCCGGGGCCGACGTCGTCGTCGTCGGCGGCGGTCCCGCCGGCGCCATGGCCGCGATAACGCTCGCCGCGCGCGGCGTGTCCACGCTGCTTCTCGACAAGAAGCGGTTCCCACGCGACAAGCCGTGTGGCGGGGGCATCCGCTACGGCGTCTTCCGGCGCTTTCCCGCGCTCGCGGACTACCTCCGCACCACCGTCGAGATCCACGAGATCCGGAAGGTGCGGATGGAGGGTCCGTCGGGAGTGTCGCTGCTCGCCGAATCGGACGAGCCGTTCTATCTGACGCTCCGGCGCACCGAGTTCGACGCGGCGCTGCTCGCGCGGGCGCGCGCCGTGGGCGCTCGTGTGCTCGAGGCCGTGCGCGTCACCGACCTCCTCTTCTCGGCCGACGGGGTCGCCGCGCGCGCCGTGGACGGGCGCGTCTTCACCGCGCGGCTCGTGATCGGAGCCGACGGCGTGAACGGCGTCGTGGCGCGCCAGGCGGGACTCGGTGACGGCTTCCCCCTGGACGCCCTGGCGATCGACACGATGGAGGAGACCGACCTCGCGGAGCTCGTCCCCGCAGATCCCGACACGATGTACGTCGCCTACGGGTACAAGGGCTACCCGGGCTACGGCTACGTGTTCCCAAAGCGCCACCACGTGGACGCGGGCGTCGGCTTCCTGCTGTCTTTCTTCAAGGAGCGGCTCGCCGGCGCACCCTACGAGCATCACGCGCGCTTCCTGGCGGACGCGCGTGCCCGCGGCGTCGTCGCCGGCAACTCGAATCCGAAGAACTTCAAGGCGTATCGGCTCCCGCTCGGCGGCCCCCTCGCCCGGACGTACGCCGACCGTGTCCTCGTCTGCGGCGACGCCGCGGGGTTCGTCAACGGCTACACGGGCGAGGGGATCTACCACGCGATGGTGACCGGCCAGCTCGCGGCCGAGACCGCGGCCGATGCGCTCGCGCGGGGACGATGTGGGACGGCGGCCCTCGCGTCCTACGAGGCGCGGTGGCGGCGGGAGATCGGCCGAGAGCTCGCGGACTCGCTCAGGATCCAGCGCCGCCTCTTCGCGCGCCCGGCGCTCGTGGACACGGTCATCCGGGCGGCGGCGACCGACCGGCGCCTCTGCCGGCTCCTCGCGCGCGTCGCGCTGGGCGAGGAGGATCTGCGGGCGCGGAAGCTCGAGCTGGTGGTCCGGTTCCTGCTCGCCCGGTTCAGGCGGGCCCCGTCTGCCGCGCGACGCCTTGTTGACTCCGTCTGAGCCGCTGAGCTAGATTGAAGAACGTGGTGACCGACCAATAGGTCCGTGAGAATCCCTGTCGGAATGAGGGGGCGACTCATGACACAGAAAAAGCCCGCGCCATTCGATCCCGGGACGTACCTTGTGAAGGTCCAGGGGGGAGAGACCGTCAAGGAGTACCGCAAGAAACAAACCATCTTCGTGCAGGGCAGTCCCGCGGACGCGGTCTTTTACATTGAGAAGGGTAAGGTGAAGCTGACGGTCCTCTCCGCGCGCGGAAAAGAAGCGGTCGTCGCAATCTTGGGGAGCGGGGATTTTTTTGGTGAAGGAAGCCTGGCGGGACAGCCTCTTCGCATGGCCACGGCGACCTCGATGACCGAGTGCTCGATCCTTCGAGTCAACAAAGAAACAATGATACGGACGCTGCATGATGAACACGCGTTCTCAGAGCTCTTCATGTCGTACCTGCTGTCCCGTAATACTCGGATCGAAGAGGACTTGGTTGATCAGCTTTTCAATTCCAGTGAGAAACGACTGGCTCGGATCCTGTTGTTGCTGACCCGCTTCGGCAAAGAAGGGCAACACGAGCTCGTCGTTCCCAGGGTAAGTCAGGAAACGCTGGCCGAAATGGTCGGGACAACACGGTCGAGGGTGAGTTTCTTCATGAACAAGTTTCGGAAGCTGGGCCTCATTGACTACAATGGCGGCTTGCACGTTCACAGCTCCCTCCTGAGTATCGTCCTCCACGACTAGGGGCGTCAGTACCAGCTATCTGTAGTCGCTGTCGAACAAAACCCTGCTCCCCCATAAAGAGCCAAACGTGAGCAATTCTGACCAGACATCAGAACCTGCGTTGGACCATCCTTCAGTACATGGGGCAAGGTGCGTCGTCCGATCGCGACTCGGGGAACGTTGCGAGGCGTTGGGCCCTTCGCGCGGGAGACCCAGAACGGGCTGTCGCAGGCCTTCACGGGAACGGTGGCAATAATGGCGCTGCCAGTGGCCCCGTTGTCGAGGAGCGCCCGGCCGAAGCGGCGCTGGCCTTCACCGCTTCGATCGTGGAGTCTTTGGACGACGCGATCGTCGGCGAGACACTCGACGGCGTGATCACGAGCTGGAACGCTGGCGCCGAGCGGCTCTACGGGTACCCTGCCCGCGAGGTCCTCGGGCGGTCGGCGATGGGGATCATCATCCAGGGGGACGAGCTGCCGAAGATCCTCAAGCTGGTTGGACGTGGTGAACGGGTCAACCACGACGAGACCGTAGGGGTGAGGAAGGACGGGCGGCGCGTCGACGTGTGCGTCGCCGTGTCGCCGATCCGGGACGGGGAGGGGAGGATCGTCGGGGCGTCGTCGATCGCCCGTGACATCACGCACCGAAAGGAGGCCGAAGCGGTCGTCCGAGCACGGGACATCCTCCGGTACGTTGCCAGCCTCGCCGCCGCGGCCGCGCCCGAGATCAACAATCCGCTGACGGCCGTCATGAAACAAGCCCGGCTCCTGGCCGACGAGGTTGACGCGACGGCGTGTCGGCGTATTGACCAGACCCTGGAGGCCCTTTCGCGGATTCAGGAGATCGGCATTCGGATGAAGCGCGTCACGCGGATCGAGCTGACTTAACGAGGCTCCGCGCCCTTCGCCATCACCTCCGCGACGTCCTTGCCCTCGGCCACGAAGTTGCAGCCCGGCATCAGATCGGCGCACCGAAGCACCCTCGCCATGATCGGCCTCGTTTCGTTGGGGTGAGCTGCCGTTAGGCGCCGAAGATCACGCGCGTGCCCGTGGAGGGCATCACGAGCTTCCCCGGCATCGCGTGGTGCACGGCCACGATCGTGTTAAACCCGGTGCAGTGCATCGGGATGATGTAGTCGGGGTCGATCGCCTTGAACGCCTCGACGGTCTTCGCGACGATCTCGTCCGGGGCCGGCGCCAGGTGAAAGCCGCCGACGATCGCGTGGACTTGGGACACGCCGCTCGCCTTCTGAGCCTGGCGGACGGAGTTAATCACGCCGGCGTGCCCGCACGATGTGATGACCACGAGCCCGCGGTCTCTGACGTGATAGGCGGTGGCGTGCTCGCCCTGGAAGGTGTCGTGGACGAGCTCGCCCGGCTTGGCCTCGACCTGCGTCGCACCGAAGTGCGTGACCGAGCACGCGGAGCCCATCGGCCCCGCCTCGAGGCGGGCGGCCGCCGGCGGCCGCTCGAAATCGGTGAGCCGCGGGATCTGGCCCGAGGTAAAGGCGTGCCCGGCGACGACCGTCGGATCCCTCGAGAGGACCACCCTGAGCCCCCGCGCCTCCAGCGCTCCGCGGTCGAGCTGGCCCCCGTCCACCGTGCCGACCGGGGTGACGACGACGCGATGGCAGAAGGTGTCCTCGCCGCCCGCATGGAGCGTGAGGCCGGGCCGGAGCTTGCCTTGCGCGAGGCGTGCGAGGTCGGGGAGGGCGCCGTAGTGATCGCGGTGGCCGTGACTCAGGATCAGCGCGTCGGCCCTGGACGGGTCCACCTTGAGGACCGCGTAGTTGTTGAGGAGGTTCCGCTCCGTGAGACTGAAGTCGAGCAAGATCTCCCGGCGCTCGGAACCCCGGAGGGACTCGAGGTGATAGGCCAGCCCGTGCTCGGCGAGCAGTGTGCCGCCACGCTCGAGCGGAGTCCGCTGCACGCTGATCGTGTCGAGCTTCCCGCCCTTCGCAAAGATGTCGTACACGTTGTCCACGACGTTGGTCATCACGAGGCGGTCGACCGCCGGGACCGCCCCGCTCTGGGCCAACGCCGCCCGGCCGCCCACACGGAGCGTGCCTGCGACGGCGAACGTCCCGGTGGCGACGGCTCCGAGCTTCAAGAACTCGCGTCGCTTCATGGCTCTCTCTCTCGGTTGGGGGTTACTTGCCGAGGAACGCCTTCGCCTCGCGGAACTCGGGGCGCTCGGTGTCGGCCTTCTCGCCGAGCGCCAGGAGCTCGGAGTAGTGCGTCCGGGCCTTGGTCTGATCGCCCGCGAGGCTCGCGGCTCGCGCGGCGCCGTAGAGCCCCCGGAAGCGGTTCGGCTCCACGCGCATCGACGCCTCGAACTCCCGCAGCGCCTGGGCCGGCTCGTTCGCCTCGAGGAGCATCTCGGCCAGAAGCTCGCGCGCCGGCGCGAGCGGCCCCGGGGTCACGGGGTGCTTCTCGGTCGCGTTCTCGCGGTCGGCGGCGGCCCTGAGGAGAACGAGCGCCTCGTCTCTCTTCCCCTCGGCGCGCGCCACCCAGGCGGACGCGATCGCGCGCTGAATGTCGACCTGCTCCGCCCAGTAGCCGACCTTCGCCGCGGCGAGCGCGTCGCGAAGCGCGCCGAGGCGGTCAGTGTCCCGCCTGGCGGCCGCCGCATCGCCGCCCCGCGCGGCGCCGAGGGCTCGCGCGAATACGAGCTGCGCCTCGGACTGTGGGAAGCGGCTCCACGGGAACTCCTTGCCGAAGAGCTCGAGCCTCGCCGCGTCCGCCCAGCGACCCCGCTCGAGGGCGTAACGCGACGGAATCGTCGCCAGCGCGAACCCGGTCACGAAGTGCTCGACGTTGACCTTGGGGAGCTCGCTCACCTGGTCGACCACACGCTTGGCCGCCGCGTCCTGGGCCGTCTGGAGATAGGCGTAGGCCAGGTAGTCGAGCGCGTGCAGCTGATCGAAGTGGCTGCTGATGGCGTTGATGGAGGCGCGATTGGCCTCGATGGACTCCCCCCAGAACCCCCGCCGCGTGAAGATGTGGGACGGCATGTGGAGCGCGTGGGGCGCGGCTGGCGCGATCGCGGCGTAACGCCGCGCGGCGGTGAGCCCCTTCTCGGCGATCGGCGGGTAATCGTAGCTGTGGATCAGATAGTGCGCGACACCCGGATGCTGCGGCTCCGCGGCGAACACCTTCTCGAGGATCCCCGCGGCCTTGAGCTGGTCGGCATACGTCTTGTCCGTCGGGAGCGCCGTCGCGTTGAGCGCCAGGGCGTAGAAGACCGCCGCCTCGCGATCGTCCGGGTAGCGCGCGGTGAGCTGCTCCATCGCCTGCCGGTAGGCGAGCGCGCGGGTCCGGTGGTCGACCGTGTCGGCGTCCTTGTAGAAGGTCTCGATCGCCGAAATATAGTCACGCTCGCGCTGGGTCTTGGCGCCCGCGGTCTTCGCGCGCTCGACGGCCGCCCAGCCGTCGGCGAGCGCCTTGGGCGACGGCGGCCAGCCGAAGGGATTGCCCAGGAGGTTCATCGCCACGCCCCAGTGGGCGATCCCGCAGCCGGGGTCGGCCTGGGCGACGGCCGCGAACGCGGCGGTGGACGCGGAGAACCAGAACGAGTGGAGCATGGCGACGGCGCGCTCGAAATCTCCCTGAACCGCGGCACTACACGACGTCGGGAAGTGGACCGTGCCGACCTTGTCCTGGGCAGTGACGCCGCCCGCGCCGAGCGCCAGCAGCACGGCGAGGGTGAGGGGCAGACTCTTGACCGTCATGGCTCGTCCTCCGGGTGAGGGTTGGCGCGCGCGTTCGGTGGGAAGCCCTGCAGGGATTCTAGCCTAAAATACCCGTTTCGCTTCCGACCTTCGTCGAATCAGCGGTTTGCGGGGCGTTCCTGGGGCGTTCCTGTGGATAGGTGCCAGGGACGGGCTGGACGGCCACCACGCCTGCCGCGATCGCCACGAGAAACTCGCGTGTACGCGATCATGTCACTTCGTGATGACGGATGACAAAGGAAGAACGCGAGTGTGCGCTACAGCTTTCATCGTCTCACTGGCTTGAGAATGATCTGTCCGGTTAGAGACTCACCAGCCCGCACCTGACCAGAGCCGCAGAAGTTATTGATCTTTCTGGAAATTCGATTCCGGTATCAGATTTGCCCTGAAGTCCTGCCATGGAGGGCTCGGGTCAGATGGCGCCCGCCGAGGCCGGGCGTGGACTCCACGATGCCGTGATGCTCGTGAGGGGGCCGCGCCCCGATAATCCAGGCCAGAAGCCCGTTCCGGACATGACAGGCACTGCCAAGGGTCCGCTCGAGGTTATTCCAATTCTGGAGGTCACACGTCTATGATCAGCCGAGTACGACAGCTTGCGCCGCATGTGCATCTACCGTTGCGACACCTCGCCCTGTGTCTCGATTGCGACGAGTGCTTTAAAATCGGCGCCGAGCCATGCCCCGCCTGTGGGAGCCGGACGTGGGTATCGCTCTCGCGGTTTATGGGCCAGGCCTCGTCTTCGCGTCGCCCGCGGCGCCTTGACGGGAGCCCGTCTGCCGCCCAACGGCACGACGACCATCCCGCGATGGTCCGGCAGGTCATCATCGTCGCCGGGCATCGGGCGCATCTGTACGACCATATCAAGCGCGCGTTCGCCGGGAACGAGACCGTGCGAGTGCTCCTCAATCGGCGCATCGGAGAACGGCGGGTGCGCTCCGGACCCTCGACGGCTGAACGGCGCCAGGGTGATCGACGCGCGCCCCGTACGATCGACGGGCTGCTGCGCGCGATGGGCTTGGCCGTCGTGCCCCAGGCTGTCCCGGGAACTCATCGAGGCTCGACCCGCTAGCGGACACTGAAAGCTTTCGACCACGGGCGCCTTCCGTGTTAGGAGCTGCGGGTGCGCCTACCGGGAAAGGACCTTCACGGGCCGGGTGCCATCGCCCCAGCGGGCGGGCGAAGAGACCCAGGGCGCGGGAGTGAAGATCGTGCCCGCTAACTCCGGGTCGAAGTCTGCTCTGGGTTGTGTTGATCGCTGCTCATGGGCAGCCGAGGGCGGCGGTGATGTCCCCGGCATCCTGCCTGAGTTGAGTCGCCTGGGCTGCGGTGACTTCCCCGCTCTGCTCCTTTGCGTTCACCTGATCGATGAACGCGTCGAGTCGGCCGCAGGCGGCACGATCATTGGCCGGGTTCGCGTCGGTCAGGAGCG
>WNGJ01006772.1_pt1 | contig 12170 bp, 7 predicted proteins | sample 5400611 | NCBI WGS metagenome assembly WNGJ01 (sample SAMN13153375, study PRJNA577476) | soil metagenome | isolation source: 40 cm soil or saprolite under Garry oak tree replicate 1 | place: USA:California | collected 2016-06-15 | reverse complement strand
TTATAATAGAGTAGAAGATTTGTACTAAGTCATGTAGGTTGAACAGTGTATTCGCGCGACCGTTATCGGAAAAAATGGGCGAGAGAATCGATCCTGAGGAGTGCAGGTAGATTGAACCGTATTGGGCGTTTCCGTTAGAGAGGAAAAGCCTTAGAGCAAGGAGCGAACGATATGATGGATGAACTCAGTTTTTCTTTGTGGTGTGATAGTCTGAAGCTCTCTGAAACAGCGCGGAAGGTAATAGAGGGCATTCGTACCTCTGAGCCAGTGCGCAGTCGGCAGAGCCGAGTGGGCAATTGGACGGGGCGTTATGCCAGCGACAAAATGGGAAGAACTATTCAGTTTGAGAGTAGAACAGAGGAATTCCCTGCGATTGTTTCTTATGAACACGATAAGATAGTTCTAGAGTTCTACGATCAACCATCAAAAATAGAAATGCGCTATATGTCAGGTGGTGAGCGGCCACGGCCACTGGCATTCTGGCATACGCCGGATTTCTTTATTTTGCGAGAAGACGGGGCGGGTTGGGAAGAGTGGAAACCGCAGGAGAAATTATTTGATCTGGCTAAGTCAATGCCTAATAGATACCAACGGAGTGAACAGGGAAAGTGGCGCTGTCCTCCGGGTGAGAGCTATGCTGCACGGTATGGTTTGACCTACACAGTACGAACTTCTGCTGAATTGAATCCACTTTATCTACGTAATCTGCACTTTCTCGAAGACTATTTGCGTGACCTGAAGCTCCAAGTCGACTTGGCAGCATTAAGGCTGATGCGGAAATTATTTGCAGCGGAGCCAGTCATGACTTTGAAGGCGCTATTGGAGCAGGTGGAAGCACAACATATCTATGGTGCATTGCTTCTCAAACACATTTATATTGATTTATTTGCTGCACCTCTAGCAGATAGCCAGTATGTCCACGTTTTTCGCGATGAAGCTATGGCCCAAGCTTACCTTATTCTGTCCGAGTCGCCCTATCAACCATCTAATCCTGGTCCTGTTGTGGTCGGAATAGGCGAAAGAATTGTTTGGGATGGTCGAGCATGGACTATTTTTAATCAAGGCGATACTGTAGTCTCGATGCGTTCTGATAGCGGCGACTGGATTGAGGTTAATCGGGAAGAGTTCTATGCCTTGGTATCTCGCAACAGGATTACTCAACCCATACAAAAAGGACAAACAAGGATAGGTGGGATAAATGATGAGGAAGTAACTATCCTGGCAAGGGCTACTAAGCAGGACCTCGAGGAAGGGAACGCGCGATACCGGCTTTTGCAACGATACCGCTCAGGTGAAACTCCTCAACAACTTGGCACACCATATCGTACCCTTCGCGATTGGGAAGTAAAACATGAAGAGGCCGAGCGCGAGTATGGCCATGGATATCTCGGGCTGATCACCCATTATCAGCGTAGTGGTAACCCCCAGCGTAAATTGCCAGATGCCTCTCTAGAGGCGATGCAGAAATATATTGTGAATGATTATGAAACCGACAAACAAAAATCGAAAGTGCATTCTTGGGGACAGATGGCGAAGTATTGCGAGAAAAATGGCATACATGCTCCAACCTATAAAACGTATTGCAAGGAGATTGCAAAACGAGGCGATTATGAGCAAACGTTAAAGCGCAAAGGACGGCGTGCTGCTTATCAGGTGGAGGTACCTTATCTTTTTCTTGAATACAGTACACCACGTCACGGCGATTTTCCCTGGCAGATTGTTCATCTTGATCATAGTCAGCCTGATATCCAATTAGTCAGTTCGAGGACTAAAAAAGTGCTGGGCAAACCGTGGGAAACTGTCATGGTCGATGCATATTCGCGCCGTACTCTGGCTGTATACTTGTCTTACGATCCTCCTAGTCATCGTTCTGATATGATGGTAATACGAGAGTGCGTACGGCGCTATAAGCGACTACCGCAAATCCTGGTAGTGGATGGCGGAGCTGATTTTAACAGCACTTATTTCGAGTCACTTCTAGCGTATTACAATATCACGAAGCTTGAACGGCCCCCCGCTGAACCCCGAGCTGGATCACCGATCGAGAGACTCTTTGGTACGACGCACACCAGCTTCATCTATAACTTGCTAGGTAATACCCAGGCGAGCAAACAGGTTCGCGAAATGACGCAATCGGTTGATCCGCGAAATAAGGCTGTTTGGATGCTTTCTGCGTTTTATCGACGACTCTGCCAATGGTGCTACGATGTTTACGACACCAGTTTCCATTCCACACTTGAACAATCGCCCCGTGAAGAATACGAGGCTGGAATGGCTTTGGGTGGAGTACGTCCTTACCGTGAAATTGACTACGATAAGAAATTCCTTATGATGACTTTACCGGCACCGGAGAGACCAATGGCAAAAGTGATTTATCGAAAAGGGGTGCAGGTTCATTATGAGTTCTATTGGTCCGAGAAGTTTAGGGATTCTGAGGTAGTGGGAACAGACGTAGAGATTCGTTATGACCCATTTGACATCAGCCGTGTATTTGCTCTTGTAAAAGGGGAGTGGATTTCATGTACTGCTGCGAACCGTATGATACTACGCAATCATTCAGAGCGTGAGTTGCAATTAATTTCCGCCGAGTTGCGCAGAAGGCAAACTGTTTCCGCTCAACAGTATCAAATTAGAATCAAACATATTGCAGAGTTTCTGGCCTCTGTAGAGGCAGAGGAATTATTGGGAATCCAGAGACTACGCGATGCAGAGTCTCGTGACATTCTCCAGATTATTGATCCAAGTTACTCAGATCAATTTTCCCTTTTTCAAGTTCCGGCTTTATCCCTGGATATGCAGGATATGCAAAAAAATGACGAGGATGAGGAGGATACTGAGGATGATAAGCCGGAAGATGCCGAGATATATGGAGATTACGAGTGATGGAGAACAAAGAGAAGCCATTTGATAGGGCGCAATATTCTAAGATGACAAAAGAAGAACGTCTGAAGTCGTTCAAGCGCACCATAGCTCATCCTTATTTAGGAGAGGCCGACAAAAAGTTGCGCGAGGCAATTAGTGAAACTGGTGGAGCCTCTCTCATCAATGTTTATGGTCCGGCACGCGTGGGAAAGACTACCTTGAAAAATCATGTAATAAGGTCAATCGTGCTTGGGGCGTTTCCTCTTTTAGACCAGGACAGAGAGCGTATACCCGTTTTAAGTATGGTTCCAAGACCTCCTCTGAGTGGACCTTTTAGTTGGAGAGATTTTTTCCAGGTTGGCCTTGTAGCCTTTGATGAGCCTCTGGTTGAACACAAAATCATTTACGATACGGACGACGATGAGGAGAAAATGATCTTTCCAAATGTGGATAAAGTTCCAACTAAACGTAAACCACCAGAAGGCACTAAAGATGCGTTGCGTGCTTCATTTGTGACAACTGCAAAGCGGCGACGGCCAGTAGCTATCTTTGTTGATGAAGCACAACATATTGGTAAAATAAGTGGTGCCCAGTTGCAAAATCAACTAGATTGCATTAAATCTCTCGCCGAGGAGATTGGAATACCAATCGTCTTAATAGGCACATATGAGTTGATTCCTCTACTCAAGCTAAGTGCTCAACTCATCGGTAGAAGCTTAGATATTCATTTCCCGCGCTATCGCAGTTCCGAAAAAGAACTCTCACAATTCCAGAATGTTCTCAGAACATTTCAAGATACATTACCATTCACCAAAGAAACCGATATACTGCTCAACCACTGGGAGTTTTGCTACCAACGATCCATCGGGTGTGTTGGTAATCTTCGCATGATGCTTGTTAGGGCGGTCCGTGCTGCATTGTGGATGGATGCGAAGGCCTTAACTTGGAAGCACATAAAAACATACGCTTTTACCGAAGCTGAGAGTTACGAAATGATGCTTGAGGCTTATGAAGGCGAGAAGAATTTGGCTCCAAAACCCAAGCAACACGAAGATTTACTAAAAATGCTCGGCTTACCCTCTAAAAGAAGATCCCAGGAGACACCTCAGCCTGATACAACGCCCGGCAAAGACACACCTTCTGAACCGGTTCTGCCGCAACCTGGCCAGCCTGAAGAATGCTCTAATGAAGTTAACCAGACATCGCCAGCACCAGTAGATGTTGAAGCTACTCATAAGCCAATTATGCCACCAGAAGGCCAGCCCGGAGAAAGGTCCAGCGAAGTTAACCAGACATCATCAACCGCGGTGGATATTTCAGTTGCAACTGGCGAAGGATTAAAGCCAGTTCCTGACAGTAGAGAAAGCAAAATTACTGATGAAGCTAATCAGGAATTGCCCGGAGAAACTTCTACCCAAGAAGTGCCGCCGAAGCCGCTACGAAAGCCACGAAATGAAGCAGTGCGGCCTTTCCGGCGCAAGACTCAACGGGATAGGACAGGGGGACCACCGTTGAAGTGAAAATGAAAATAAAGTTATTGAGGAGGCAATCCATTGGGAAATTACGAAGAATGGGATGTAACCGTTCCGCCCCTACCGTCTCGCAGTCGTCTCTATCATTTAGAGCCAATAGGTATCGACACACCTGGTGTGGAGAGCTTGACAAGCTACATGCTTCGGCTTGCTGAGGCACATTGTATATCTCTAAGGGATCTGGCCATAAGCGAAATCTTACCGCTTTTGACTCAGACAGGCGAAGTGGGAGCGCCAGCGCTTTTTTCATATGGAGCATTGTTAGGTAATGCGCAGGCGCTGAATGGAATGAGCATCATGGCCACAAGCGGTGTGCGTGCATTGGAGAAATTAACCCTGTATAAAGACCTTCAGCTCCTCACCATGCTACCCTGGGCAAACGTAATATCTAAATACGGGATTTTCCGCACAAGCCAGGCCTGGTGTCCGCTATGTTATGAGGAATGGCACATAAATAAAGAGACAATTTACAATCCCTTATTGTGGTCATTGAAAGTGGTCCGAGTATGTCTACATCACAAACGAATTCTCAATGAAAGATGCCCTTCTCTACAATGCCAAAAACCTATACCTATACTCCATTCTCGTAGTAGATTAGGCTATTGCCCATATTGTAATCATTGGCTTGGTAACGTAGCAGATGTTGATGTCACTCCTCCTGAGACTATAATCAATGAGAAATTGGAGCAGGCAGTTTGGAATGCCACTGCTATTGGAGAATTGCTGGAGGTAGCTCCTTGTTTATCTTCTCCATTGCAAAAAGAGGATCTCGTTCTAGCAATAAACTCCCTGATTAGTCGTATGCCCGTTAAAAAGGCCGTTTCCTTAACACGCCTGCTCAATAGAAAATCTGTTTCGACAGTAGTTCTTTGGCAAAAAGGGTTAGAAATCCCACGGATGAATACACTACTGCAAATATGCCACCTTCAAGATGCATCTCTTCGGCAAATCTTTTTTAGAGAAGTAGATGGCGTATTTCTTACGATTTCTGAAGAGCACAAAAAGCTGAATCGTGAGCTTGATATAGAGCCTAAAAAGATATACCCTGACTTTGAAGAAACACAAAAGGCTCTGGAGGCAATTCTCGCTAGTGATGAGGAACCGTTTCCCTCCATCAAAGAGGTAGCCAGGCGCCTGGGATATCGTAACAAAAGTACGCTTTACAAGCGGTTCCCTGAGCTCACTTATGCCATTGCGGCAAAGCATCAAAAATATCAAAACCCTCATCCCGATCAAAAAAAGAGTTCGGATGAATTACAACAAGCTCTAGAAACGATACTGGCAAGCGAAGAAGAGCCACCTCCCTCTATTAAAGAAGTAGCGCAGCGCCTGGGATATCGTGGCGTAGGCCCACTCTATAGCCGGGCCCCGGAACTTTCGCGAGCAATTGCGACGAAATATCGAAAGCATAATCCTCGCCAAAGAGAACCCATGAGTTTGGAGGAATTGCGCCAGGCTCTGGAAGCGATATTAGCCAGCGACGAAGAGCCTCCCCTCTCTATCCGGGAAGTGGCTTCTCGATTGGGATATCGCAACTCTAGCACGCTTCGTCATCGGTGCCCTGACCTCTCGCATGCCATTACGGTAAGGTACCAAAAACACAATCTCAGCCAAAGAGAACCCATGAGTTCAGAGGAATTGCGGCAAGCGCTGGAATCTATATTGCTCAGCGACGAAGAGCCGCCTCTTTCTCTCAAAGAGGTAGCGCTTCGTCTAGGATATCGTAATGCAAGTCCCCTTCGCAGTCGATTTCCGGAACTTGTACATGCGATTGTGACCAAGCGTCAGGAGTACAATTTAAACATTAAAAAGAGGTTGAGTTCGGAGGAGTTGCGGCAGGCCCTGGAAACAATATTAGCAAGTGATGAGGAGTCCCCGCCCTCCATTCAGGAGGTAGCTCTGCGTTTGGGATACCGTAGCGCAGACCAACTTCGCAGACGATTTCCGGAACTTACACGTGCGATTGTTGTACAGCATCAAAAGTATGGCTTCAACTCCAAAAAGAGGTTAAGTGCGGACGCATTGCGGCAGGCACTGGAAACGATACTGGCAAGCGACGAGGAGCCGCCTCCCTCTATTCAGGAGGTAGCTCTGCGTTTGGGATATCGTAGTGTAAGTGCTCTTTATAGCCGATTTCCTGAACTCACACATACAATTGTTGCAAAATATCAGAGCTATAATCCAGATAAGAGAGCGGTCATGAATTCAGAGGAATTACGACAAATTCTAGAATCTATACTGGAAAGCAAAGAGGAACCGCCTCCCTCTATTCAAGAAGTCGCTCGTAGTCTGGGCTACCGTAGCGAGACATCCTTGTACGGGCGCTTTCCTGAACTCACCCGTAAAATCGTCGCAAAATATCGAGCATATCATTCTAACTACAAGCAGAGAATGAGTTCGGGTGAGTTACAAGAGGCTCTGGAAGCTGTGCTGGCTAGCAATGAAGATCCTTTTCCGTCTATTCAAGAGGTAGCACAACGCCTGGGGTATCACAGCAAAGGACCTCTTTATGAGCAGTTTCCTGAACTTGCACATGCTATAGCCGTAAGGTGTGAAGATCAGGATTCTAACGCTAAAGAAAGAAGACGTTTGGAGGAACTGCGCCAGGCTCTAGAAGCTGTGCTAGCCAGTAATGAAGATCCTCCGCCCTCTGTTCCGGAGGTGGCTCAGCGCCTGGGATATCGCAGCGAAAGATCTCTTTATCGGCGGCTCCCTGAATTATCACGTGCAATTGCTGAAAGGCACCGAAAGTACAAATTTAATCGGCAAAAGCTCATGAGTTTGGAGGAATTACGCCAGGCTCTGGAAGCGATATTAGCCAACGACGAAGAGCCCTTTCCGTCTATACAGGAAGTGGCCCAGCGTCTGGGGTATCGCCATCCTACGTTTCTTTATAAGCATTTTCCCGAATTATCACGAGCTATCAGCATGAAAAAGCGTAATAGCGAGGATTTGCAGCAGAAATTAGAAACGTTCTTAAAGGATGCTGATCCTGCGACTACGCAACAAGAGATAGCCAAACACTTTGGCTGGTCAATTAATAAACTCCACCATCATTTTCCTGAATTGCGAAGTACCTTAGAGAAGCGATTGATCCAGTCGTTTGATATTGAGGCTCTACAAGCAGCATTGGAAAAAGAACTGACATCGGACAGCGTACCGCAATCGCTATCCGCAGTGGCCAGGAGCCTTGGCTACCCGGTTCGAACACTTATGCGGTTTTTTCCTGAGATCTGTCAGAAGATAATTGTCCGTGGGCAGGTTTACCGGAAGGCTCAAAGTGAATTGAGAAAACAAAGGGTTCAGGACAAGGTTCAACGCGCTGTACTTACTATTCATGCCGAGCAAAAATACCCCAGTCTTCACCAAGTGTTAAAGCTTATTGATCTATCCTGTGTAAATCCTCCCATTTTTTACTTAGAGGCATATATTCCATGGAAAAAAATACTGGAAGATCTGGGTTATAGTAAGTGAAATTCGGGAAATATGTTGGAGACACAGATACCTTTTTCTGAGCAATTTGAAGAATGGACGCTAGACGATCACGCGTCTTTCCCGACGAGGAGCGAGCTTTATCATATGCGGCCCGCGGGCCTGGGAACTTCCTTTATAGAGAGCCTGACGAGCTATATCGCTCGCCTTGCCGAGAGCCACTGCCTGACGACAAGGAGCCTGGTCGTTCAGAAATTCTTCCCGTCTCTGGGCAGGTCTTACTTATCAGGGCAGAGGGGCCACGATAGTATCACAGCTTTTTGGAAAGATACCCCAACGTTAAATGGAGCCAACATATGGGACGAGCAGAAGGTGTGCCGTCCGCCATAACTTTAGAATAGAATGAGCATGGAGGTGATGAAAAAAGGCTTTCTAGCTCTAGAAAAATTCGCAGTAAAATTAGAAAAAGTACCGGAATCCGCAGCAATTTTAGAAAAAGTACTTTTATGCCATCATGCTTCTGAGAAGTGAATATACCCCAAATGGATCGAGTATTTTGTGAATTACCAGAGACATCAAGCCAGGTAAATCCAGAATAATACCTTTCAAGAGCATGGGTGAATTAGCCGAGAGACAAAACTTTTTATCTGGAGAATGGACATACCAAGTAGCCACTATGGCAACGTTTGCCATAGGTAGGTGTTACTGTAATGGATAAATATGCTTCTTGCTAAGAGCTGTGCATGAGGGACCTCAGCTTTTGTCGCTCAGCTTTTTCATGGGTGAGAACTTGCAAAAACAGCCGATCACTACTTCTGTTGTGCGTTCTCTGGTCAGAGCATCATTTATCAGATCATAGAATTCCTGCACAGGTTGAGCTACCTCTTGGAGAAGGTGGACCGCGAAGTCACAATGTTTGGGCCAGATGTCTTCGATGTCGAACAACAGAAAATTGTGCGACGTGGACGCGGAAATCAGTTTGCTCACTTCTCTTGATGGCCGCTCCCAGAAAGCTCTTGTTTTATCTCGTCTCTGATTTTCTTAACAACTTCATACAGTTGCTCTTGTGTGGTGAACTCATCTGTACGCTGCAGCATTTGATGGATGAGGTAAAATGCGATTGCTCTAAGCTCAGAAATGTCTCTCTCCATAATTTCGGCGCGATCTCCATGTGAGAGCGCACTTCGTTTCTCGTACAATTCATCAACCCTTTTTTCCGTATAAGCGTATCCCTGCTTTCCTCCCAGCGCAGCAATACCCTCAACAATTGCCGTTGTTACTTTTTCATGGCTTGGTGGGTTAAGAAAAGCCTCGATAGAAGACATAAGACTAAGAAAGACATAATCTGGCTGCATAGGAGTCTGTGCATTTGCAAACCAGTGAATACTACGCAGTATACATCGTTCAAAGTTAGTTTGGGAGGCGTCTCCTTTTTTAATGATTTGAGAGGCTTCAAACACTTTTGCTTTCTCAAGTCCTTGAAGAATGTGAGCATCTACTCGAAAAGAGCGAGGCTGGGTTATTCTTGAAGTTTTCCTGTTGAAACCTTCTAAACCTCGCAAAATAATACTATCACTGAAGGCGTCGGGAAAAGAACCAATCTCACTTTCCAATCCGAAATGAGTGGATTTACCGACTGCAATTGTGGCTTCTTTGTCTTTCTGCGTATACTTACTTACCGGCACCTCTTCTCCATCTATATATTTTAGCGGGATAGAAAATTCCATAGGGTAGTGAGTTGAGATCATCGGAAGGGCGTAACGTAAAAGATCAAATACCTTATAACATTCTTCTCTAGCCCGCTTCTCAGCTTGTATAGGCTCTGCAATAACGTGATAGATGGCATAGACACGCTGATCTTTTGCTTTTAATATACGTTGAAGATCTTCCGTAAAACATTGAATAAGCTCCTGCTTCTTCTCTGGTGTATATGAGCCTGCCATAATAGATGACTTAATATGGTTTTGTAATTCAGCAGCTTTTTCTTCCGTCATGGCTTGAAGAGTGATATTCCCTAGTTCGAGCTTTCCTTCCTCAAGTTGAATGTCAATTCCTGATACCGGCAAATACAGCGTTTGGCCTGTTGCGTAGTTATCGAGATCGTTAAAAATAGCCTCGACAGTATTATTTGCAAGTACATTGGGACGGATGCCAGGCGTTTCTGGTTCTCGTAAATTGTGCATCATCATTCTGATGTTCTTCTTAAGCAGCTTCTCTACATATTCTTCTGAGAATTTCGCGGAATATACTGGGTCATCGAGGAGACTTCTTAGTACATCTTCCCTTTCCTCATCAAAGCTGCTTACAAGAAGAGAATCCGAATGATACGCAGGATATTGCTTATTTTCATCTAGAGAAAGAAAACGCCTTACATCTTTTGCTATTTTTACAAATAAGATTCTAATACGTTCTTTTTCTTTCTTATTCATAACTTGCGTTTAACCCTCCACTCTAATTTAGCCTTGACCTCCGGTTTTTATGCACGCCGATGCTTCGCTGCCAATTAGCTTTTATCTTGGTTATGAGCGCCGTGTCTGTCGCTATATAGCGACAAGAGGTACATTAATTGCTGTGCATTTCGTATCATAATCCGAAGGAGAATATAAACAGTTAAGACTTTTCGATCTCTACAAGCGACATCTGGATATTTCCAACTGACGGGATCTCGCCTGACTCATATGTTATTACTCTGCCGCGTGTTTTGATATTGAATTTAGAAACAATGGAGGGGTGAATGACGCGCGTCTTCCATGTTACCGTCATATCTGCTCGGTAAATTTCACAACCTTCAATAACTAACTCTTGAGGCTGAAAAAGCACCGATTGTGTTATCTTGTAACCGCCAGCATCCTCGAAAAAGGCGTCGGCTGGTGCGCGCTGCATAGTTGCATCAATAAGCTGCTGTCTAATTCTCTCGTTCACTGTCCTGAGCAAAAGGTGCTCATTTCTATAGAGAGCAAAACTTTCATCCGTGAGAGTACCTGGTTTTGCGGTTACGCCAGGCTGATAGAAAAAATTGGCATGTGAATTTACGTCGGTATTTATATTTATAGAAAAATCTGCAATGAGGGACGTTGAAGTACCAAGCTCATCAGTTGCAATAAGTAGCGTGATCCTCTTATCTTGTTTTGCCTGTGCTTCCGCATCACTAGTAAAGCTTTTTGCGACAAAAAAGCCTTTCGTAGCAGATGTAACCTTTATTTTCTTTGAGAAGACAATGATCTCATTTTTACCTACCTTTTGTTCCCAATTCTTACACTCAAAAATATAGATTGCATCATACCCACTGCCAGAGTCAACAGTGATATAAATATCAATTTCGTGCGTTACACCGTTATCTTCGACAATTTTCTTTGGTTCGATAGTAAAGGTTGCTTCCCTGGTCGCGGGGTTTGTTTCCAGAATATACGTTTCAAGTAAATGCACTGCCCTTTCAAGGGCGTCCCCTTTTATCTGAGCCTGGGTACGTGGCATGGCAACTCTCCCTATCGCTCGAAACTTGCAGAAATGTCGAGATAAGTGTAGCACGCAGCGTCAATATATTGCAGACTTGTCCAGCTTTTTCTTGTAAACCTCATCTATTCGTATAGTCCAGGGGATTCTCCCCCACAATTTTTTTTCCTTTTACTTGCCTGCTGGCTAAGAGCAAATTATTTGAAGATTTTTACCCCTATCAGGGTTGCCATGGGAACTTTCCTCGAAGAGTTTTGGAAGGAGATCCTTGAGTTTCTCGAAACTCTTCCCGAACACTTTCCCAAGATTCCGGAAGTATTCTCTAAAGGCATGTATCTGAAAGAAGTGATAGATTATTCTAAAATTAGCCCGGACGTTTTCAAACTACTCTAAGGTTTTTTTAAAATTATTGCGGATTTTATGCTGATTCTAAAATTATTCCGGACGGCACAGAAGGTGGTTTCGCCCCCAGAAGAGTTGGCGAGCCAGGTGACAAGCGTGCTGATACGTGGCTTAGCCCAAGCACTGCCTGCTTTCCCGCTCAAGTGAGTGCATCTCTCTCCTGAGCTTCAGGAGGCTGCGTGATTTCTCGACCGGTTCTCTAGAAATTTCTGTGACCCGACAAATATCTACTATTTTTGAATATTTGCTGGGAAGCATAGTTTTGCAGTCTGAAATAGGAAGCACAGTCTTGCAGATTCTGCAAAACCATGGTATTAATGACAGAATTCTCAAACACCTGGTTCATCTAAAGGCAGAGGCGTATGGGAGTCGAACCCACCAGGGACCGCGCCGAGCGACCCCCCAGCCGTTTTGAAGACGGTGAGACCCACCGGGGCCCCTACACCTCCATATGTGTGGGTGTATTTTGCCATTCGGGAAAGTACTTGT
>WNGJ01007981.1_pt1 | contig 12171 bp, 9 predicted proteins | sample 5400611 | NCBI WGS metagenome assembly WNGJ01 (sample SAMN13153375, study PRJNA577476) | soil metagenome | isolation source: 40 cm soil or saprolite under Garry oak tree replicate 1 | place: USA:California | collected 2016-06-15 | reverse complement strand
GTACTGGGATACAAGTCCAAAATCCAACGGAACTAGCGCGTTCCACTGGTACACCGTCTCCAACGGAAGCTCATTTGGAGGTGTCCTAGAGGAGGGCCTATGCCTGCTACCCAGCCGAGCAAGGAACTTCGCGCGTTTTGTCATGAGCATCATGTGGAGATGAGGCTCAATCAGAACGCCTTGAACAGCAAAAGTGGCAACCCTACACAAACGCTTGCGTATGCCTGTACGGAGCCCGATTGTCTCGTCCACTACAACACTTATCGTGGATACTTCATCCTGAGCCAAAACGGAATCACGAATGAACCGGATACGGTTCCCAGAGTCCGATGTCCCCACGATGGGACGCCCATGTATCTCGCTGAAATCGATCTGCGGAAAAGGGCTTTTCGCCTGTGGATATGCCCGCAATGCGATAGGAGACACACGAATGAGGAGGGCCTCATAGGCTTGGCGTCGCAGGGAATTTAGGATGTCAGTGGGAAAAAGCAGTTTGGAGCCCTAAACTCCAGGAGTCGCCCACATATATACTTCTGGAATGTTTCCAGCAACGAGCTAATGTGGCTTGGTCCATTCTCCCAGCGGGGCCAAAAGTTCCAAACCGACAGCAAACCTGTTGTTTTCTACGCGCTGACAATAAACGACACGTGCCTGGGTACGGACGCCAGACTCCGGAGTGCTTAGCAGCACGGGATCCCCTGGGAGCCAGACGTCTTTCGTAGCTACCCGCATCCCACGAGCGCTCACGTTTTGGGCAATGGCCATCTCTCTGAACTGAGAAGCATCTGGACGAGCAAGCTCCACCACGGCTTCTTTCGTGATTCGTCTGTCGGATCGGCCATTCGGCGCCGTCATATGAAACTGACTCCTGTGGGCAGAGCCTCTATCGGGAGGCGACAGGAACATCCCTCGTTCCTGGCTAGTCAAAGCATGGAAGCACAGCCAACAATCGTCAATCCTATGAATACCCTAATTGAAGGACAGAAAATTCACCGTGTTTTGCCAACAGCCTCTCGATCAGGAGTGGAGGTAGCGGGGGAGTCGGAATTCTGATCCCGAACCGGGCAATACGCGCAATTGTCTTAGTACAAGTTTGCTGGCCTCGGCTTTCGGGCGGGTGGCGCATCCTTAACACTCCGGAATATCGTGAACCATGTCTCGATTACCAGAAATAGGCTGATACCACAGAGCAGTAAGCTTGTGCGCGAGGTCATCCGGGCTGACTTAGACGCGGCGCAACAGGGTGATACGCCCGATTGGCAGCCATTCGGCAACTAGAATGTCGCCACCATGAAGGAAAATAGCCGCGTGGGGTGTGATGAACTGCCCGGGAGTGAATTCGCTGCGCGACTGCCTGCGGCGTGAGCCAACTTCCCCGTTCGAAGCGCGGCCGTCTCCCAATTGCGTGAAGACATTGTACTCGCGGTCGAGAATGCAAACCTGGCTGTCGAGGTCCGGACAGACCATCCAGTCTCCTTGCGTATGAAAATGACATGGCATACGGAGTCGCAAGTCGTCTTTAATGGTGCGAAGATGTGAACCGTCCAAGGAAAAAGTTTGCACGCGCCGGTTTCCGCGATCCGCAACCACAAGGATCGCATCCCCACCACGGGTATCCACGAAGAGCCCGTGTGGCGTGTCGAATTCGCCGTCACCGTGGCCCGGCCGGCCGACTTCCCCAAGAAATTTCCCGTCCGAAGAAAACCGCAGCAAATGGTGCGAGCCATAGCCATCACCCACATAAAAGTCCCCGTTTGGAGCGAAGGCGACGTTGGTGGGGACAAAATCAATGGGTCGCCCTGCATAGGCAGGGTCTTCACGCGGGTAGCCGTGTGCCCAAAGGCGTTCGCCATTCAGCGTGGTCTTCATCATCTTGCACTGATTGATATCGCAGTGATAGAGAACTTCCGCGCCTTTCTCTCGACGCACACCAAGCCCATGCGCGCCCCCGCGAAACTCCTCCCCAAAGGCGCGAATGAAGCGCCCGGACGAGTCGTAAACAACCACGGCCTCTCCGCGCATGCTGGACTTGTTCACCGTGTGCGCCACATAGATGTTCCCTTGCTCATCCTGCGCCAAACCATGGGTGTCTCCCCAAACCAGGCCGTCGGGCGGCACCAGCCAGTCGTGAACACACTCGTAGGTGTGCACTCCAGAGCCGATCACCGGCAAACGGCTACGGGACTTACTAGATGTCTGCAGAAAGAAAGGCGACAGCATCGTCGCGGCTGTCGCCCTCGCGCTCTCTCTAAGGAACCTGCGTCGAGTGATTGCGTTCATGCGATGAGTCCGGTATAACCTGCCAGAACAATTCCGGTCAATTTCTGGGCTTTGCCGCCCCGGGTCACTAGGCGAGTGCCAGATTCAGATTCTCGATGGTCTCGTCGATTTCCGCAGCATTCTTGTAGCCGACTGTAACGCAATCGACCCCGGCGTTCTTGAATGCGAATCTCATTGCCGCCTTGCGGTCTTCACGGTTAAACGTACCCTCTCCCACAAGTTTCATGCTGACTACGCCCATTCCTTCTTTAAGTACCTGCTGGACGTGGGTGACAACTTCGGTGACGTTGCCGAGCCCATTCGTGTCGTAATCCTCGGCGTCCATTCTGATGCCCTTGTGATTCATCCGGATCATGGCGATGTCGAGCCACTTGTTTCCGGGGACTTGGCGCAACGCCGGAAGCCCGTGAACCGACGCACCGTGACTTACGATAGCCTTCTTCGACTGAGCCTCCAGAATTCCATCTTGCCACTTGCTCGTGTCTGCGGGCCATGTCGCGGTATGTTGCCAGTGCAACAGCATGACGTCGAAGTATTCGGTATTCGCGAGTTTGCGCAGCTCGTCGAATTTCTCTTGCGGATTCACAGCTTGCCGGGTAGTCACCTTCGACATTAGGCGATAACTATCACGTGGAATCCCCCTTAGGGCTACGCCGAGCATCCTGTGCATGTCGCCGTAAGACTCGGCAGTCTCGAAGAAACGAATGCCGCTGTCGTAGGCGTAGCGCACCAGCCTCGTAAACCCATCTTGTCCCAAGTCGCGCTGCACCTTGCCGCTGAAGCTGCCTGTGCCAAACGCGAGCCGTGTCACCTTCACTCCAGACTTTCCTAGCGTTACCCAATCTGTCGCGGTCTGGCGCGCCGCGCTCAGCGGGAGGGTTCCGTTGACGGCAAGGGCGCCGGCGGCGAGCCCGGTTTTCACGAATTCACGTCTGCTGTAGTGAGACACGGATGCACCTCGAATTAGGCGAATGAAAGCGGGAGTGTGGTGGAGCGGAGATGCCCCTTCGGCGGGAGGCGAGTGATTGTTCAAGGGCCATAACAAGACAATCCTAATACGAAAGTCAAAATATCAGGTATATCCGGCGTTTTGAGCACTAGCCGGGAAACCGACCACAGGGTCGAAGGTTAAGGTTAAAGAGGCAATTTCGGTTTCCTGCGACCCAGGTTTCAAGCGAGGATCTCTTTCACTACGTTGCCGGCCACATCGGTCAGGCGGAAGTAGCGTCCCTGGAATTTGTAGGTCAGGCGGAGGTGATCAATGCCGAGGCAATGCAGGATGGTGGCCTGCAAGTCGTGGACGTGTACTGGATCTTCGAGGACGTTGTAGGAATAGTCGTCCGTCTTGCCGATGCTCAAGCCGCGCTGGATGCCGCCGCCGGCCATCCAAATGGCGAAGCAGCGGGGATGATGGTCGCGGCCATAGTTCGTGGCGGTGAGCTTGCCCTGGCAATACACGGTACGGCCAAATTCGCCGGCCCACACGACGAGAGTGTCGTCCAACATGCCTCGCTGCTTGAGATCGAGCACCAGAGCGGCGGAGGGCTGATCGACGCCTCTGCATTGCAGCGCGATATCTCGCGGCAAGTCGTTGTGCTGATCCCAGCCGCGATGATAGAGCTGAATGAAGCGCACGCCGCGCTCGGCCAGCCGCCGCGCGAGGAGGCAATTGGCGGCGTAGGTTCCAGGCTTGCGCGAATCGGGGCCGTAGAGTTCAAAGGTGGATTCCGGTTCCTTGGAAAGGTCCATCAGGTCGGGCACGGAAGTTTGCATGCGGTAGGCCATTTCGTATTGCGCGACGCGGGTGTCAATTTCGGGGTCGCCGTATTTTTCGGCGAGCAAGCGATTCAATTTGGCGATGCCGTCGAGCATGCGGCGACGGGTCGGAGACGGCACGCCCGGCGGGTTCGACAAGTACAGCACCGGGTCCCCGCTCGCGGCGAATTTGACTCCTTGGTAGCGCGACGACAGAAAGCCACTTCCCCACAGGCGCGAAAACAGCGGCTGGTCCGGATTCAAGGCGTTGGCCTGCGAGACCATGACCACGAACGCCGGAAGATTTTGATTCTCGCTGCCGAGACCGTAAGTGACCCACGCGCCCATGCTTGGGCGCCCGGGCTGCTGGAAGCCGGTCTGCACGAAGGTGATCGCGGGATCGTGGTTGATAGCTTCCGTGTAGGTTGATTTGATGATGGTGATGTCGTCCACGATTTTGCCGTGGTGAGAAAGCAGTTCGCTGATCCAGGTGCCGGAGCGGCCGTACCGGTTGAACTTGAAAATCGAAGGCGCCACCGGAAACGAGGATTGGCCCGACGTCATGCCTGTAATGCGCTGGCCCATGCGCACAGAGTCGGGTAACTCGACGCCCTGCGCCTTGACGAGGTTGGGCTTGTAGTCGAATAGCTCCATCTGGGAAGGCGCGCCGGATTGGTGGAGGAAGATGACGCGCTTCGCTTTTGGCGGGAAATGCGGAAGGCCGGCGAGTCCGCCGGTTTTGGGATCGGTTGCGCTGTCAGTCGCGAAGCCATCGTCGCCGAGCAGCGTGGCGAGCGCCGGAATGCCAATAGCGATTCCGGCGGAGCTGCGCCGGAAAAACTGGCGCCGCGTCATCGCGGCGCTGAATTGTGCAGTCAGTGAATCGGAATCGGGCATGCTGTGCCTCGCGTTCTGCTATTCGGCCGTAATGGTTTCGTCCAGATTGAGGATCATGCTGGCCAAGGTGGTCCAAGCCGCGACTTCGCGCGGGTCCAGTGCGGAATCCGGCTTCGATTCCCCGACGGACAGCAGCTTTGTTACCTGCGCCTGGTCCCGGCGGTAAGTGGACCGAAATTGCGAGAGCGAGCCGAGCAGCACGTCGCGTTCCTGCGGGTCGGGTGTGCGTGCCGTCGCTAGCTTGAAAGCAAAGTCAATCCGCTCGCGATCGGACCTGCCGCCCATGCGCAACGCACGCTGCGCCAACGCACGAGCGGCTTCCACGTACGTGGGATCGTTCAAAAGCGTCAGCACCTGCAGCGGCGTATTGGTGACTCCGCGCCTGGCGGTACATTTTTCGCGGTCGGGCGCGTCGAAGATAGTCAGCGAGGCCGGCGGGACGGTGCGCTTCCACACCGTGTAAAGACCGCGCCGGTATAAATCGGGACCCGAGGACGGGGCATAGGTCTGACCCGAAAAGCCCTGGCCGAAGGCCATCTCTTCCCAAAGGCCTGCGGGCTGATAAGGGTAGACGCTCGGCCCGCCGATTTTATCGTTGAGCAATCCGCTGATCGCCAGGGCATTGTCGCGAACGATCTCGGCGGGGAGGCGGAATCGCGGCCCTCTTGCGAGCAGCCTATTTTCGGGATCGCGCTCGATCAGTTCGTGCGACGCGCGGGAAGATTGGCGGTACGTCGCTGAGGTGACAATCAGGCGCTGCATGGCCTTGATGTCCCAGCCAGTGCGGACGAACTCAGTTGCCAACCAGTCGAGTAATTGAGGATGGCTCGGTTGTTCACCCTGCGAGCCAAAGTCCTCGGCAGTCTTGACGATGCCAGTCCCGAAATGCTGTTGCCAATACTGATTGACCACAACACGCGCGGTGAGCGGGTTGGAGGGGTCGACGATCCACTTGGCGAGTCCTAAACGGTTACGAGGCAGGTCCTCAGGCATCGGCGGCAGGAACGCGGGAACACCCGGCGTGACCTTCTCGCCCTTATTGTCATATTGACCGCGGCCCAGGACGAAGGTGTCGCGCGGCTTGGACATCTCCGCCATGACCATGGTGGTCGTGATGGATTTTTCGAGCTTGCCCTTTTCTTTTCTGAGTTCTACTAACTGAGAGTAAGATTGCCTGTACTTCTCTGGCGCATCGTGCTTAAGGAAGTATTCGCTCAGGCGGGCTTGATCCTGTTTTTCGAGCGTCGCCTGCTTTTGTTCCTTGCCCTCCGCTTTCTCCAGCTCTCCGATGTCGGCCTCTTCGGGCGGCTTCTCGGGCTGGAGGGCCGCAATTCCCAATGCGGGCGTGCCTCCAAGCTTGGTCAAGAGGACGCGCGCCGGCAGGTGCACGGCGAGATCTTCGACTTCTGTATCAGATAGCGTGCGGGTGTAAATGCGCAGGTCACCGAGTCGGCCTTTAAAAGCGCCGCCGATATTTTTGTTGCCAATCTCCAATGGCGCGGAAGTACGGAAACTTCTGCGGAGGTCGTCTTTTGTGGTTTCCGTTTCCCACGGCGTTCCATCGACGAAGATCTTCAAGCCCGCAGCTTTGCCCGACCCATCATAGTTGACGAGCAGATGATGATCGCTGTCCATCCGCACACGATTTTTCGTGCGCACCTCGATAGCGCTAGCGGGCCAGGGCGCCGCAAGCCGTACGACGACGCGAAGATTCCGTTCTTGCCGGCGGGTGAAGGCGACGTCCTCGAGACCGAGCTCATAGCCGGTCCAGTGCTCGGAGGCGTCTCGTTTCTGAAGAACTTTGCCCTTCTCCTCGTAGAGATTCACCCAGGCGGCGATAGCAAAAGGCTCATGCAAGTCGAAATCCCCGGCTTGGCCCAGACTGGCTTCACTTTCACCTCTGAATTCAGCGGCCTTACCGGCCGGCCCATCTTCATAGGTGATTTCACCTCGAACCAGCTTTCCGTCGTGGCGCGAGAAAGCGTCTGACAGGTCGTCGTTGAAAGGATAGTGCATCGCCAGCGCGTCTCGCGTCGGCTCGGGTAATGTCGCAAGCCGCGTTTTCTGCCATTCGTTGCGAAGTGCCAAGACATCGTTTTCGGGCATCGCCGTCAAAGCGGCAGCGATCTTCCTCTTGAGGTCGTCCATCTGTTGCTGCTGCTCTGGAGTAGGCAACGACAGCACCGGCGCGGCATTCCCTTCAAAACCATCCAGGCCGCGTTCTGGAACGGTATTGAAAAACGCGAAGAAGCGATAAAACTCCTTCTGCTTGATGGGATCGTACTTGTGGTCGTGGCACCGCGCGCAACCCATGGTCAGTCCTAGCCAAGTCGTTGCCGTGGTGCTCGCGCGATCGACGACGTATTCGACGTGATATTCCTCCGGGATCGCGCCGCCTTCGAAATTGATCATGTTGTTGCGGTTGAACCCGCTGGCGATTTTCTGTTCGAGCGTGGCGTTGGGGAGAAGGTCGCCGGCCAATTGCTCGATTGCGAATTCGTCAAACGGCATGTTGCGATTGAAGGCGGCAATCACCCAATCGCGCCACGGCCACATTTCCCGCAAGCTGTCGATGTGATAGCCATGAGTATCGGAATAGCGCGCCAGGTCAAGCCACGGCATGGCCATTCGCTCGCCGTAGTGGGGCGACTCCAGCAGATGGTCCACTCTCTTTTCGTAAGCGTCTGGAGATTTGTCAGCTACCAAGGAATCCACTTCCGCGGGAGAGGCCGGCAAGCCAGTCAGATCAAGGGAAACGCGCCGCAGCAGAGTAGCCTTATCTGCTTCAGCGGAAGGTTTCAACCCCTCGCCTTCCAGACGCGCCAGCGTGAAATTGTCGATGGGATTCTTCGGCCAGGTTTTGTCTTTGACCTCTGGTATTGCTGAACGTTTGGGCGGATCGAAGGCCCAGTGGGACTGCCATTTCGCGCCCTGGTCGATCCACTGACGGAACAATTCGATCTGCTTGGGCGTCAGGCTTCTGCCTGACCAGGCCGGCGGCATGCGAAACGCGTTATCCTTCGAGCTGATCTTCTGATATAGACGGCTCGTGGCACTGCTGCCCGGGACGATGATGCGGTAGCCGTTGTGCTCAGCAAAGGCACTTTCCCTAATGTCGAGGCGCAAGTTCCCTTGGCGGCTTTTTTCCTCGGGGCCGTGGCACGTAAAGCACGCGTCGGAAAGAATTGGACGAATGTCGCGGTTAAAGTCGACCGGCTTTTCTGAAGCGCTGTGTGCCGCCTTCACATCATTGATCGGCGCTGCCGCCGCGACCACTGGTTCGCTCGAGTCGGGTCCCTGCGCACCTTCGTCGATCCATTTTCGCACTAAGTCTATCTGTTCCGCAGGGAGCGGCGGGCCACCGTAAGGCATTTGTGGCTGCTCGAGTCCAAGCAAGCGCCGCACGATGTGGCTGTTCTGGCTGTCGCCTAGCATGACGACTTTGCCGTTGGCGCTGCCGCTGAGGATTGCCTGAAGCGAATCCAGCCGAAGACCGTGTTGCTGTACGTCGGGGCCATGGCATGGGTAGCAACGCGCGGCAAGAATCGGCCGAATTTGAGTGGCGAAGACGACGGAACCGCCGGGTGTTACTTGACGTGCTCCCGCGGCGCCGCCCTGACTCGCAGCTTGCGGCCTTGCTAACAGAGCGCCAGCGATAAGGAGGAGAAAGGAGAGAACGAATGAGCCTCCCGCAAAGATAAGGCTCAGCGGGTAACGCAAGAGTCTAAGCGAGGATAACTGGTTGTGAGCCCGTCCAATCGTGCCGTCGAAGAGCATTTCCCTAGGCCTTTGAGATCGCCAGGATTCTCGCATCTCATTCCCGCGTTTATACTACCCTTGCAGCGCCAGGCGTTCAATAATTCCAATGCGCGCTTAAGGCGAGATTCTTAGCGGCGCAGGAACGACTGAATCCGGCAAACTTTTGATTGGAGATCGATTCAGGATTAAGGCGGGAGGTACAGTTTTTTTTGGCTAACTTTTGACGTCGACCTACCGTCCGATAACTCCCGGATCGTCGGCAACTCGGAAACTATCCAGAAAGAGGTTCTGGGAAATGCATGTCGGAGTTTTCGGCGTTTGTGGACTCTTTCCAACCCACAACCCAGCCCACAAGCACCTTCGTCCTATGTGACTTCCGCGTTGCTTGGCAGTCCCCGCGGTCTTTGTAAGTTGTAAAATCTAACAACGCTAACCTGTAGCGTTCTCACTGGCACTTCCCGAAGCGGACTTCTGGCCCGGAATAGCTTCCAGTTAGCCGGTAATCCGTCCGGAATCGATGCCAGGCGCGGAGTTCACTTCCTACAAACGTTAGTGCAAACGCGGTTCTGGGAAACCAATTCGTTGCACCGTCACGGTAGGGTCTTAACATGAGGATTCCCTGAAATGCAAGATCGCCAGAATTGAAAGCGATCTGACTGCGCGACATCCAATTCCGACGTCTTTCACCGATGCGCGTTTGGCGATCGAGTGCTTTCCGGAAACGCTCAGCCACTAAATATGTTTGCATTCAAAAATTCATTGCGGAATTTCCCATTCGGGTCGTAGGTATTACACAGCTGAACGAAATCCGGCAACTTGTCGTAGATGGCTTTCAATTCCGATGGTGGAATCGAAAATAGTTTTCCCCAGTGTGGCCGTGCCTTAAACGGAGCCAGTTCTTTTTCAATTATAGGGAGGAGTTTCCTGACCGCCGGCCAGTCCTGTTGCCAAGTAAAATGTATCGTGACGCAAGGCTGTTTGTAACAGGGGCTCATCCAAAGATTGTCAGCGGCAACCGTACGGATTTCAGAAATCATCAGATGGGGACCAACCTGATCGCGCAATCGTTCCATCGCCAGAATGGCTTCGACGGCATGCTGACGAGGCACAAAGTATTCCGATTGCAGTTCCTTTCCAGCGCTCGGGATAAAGCCCATGCGGAAGTGCGGCAGTCGCTCATACCAAGGCCCCGGCACACCCATCTGCTCGGTGCAGTTTTCAGCGGACAGCTCCGCGATAGGGTGAAGATTCTTTGTTGCGCGTTTCGCGCCAAAAAACTCGGGTCTGGCATCAAATGCCTGTCCTTCTTCCAGGCGCGTTTTTATCCAGACTTCGTTGAAACGCTGTTTTTGCCAGTCGGTGAACAAACTAACGCTGTAGGCGCTTGATTCGATAGCGTCAAAGTGATCTTTCACTTGGTTCAGCGGCAGGTCTTCATACACGTACTGGCGCATCAGGAAGGTTGGCTGAATATCGAGGGTGACCTTCGTCATCACGCCGAGAGCACCCAGCCCAACAACAGCGCCTGAAAACTTTTCGCCGTCCGTCTGCCGAGAAAGTCTGACGGATTCACCGTCAGCCTTGACAATGTCCAGCGCAGATACGGCGGTTGCGAGGTTACCGTTCTTGTCGCCCGAGCCATGTGTCGCGGTACTGCAGGACCCGGCGATAGAAATGTGCGGCAACGACGCCAAGTTGTGTAACGCAAAACCCTTGCTGTGGAGATGCGGGCATAATCGACCATAAGTCATGCTTGCATCGACAGTCACTGTGTGCGCTTCAGTGTTCAAGGCAACCACTTCATCCATCGGCTTCAGGGAGAGCAGATGGCTTGCGCTGTCGGCTATTTTGTTGAAGCAATGACGTGTGCCGAGCACCTTTAATTTGCCTTGTCTTTTGACAAAATCCTTTACCTGTTCAACCGAGTCAGCGGTGTACAAACTGTTGGTGCTGTATTCGAAATTGCCGGCCCAGTTTTTCAGTTTGGTATCTGGCAGCCGTGCGAAGAGCGGCGACACTGCGGGCGCTGCCACGATCGCAGAGAGCAGTTTGATAAAGCTTCTTTTGTTCATGCCCAAAGGCCAAGTACTATTGAATTTGAAATTCGGCTGACGGAATTTCCTTTTTTAGCCCTAATATTCGTGAGCATTGTACAGTTCGTTTTCTCCTTTTTCATCCCTACGCAGTTGATGCTAAGGCTCAATTAGACGCCGGCGGAGCGCGGCGAGATTCGAATCGGAGAAATGCAGAGCGTCGCGCAGATACAGATAATCCTGGATGACCACGTCACGTGGAACACCGAGCGCCGTGAGCAGAATAGCGCTGAATACGCCGGTTCTGTCTTTCCCGGCCGTACAGTGTTCGACCGCGGGCAGATCACCGGCAGCAAGTCGCTGCAGGATTCTCGCGTACTGTCCGGCATACTCCGTGGCGTAGTTGTAAGCGCGAACGGAGTCGTTCGTCTGGCCGTTCATGGCCGCGATTCTGCGTTTAAGGTCCTCGCCAACAACCGGTCGATCCGATCGAGTGGCCAATCAATCCGCAAGTTCCTGGTGCGGTCATCATGTTCAGCCCTAACGCGGAGTTCTTCTCGGCTGCGATCCTGCAGGCGCCTTATTTCGAGAGCGAAGGCGATTCCGCTTCCAACTATGGTTCAGCCGGGGCTGCGATGGCGCACGAAATCAGTCACAGCTTCGACGAACTGGGGAATATTTACGACGCACAAGGCCGCCTCGGAGATTGGTGGACGGCAGAGGATCGCGCCAGGTATCGCAAGGCGGGTGAGAAGCTTGTCGAGCAATTCAACCGCTACTGTCCGTTTCCCGACCTTTGTGTTAATGGCAATCAGGTGTTGTCTGAAAGTGTTGCTGACGTGGCTGGGTCGCTGGTGGCGCATGACGGCTACGTTCTCTCCCTGAAAGGCAAGAGCGATGTCATCATTGGCGGATTGGGTGGCGAACAACGCTTTTTCCTGGCCTTCGCAAAGAGATGGCGGAAACTCCAGAACGAAACTGCGCTGCGTCAGCAGCTCAAAACCGACACGCACTCGCCGGGAGAATATCGAAGCAATACAGTGCGCAATGTCGATCGATGGTATGAGATCTACAAGGTCGCGCCCGGCGACAAACTCTATCTAAAGCCTGAGGATCGCGTCAGGATCTGGTAACAACGTCGGTGAGGGTGCCTCAATTGGCTTGCGCACAAATCGGCGTATGCCTTACTCAAGCGCCTGCTGCTGGCCGCGTGACTCGCTCTTTATTAATTCCGCAAAGCAACAACCTTGAGTGAGTACCCGCCGTGACCGCGCCGTATTTGATGTTGACGTTTGCCTGTTCTGCGACACTTCTGGCTCCCATCTCCAAATTGAAATCAACAGTAGCGCATCAACCACGCGCGAGCAGAATGGGCTCCAAATTGCCGCAAACTCTGGGACTAACAGGTGATTTACCTCGTGAGCACGAAAACGTCTCGCCGGTTTAG
>WNGJ01037471.1_pt1 | contig 12174 bp, 13 predicted proteins | sample 5400611 | NCBI WGS metagenome assembly WNGJ01 (sample SAMN13153375, study PRJNA577476) | soil metagenome | isolation source: 40 cm soil or saprolite under Garry oak tree replicate 1 | place: USA:California | collected 2016-06-15 | reverse complement strand
CCGCCAGCTCGACCGGGCGGCTGCGGATCGCGGCCAGCACCGCGTCCCAGGTCGACGCGTGCACCACGGCGAACCGCGCCGCGGCCGCGCGGCGCAGCTTGTGAAACTGAATCCCGGAGACGGCGGCTAAAACCAGCATGAATGTCGCAAAACCACCCCACGATGCCGCGAAAACGCCCTAAAAAACATCCGCTCGAATACCGAGCTTAGCGTTGTCGCCCGAAGTACACACAGTAACTCAACCCTTGGAGGTCCTATGTTGCGCCCAACCCGCACGCTGCTCGCACTGCTCCTCGTGGCGTTCGCGCTCGTCGCCTCGGCGTGTGCCGATACCACCGGCCCCCGTCCCGGCGGGACTCCGTGCGACGTGAGCAATCCTAACACCTGCCATTGAGGCTCTCAGCCTCCTAGGCGGGCAAGGGACGCAGCAACTTCTCCCACGGCGGAGTCACCGTGTTGAAACGGCTCCGCAGCTGTATCGGAGGCGCCGCAGTAATTCGCCTCGCAGCTGCGGAGCCCGTTTCTGATCCGCTCGATTCGGAACGCCAATTCGTTGGAATCGGCCCGCTCGGCCACCACCAACGCCGCGTTCATCAAGTCTTCGGCCCGTCGGAACCGGCCGAACCGCGCCTGGCCGATCCCTGCCTTGAGGAGGAAGTCCGCTAAGATATTCGGGGGCATTTTTTCCTTGCGCGCTTCGCACGCACTGCGCCACCGCTCGAACCCGACCCGATCGCGCCTGTAGGAGGCGCAATGCATCAGTTCAATCATGGCATTGCTCACGTTGTCTCGTGCCCCGCCGCGGCGGACCACCTCCGTGAGCGCACGTTCGGCGTCGTCGACACGCCCCACAGCAGCGAGCATGACCCCAAGATCGTTTAGCGCACGCACGCTGGACGACTCGTCCTCGTACATCTCGAACGCCTGCCACACTTGCACAATCGCGTCGAAGATTTGTCCCCGTAGCAGCAGCGTCGTACCGAGCGCGTGGTGCGCGCGCGCCTCGATGTCGCGTTCCTGCGCCGCACGCGCGTCGACGGCGAGCTCTCGGAACAGTCGCTCAGCCTCGACGAGATTCCCTCTGGCTTGGGTCGAGATCGCCCGTCCTACGCGGCTGAGGAACGCCGAATGGACGTTCCCCGCCGCCTCCGCCAGCACTCCGGCTAGAGCGTATGCCACGTCACCATCGATGAACCGATTCAACTTTCGGTTGACGCGGCCGATCCGCAGCTGCACGGCGATCGCATCCGCGCACGCTAGGTGTTCGGCGCCGACGCGGTGGAGAGTCTCCAGCGCATCGAGGGCTTCGTCCAGACGCAGCTCATCCTCCAGGAAGTGCGCGTAGGCGAGCAGCGCAGGGGCCACGACGCGAACCTCTTGGTCCTGGAAAGCATCGGCCGCCGCTCGCACGAGCCCGGTTAGATGGCCGGTTTCGGGGCAGTCGGCGGGGAGCGCGCGACACACCCGCTCGGTGGCCGCTTGCTGATAGCGAAACACATCGGCAGGCGCCTGAGGAACACCGCGTGCGTCAGACCGTCCCGTTCCGTACAAGTTTGCGTCATCATTGGCCTCCCTCGCTGCGACCGGACGGGGTTCCCCCGCTGCCTCCGCCTCGCTCCGCCGCCCGCGCCCACCCCCAGTTCCCGGGACCAAGTTATCGCATCCCCCGCCCGCTCGAAACACCCCGCGCCGCGCCGCGCGTGTGCGCGGCGTCACCACGACACCGTCGCCGGATCCACTGCCGGCGCGAGCCCCTGCAGGTAGGTCACGAGCTTCCAGATGGCGTCGGGGGGCAGCAGGCCGCCGAACGCCGGCATGCCACGCGGCCGGCCGTAATAGATCGAATGGAAGATCGCGCCGTCGGCGCCCCCATAGCGCCAGCGCCCGTCGGCGAGGCTCGGCCCCTCCCCCCCTGTGGCGCCCAGGGAATGACAGCCGTCACAGTTGAAAGCGCTGAACAGCTTCTCCCCGTCCGCCGCCGAGCGCCGATCGCCCTTGAACGGGTTCTCGAGCATCTCGGCCGGCGGCGCCGCTCCGCCCGCGAAGACGTGCTGGTCGTAGCGCACGGCGGGCGGGACGGCCTGCTGCCCCGACGTCACGAGCAGGGCGATCAGCGGGGCCGTGGCTACAGCGCGAACAGCCATACGATCCCTCCCAGACTGGTGTGGCGCGCCAGGTCCGGCATGAAGCTCGCCGGCGGGCGCACGTCCGCGGGATCGTCGGAGCGGACATCACCGGCGAGCAACGCCCAGTCGCCGCCCAGCCCCGCGTAGACCGCTACGTACTGCTTGCCGGCGGCGCCGGTAAACGTGATGGGATTTCCCACCACCCCCGACCCCACCTTGAACTTCCAGAGCGCCGCGCCGCTGTTCGCATCCACTGCCTTGAACCAGCCGTCCAACGTCCCGTAGAACACCACGCCGCCGGCCGTAACGAGCGCACCACTCCAGACGGGGTACTTCTCCTTGATCTCCCAGACCTTCTTCCCGAAGCCTGCGTCCCACGCGATCACGGCGCCCAGGTTGCCGCCGGGCCCGGGCTTGTACGGGGCGTTGAGACCGATGAACGGCGTCCCGGCGAGGTACGTGACGGGCGCGGTCTGATAATCCATGCACATGTTGTTGGTGGGAACGTAGAACAGCCCGGTGCGCGGGGAGTACGCGGCGGGCTGCTGGTTCTTGCCGCCTTCGAGCGTGGGGCAGATGTCCCGCACGCTCCCGCGCGAGGCACCCGTGAGCTTGGTCGAATCGACCTCGGGGCGACCGGTCTTGAGATCGACTCGCTTCGCCCAATTCACGGCCACAAACGGCTCCGCCACCAGCACCTCTCCCGTGGCGCGGTCGATCGTGTACGCGAAGCCGTTCTTGTCGAAGTGCACCAGCACCCGGCGGCGGTGGCCCCGGACGGTCAGGTCCACCAGGATCATCTCCTGCACGGCGTCGTAGTCCCAGTTGTCGGCTGGCGTGAACTGGTACGCCCAAACCAGCGTGCCGTCGCCGGGGCGGCGCGCCAAGACGCTCGTCGCCCACTTGTTGTCCCCGGGACGCTGCTCGGCGTTGTACGGTGCCGGGTTGCCGGTGCCGTAATAGAAGAGGTCGAGCGCCGGATCGTACGAGAGCCATCCCCACACCGGCGCGCCGCCGTGCTTCCACCCATCGGGGGGCCAGGTGGTCTGGGAGAGGCCGGTGCCCCTGTCGTAAAACGGCCGGAATGTCTCGGGGCGCGCCAGGATCTCGGCATCGGGCCCGGCATTGTAGGCCGTCCAGACGACGCGGCCGGTCGCAAGGTCGAGGCCCTTCACCCAGCCCCGCACGCCGTACTCGCCGCCGGCCGTCCCCACGATGACCCGGTCGCCGACGACGAGGGGAGCCATGGGGGTCGTCTCCCCTTGCCGCACGTCGGCGACCTTCGTGTTCCAGATCTCCCGACCCGTGGCGGCCGCGATCGCCACGGTATGACCGTCGAGCAGGTTATAGACGACGCGGTCGTTCGCGAAGAACGCACCGCGGTTCACGACATCGCAGCACGCGATGCCGATGGCCGCCGCGTCGACGTTAGGTCGGTACTTCCACTTGAGCGGGTAGCCCTCCTGCGCGAGATCGAAGGCGTACAGGACGTTCGGGTAGGGGGTGACGACGTACATGGTCTGGTGCACGACCAAGGGCTGTCCCTCGTGTCCGGCGAGGACGCCGGTGGAGAAGCTCCACGCCGCGCGCAGCGCCTTGGCGTTCGCCGCGGTGATCTGCGTCAGGGCGCTGTAGCGCGTCGCGGCGTAGTCCTTGGCGGGCATGGGCCATTGGCCATCCGGCGCGCCCGGCGCGGGGCGTTGCACGACGAGGACGACGAGCAGGGTGGCTACGATCATGGGCGTCCCCTCCTTATTTACTGCGGCGCACGAGCACCTCGATCAGGGCGCGAATGGCGCGTCCCCGATGCGAGACGCGCTGCTTGGCCGCGAGCGGCGCTTCGGCGAAGCTTGTGCCGAGATCGGTGGACAGGAACAGCGGGTCGTAGCCGAACCCGCCGCCCCCGCGGGGCGCCGCGAGGATGCGACCCTCGCACGTCGCCTCGACGAGCTCCGGCTTGGCGGTGGCGGTCTCGACGTACGCCACGACGCAGCGGAAGCGGGCGGTGCGCTGCTCGTCGGGCACCTGGGCGAGGCGCTCGAGCAGCAGCGCATTGTTCTGGGCGTCGAGTCCCCCTTCCCCCTGGCCGGCGACCTCCCTCCCGTGCATCAGGGCCCAGCGCGCGGAGAAAACCCCCGGGGCGCCGTCAAGCGCGTCCACTTCCAGCCCCGAGTCTTCGGCGAGCGTGGGGAGGTGACTGCGCTCGGCGAAATAGCGCGCCTTGGCCACGGCGTTCTCGGAGAAGCTCGAGCCACGCTCCAGGTCCTGCTCCTCCGGCAGCCGCTCCAAGAACTGGTCCGCCGGAAAGACGAGCTGAAACGGCAGCGCTACGAAGATATCACGGATCTCCCGGGCTTTCCCATCGTTGCGCGTCGCGATCAGGAGCTTCATCGGCTCGCGTCCCGCCGCAGCCGTCCGAGGAGCTCGCTGGTCGAGTAGCCCGGCACGACCGCCACCCGCACGACGCGCCCGCCCCACCCTTCCACCTCGGCGGCCCCCACGATGTCGTTCCGCGCGTAGTCCGCACCTTTGACGAGCACGTCGGGCCGCAGCTCGGTGATGAGGGCCCGCGGGGTGTCGGCGTCGAACAGCACGACGCAGTCGACGCAGGCAAGCGCGGCGAGCAAGCGGGCGCGGTCCGCGCCAGGCACGATCGGGCGGTCGTCGCCCTTGCCCAGCCGGCGCACGGAGGCGTCGCTGTTCACGCCCACGACGAGCGCCGCGCCCTCGGCGCGCGCGGCCTCCAGCAAGCTCACGTGCCCCACGTGCAACAGGTCGAACACCCCGTTTGTGAACACGACCGGGCCGCGCTGGCGTTGCCGCCACGCGGCGGCCTCCTCGGGGGTGCGGAGCTTGGCGGCAGTATTCAGGGGCGCTACAGCGGCTGGGTCGCCTTGGGATGAAAAGTGAACGTGTGGGTGAAGAGGGGGAGATGGATGGTCTCGCTGTACTGGGCCTCGATCGCGATCTCGCGCGGCGATGCGCGGCGCACGATCCGGACGTTCTGCGCCTGATCCGGAAGGCCGATGTCCTGCGCGGTCGCTTGAATGCGGCGCCGGATCGTCCCGTCGTCCAGCGCTGCGGCGAGCTGGGCCTGCGTCTGCATCTCGTCGAGCAAGCGGTAGTACCGGAAGTACACCTCGCCGATGTTCACACCGTAGTACAGCACGGCCACGAGGATCAACAGCGAGACGAGACACCCGGTCGAGCTCGCGCCGCGCCGGCCCAGGGACCGCGATGCCAGCGCGCCGCTCACCATTGGGACTGGGCGCCGTCGACCAGGTCGTTGACGAGCTTCTGGAGGGCGACTTTGCGCCCGGCCGCCTCCTGTGGCGGCGGGTATTCGCCCACCACGCCCCCGCACGACGGCATCGGCGTTGGCCTCCGCCGCCGGGCGCAAGCCGAGCCGCCCCTGAAAGGCCTCGAGCACGGCGTCGTTGACCTCCTTGGTCAAAGCCGGCTCCGGCGTCTGGTTGTCGAACGGCAGGATGGCGACGGTCTTGATGTTGGGCAAGCCGCCGCCGGCAAAGCCGTAGAGGCAGGCGGCGAGCGCCAGTCCGCTCGCGCTACCGGCGGCGGCGCCACAGCGCCGGATCGCCCGCCGGCAAGCCGCGCCCGTCGAACTGCGTGGTGCTGCGGGCGAGCATCTTTCCGGCCTGCCGCCACTCCGCCTGCAGCACGCGACCCGCGCCTTCCAGCACCACGTAGTCCAGCGTGTCCGAGCCGTCGACGAAACGCCAAATCTGCCGGCGGGAGTCGCCCGCCGCGTCGCTCAGACCGAAGACTTGGGCATCGGCGGGCGGCCGCGCGACGCCGAGACCCGCCCACAGCATCCGCACCGCCGGCACGAGCGAGCGGAAGTTCCGCTCCGGGTCGGCCCACAGCACCGAGTCCGCCACGACCACCGCCGCCCCCGCGCCCAACCCGAGCGGTCCCACGTAGTCGAACCGCAGCGAGTCGGGCGGCGCGATGCGGGCCTGCCCGCGGCCACCCCAGCGTCGGTCCGCATCCTGGTACTTCCAGCGGAACCGGATGGCGGTATCGCGCCCCGGGAGCGTCGCGCGGGCCCACGCCGCCGCCGCCGCAGGATCGGCCGGGGCGAGCGGCATCGGCACGAGCGGCGCCGGCTTGCCCGGACAGCCGGCGAGCAGCCAACAGGCGCCAATGTAGGAGAGGGTCACCCGCCGGTCAAGCGAAACGCGTTGCCGGCTCAATAGTTAAACCCGAAGAAGAAGTCGACGAAGCGCGAGCCGCGGCTCCCCGACGGGAGCGCATAGCCGGAAATGTCACCGGCGTGAAACCGGTACCCGAGATCGAGCCGCAGGACGAGCGGCGCGCCGAGCGACATGCGCAACCCTAGTCCGGTGCTGCCGAGCGTGCCGCGGTCGAGCGCGGTCGCGGTGGTGGCGCTCCCCAGATCGCAGAACAACGCGCCCTGCACACCCGGGAACCGCGCTACGCCGAACGGGAAGCCGATTGAGAGGAAGTCGGTGATCGGGAAGCGCCACTCCGAGTTGAGGAGCCAGGCGCGCGTGCCCGCCACGTAGCCGTAGCGCGGATAGCCGCGCAGCCCCCACGAGCCGCCGATGTTGACACGACGGGGGCGCTCGCCGCCAGCGTAGTAGCCCAGCAGGCGCAGCGCGATCGCGCTGCGCAACGACGTGCGAAGGTAGCGGCGGTAATCCCCCGTGACGACCCACGTGTCGAAGCGGCCGTGGCTGATGTCGTTCACCAGGCCGCCGGTCAGGTTCATCCGCACGCCGTCGATCGGTCCGGTGGGGAGCCAGAGAGTGTTGTCCCGTACGTAGCTCACGTAGTTCGACGCGAGCCAGCCCACGCGGTGGAACTCGGTGGAACCATTCTCGAGCAGATCCGGTCGGGTGATGTCGAACCGGTTCGAGTGCTCGATGCGGTACTCCGCTTCGATGCGCGTGAACCGGGACAGCGGATAGCGGATCTCCCCGAACACGCCCCCCGAGGTCTCGTCGTACAAGGTGCTGAAGTCGCCCTCGTAGAACAGCCCACGCAGGCGGAAGGCGCCGACTCCCCAGTTGACCCGGTGGGACTGGTTCAGGTAGAAGGCGGTGCCGCTGAAGTTGTCGAGCAGGTTGCCGAAGCCCGAGCCCGAGAACGACGACACGAGCAGGTACAGCTGATGGTCGCTCAGCAGGTCGCTGAAGACGAAGACGGCGCCCTGGGCCGACCCGACGCCCGGCGCCACCACGGCGTCTCCCGCCGCGAAGTCGAGGCTGAACTTGTGCTCGTACGGGGCGGCGTTGGCGCGCGCGTACTGCGGGCTGGCGAGCTCGGCCCAGGTCCACTCCGGCGCGCCCCGCTCCGCGGCGAGCGCCACCGAGCGGGCGGCGCTGTCCGCGACGGGGTGCGCCAGGTAGATGTTGTAGCTCAGATCGGCGAACCCGCCGAACACGAGGCCGTGATCGGCGTCCACCCACTCCGGGTCGAACGCGCCATTGAGCGTGTTGGTCTCACGGCGCCCCGCGCCCGTGGCGTCGACGGAATAGATCTGGTAGGTGCCGTCGCGGTCCGACGCGAAGAAGATGCGGCCGTCGGGCGCGCTGCGGGGCTGATCGTCGCGCCAATCGCCGTAGGTAAGGTAGCTGATCGTCCCCGACGTGAAGTCGAGCGTGAAGAGGTTGCGCGCCCCACCCGGACCGAAGGGGGTGCGGTCGGACGAGAACACCACGGTCTTCCCGTCAGGACTCACCGTGGGATCCAGATCCTGATACCGGTCCGACGTGAGGCGCTCCAGCCGACCGTCCGCGAGCCAGAGGCGGTACAGGTCGGAGTAGCCGGAGACGGCGAGCCCCGAGAACACGACGCTCTGGCGATCCGGCGCCCATGCGGGCGACAGGATCGAGATGAGCTCCGGGAATTGATAGCGACCGACGACCCGCCGTTTTGCGAGGCTCCACAGAAACAACGCGTCGCGGTCGAAGTACTTGCTCGAGAACGCGACGATGCCGTCGCTCGACACGCCGATCCGCGACTCGAAGAAATGGAAGGATTCGAACTCGGCACTGCGCTCACCTTTGACGACGGCGCGCGGCGCGTCGCCCGCGAACGACTGCGCGTAGATGTTCGTGTACCCGGTGGAGGGCGAGAAGTACAGCACGCCGCGGGCGCTGTCGGGGCCGGCGGACGGCCCGAACACCGCCGGCTTGATGGCGAGCCGGGTGAGCAGGCGGGCGGTGATCGAGAGCGGCTCCGCCGCCACGACGGCGGGATAGTAGCGCTGCCGCATCCAGTATTGCCACTCGTCGGACAGCTGGCCGAGCGTCCGGCCGTACACGGCGCGCACCTCGTCCTCGAACGACCCGTACTTCCACACGTCGCGGTACATCTCGTTGATGCGCCACTCCCCGTACGTCGCCGCGAGAAAGTGATGGATCGCACCGCCCAGCGGGTACACGATCCCGCCCGCCGCGTACGCCAGGTCGCCGAGCGCCGGCAGCCGCCCCGACAGCGTCAGATCGCGCAGGATCATCTCGTCGCGTGAGTCCTCCCCGGCCGAGAAATACTCCGCGAGCCCTTCGGTCCACCACAGCGGCGGGTCGACGTGACGCACGCGCGGATAGCGCGCGAAGGCCTGGTTCGTGAGGCTCAGCTGGAACACGTGCACCAGCTCGTGACGCAGCGTGTGGCGGAAATCGAAATAGCTGCCGGTGAACGGCAGGGCCACGCGCTGCTTCAGGAACTCGGTCACGCCGAGCAATCCCTCGGGCGGCACGAAGGGCAACACGTTCGTCTGCTCGAAGTCGGAGTGCGAGGCGTAGATGATGAGCGGGGTGCGGCGGTGCGGGTGATGGGTGAAGCGCCGCTCCAGCACGCCGTAGCTCTCTTCCGCGTAGGTGAGGGCGACGCGCGCGAGCTCCTGTTCCTCCGGATAGTAGTACAGGTCGACGTGCTCGCCGCGCAGCACGTGCCAGTCGAAGCCGCGGTACTGGATCTTGTTCTGGCCGAAGTAGCCGAATTGGGCGGCCGCCGAACGGGCAAGCAAGAGGAGTAGGACGAGAACCCGCGACGCTGTCATGCTCTCACCGATGGATGCTCCGGATGCGATCGCCCTGGGCGATGGCGCTCAGCACGGTAAACCCCGAGACCAGCCGACCGAATACGGTGTAGCCGCCGTCCAAGTGCGGCTGCGGCGAATGGGTGATAAAGAACTGGCTGCCGCCCGTATCGGGCCCGGAAAGCGCCATACCCATGGTACCCACGTCGTAACGCACGGGATTCATCTCGTCCCGGAGCACGAAGCCCGGCCCTCCCCACCCATCACCCCGCGGATCGCCGTCCTGTACGACGAAGTTGGGCACGACCCGGTGCCAGCGGGACCCGTCAAAGTAGCGTCGCTCCACCAGGTCGAGAAAGGCGGCGACCGTGAGCGGGGCCTCGGTCGCGTACAGCTCGGCGACCATGGTGCCCCGGTCGGTTTCGATCGTCACCCGCGGGGGCTGGCCCCGCAGCGCCGCCAGGAGGTAGCGACGCACGGCGTCGCGGTACGCCTCCGGGCCGCGGCCGGTGGCGATGGGCACCGCAGGCCCCCACCGGTCAGCGGCGTCGGGAAGCCGCTCGGCCGCCAGCCGGCGCACCAGATAATCGTCGGCGCGCGGCGCGGTCGCGAGAAACCGGCCGGCGACGGCGAGGCGCCCCTCGGCGCCGGCGCGCGCGATCGCTCCGAGGGCGGCGACGGCCGAGAGGCGCGCGTCATCGAACGGATCTCCCGCGGCTCGGGTGTAGGCCTGGATCAGACGGTCCACGTCCGCCGTGGCCGGGTGGCGCGCCAGCAGGTCGGCCGCGACGCTCCGCACGGCGGGATCGGGGTGCACGAGCAGCTCCCGCGCCCGCGGGCCGAGCGTGGTGTCGGCCTCGGGCACGATGCGGGCCAGCGTCTGGAGGGCTTGCGCCACGACCCGACCGTCGGCGTCGGCGAGCTGGGCGTCGAGCCGGGGGCGATCGTGCGCCGCCCCGAACGCCTCCGCGGCCACGCTGCGCCAGCGCCAGTCGGCGTCGCCGAGCAGTGCCGCGGCGGCCGTCACGCCGGCCGCGCTGTCGGCCTGCGCGAGCGCGATCAGCGCCTGCCGCCGCAGGGCGAACACCGCGCTGGCCAGACGGACGCCGAGCGCTTCGACCGCGGCCCGCCCACCCAGCACGCCGAGCGTCGTCTCCGCCTGGACCGCGACGTTCACATCCGCATCGCCGGCGAGCGGAACGGCGAGACGGGCGAACGCGCTGTCGTGAAACGTGGCGAGCGCCCGCAGGGCGTTGATCCGCACCTGTGGATCGCGGTCGGCGAGCAGGGGCCGGAGGCGGCCGACGACGCCCTGCGGGTCGAGCCGCGCGCTGTCGACGAGGGCCCGGCTCACGCCGCGGGCGGCGACGGCCCGCACGAAGGGAGTGCTGTCGTCGAGCGCCCGCAGCAGCGCCGGCACACCGCGGGCCACGCGCAGTCGGGCGAGCGCATACACGGCGTGCCAGCGGGCGGTCGGGTCCGGGTCCCCAGGATACCGCGCAGCGCACCCGCGCCCTCGTCGCCGCCGATCTTGGCGATCGCCGTGACGGCCTCCGCTTGCGGCGGGCCCTGCCCCGCCGCTGGGACGGCGCGCACCAGCGCCAGCAGCGGCGCGACGGCCCGCGCGTCCTTGAGCAGCCCCAGCCCGAAGGCCGCCGCGGCCTGGACGGCCGCGCCTGAGTCCGCGAGCGCCTCGACCAACAGGTCGGTGCCTGCGGGGTCGCCGATCCGCCCGATCGCCAGGGCCGCCTGGCGGCGCACCACGGCGTCGGGATGATGCAGCGTCTCGCGGAACAGCGCCGCATCGAACGCCCGGGCATCGGCGGCCGCGAGCAGGCGGGCGAGCTGGCCCACCAGCGCTTCGTCCTGCTGCTGGGCCCGGCCGCCGCGCCATGGCGCGGCGGCCGCCAGCACCAGCAGCAGGCCCGCGCTACACGCGGACCGGATCCGGGACCGGCTTGAGGAGCTCGACGACATGGTCGGGAATCCGCGTGAGCGTATGGTCGTGCGTCAGCGATACGAGCGCCGTCTCGCCCGTGGCGAGGAGCTCCGCCGTGGCGGCGCGCTCCACCGCGTACCCGAAGGTCACGCGCCGCGACGCGAGGTCGCGCACCCAGCAACGCACCCGCACCAGGTCGTCGTATCGGGCCGCGGCACGGTAGCGGACCTTCACTTCCGAAACCGCGAGGTACACGCCCTGCTGCTCCAGCTCCTTGTACGTGACCCCGGTCTCGCGCATCAGCTCGGTGCGTGCGCGGTCGAACCAGATCAGGTAGTTGGCGTGATAGACCACGCCCATCTGATCGGTCTCCGAGTAATTGACGCGCAGCGTAATCGTGGTGATCACGTCGCGCAAAATACAGCATCGCCGCTTGCGGCGCTCCAGAGCCGCTCCTAGCTTGGGGCCGTGCCCTCCCGCGTGCTCGTCGTCGCCGACGCCCATCTGGGACAGGTCCCACCCGCAGTCGAGTCCGCGTTCCACCGCTTCCTCGAGGCCGTTCCCGACCTGGGCGAGGCCCTCCTCATCAACGGCGACCTGTTCGACTTCTGGTTCGAGTACGGCGCCGTGATCCCGCGGCGCCACTTCGCCACGGTGGCGAAATTGCACGCGCTGCGCGCCAAGGGCATTGCCATCACGCTGGTCGGCGGCAATCACGATCGCTGGGGCGGCGATTTTCTCACCGAGGACCTGGGGATCGGTTTCCACGGGGGGGAAGCGGAGATCCTAGTCGCAGGCCGGCGCGCGTTCGTGGCGCACGGCGACGGGCTGACCGAGCAGCACTGGAGCGCGAAGCTGATGCATCGGGTCACGCGCCATCCCGCCACGGTGCGCGTGTTCCGCGCGCTGCACCCCGACCTGGGCTTCTGGATCGCGCACCGCCTGTCCGGCACGCTCGCCGACAGCACCCGCGATCCCGCGGTGCTCGACCGCGCCGCGCGGGCCCAGGCGCAGTACGCCGCAGACCTGCTGCGCCGTCGCCCCGACCTCGGACTCGTTATCCTCGCGCACACCCACCG
>WNGJ01010614.1_pt1 | contig 12174 bp, 17 predicted proteins | sample 5400611 | NCBI WGS metagenome assembly WNGJ01 (sample SAMN13153375, study PRJNA577476) | soil metagenome | isolation source: 40 cm soil or saprolite under Garry oak tree replicate 1 | place: USA:California | collected 2016-06-15 | reverse complement strand
GGCGCCAGCGGATAACGACCCGCTGACCGACGTCGGCCGCGGTGAGCCGGACCTCGAGCCGGTAGCGCATGCCGGTCACCTGTTCCGGGGTGCGGCGCCTGGCGCCGCGGTGGGCCTGGCCACGACGCCGTCAGCGGCCGGTGACGTAGCTGGCGAGGTAGTTCGGTGTCATAGGGCAGCGGGCTGGTCTTGGAAGCGCCGCCGGGCGATCCGGGCTGGCCCGGAGAACCTGACGTTCTCGGTGGTGAACTGGGCCCATTGGCCGGGCACGTCGTCTTCGCAGAAGATCACCTCGACGGGCACACCGGCTCGCAGGTGCCGCAGCCGACGCACTCGCCGGGCGGATGCAGAGCATCGGCTCGCCTTCGCAGATGCAATCGACCGGGCATTCATCGACGCAGGTCTTGTCCTTGACGCCGATGCACGGCTCTGTGATCACATATGTCATGGGTGGCTGCCCCTCGTGAGGTCCCGGGTGCGGGTGGTCTGACCAGTGACGGGCCGGTTTCCTGTTATCCGCCGATGCGCGACATCTCCACCTTCTGCGTCACCTTCTTGCGACTGGTCTGGCGCGTGCGCAGCTCGGAGTAGCGGTCGGTCCGCCGCGCCCAGATGGAGCTGATCTGCTCGCGCAGCGCCTGGTCACTGGAGCCTGCGCGCAGCGGGCCGCGCAGGTCGTGCCCTTCCCCCGCGAACAGGCAGGTATAGAGCCTGCCGTCGGCCGACAGCCGGGCCCGGGTGCAGCCGCGGCAGAACGGCTGGGTGACCGAGGCGATTACGCCGATCTCACCGGCGCCGTCGCGGTAGCGGTAGCGGTAGCGGCCTCCCCGTGGTAGGTCGGCGCGACCGGCTCAAGCGGCCACTGGCGGCCGATCAGGGAGATGATCTCGGCGGCGGGGACGACCTCTTCCAGCCGCCAGCCGTTGGTCGTGCCGACGTCCATGTACTCGATGAACCGCAGCACGTGCCCGCTGTGCCGGAAATGGGCTGCCATCGGTAGGACCGACTGCTCGTTCACCCCGCGCCCGACCACCATGTTGACCTTCACCGGCGCCAGCCCGGCGTCGCTGGCCGCCGCGATGGCCTCCAGCACCCGCGCGACCGGGAACCCGGCGTCGTTGAGGGCCATGAACGCAGCGTCGTCGAGGGAATCCAGGCTCACCGTCACCCGGCCCAGGCCCGCCGCCGCCAGCGCCCGGGCCTGGCCGGCCAGCAGCGCCCGTTAGTGGTCAAGACGATGTCCTGGATGCCGCCGACCCTGGCCAGCATCGCGACCAGCCGCTCCACGTCGCGGAGCAGCGGCTCCCCGCCGGTCAGCCGCAGCTTGCGCACCCCGAGGCCGGCGAAGACCTGGGCGAGCCGGGTCAGCTCCTCGAAGGTGAGCAGCTCGGCGCGGGGCAGGAACGCGAAGTCACGGCCGAACACCTCGCGGGGCATGCAGTAGGAGCAGCGGAACTGGCAGCGGTCGGTCACCGAGATCCGCAGATCCCGCAGCGGCCGCGCCAGCGTGTCAGCCAGCGGCAATTCAGCGATAGCTATCACCGCACCTCAGCGCCCGGGAACCCGGCGCCTGCCGGGCAGTCCCGCGGTCACCAGCCACCTCGGGCATCCACCGACGGCAAGCCGGAACTCCTGTTGCCATCGCCATCCAGGCTAGCTGCTGCCCGCAAGCTCAGCCTCCAGCCGTGCGACCTTCGCGCGCAACCCCCCGGCCTCCGGCCGCCCTGCGCCGACTTCGCCCGCACCGCCCCAGGCCTGGGCGCTGATCTTGCGGCGACTTGCCGGCTAGGCCGCCAGCGACAACCCGCAGCCGTTCTTCCCCGCTCCCATGGCATGATGACCACCTGCCCGCCCGCCGTGAGCTTCAACTCCAGATACGCCCGGCCATCGCCGGCGTCGGCGCCGCCGCAGCACTTTCCTCAAGGGCGGTGCGACGGCCCTGCGAGACCTGACCATGGACAACCGGCACGACTCGCGTCCCCACCGGGCACGGATGATCCGGGCAAGGATGAGCATGACAATCCCCCGACAGGGCAGGACCCGCTCATGCGGTACGTGGAGCTGCGCCGACACACCGACAATGAGGGTGATCGCCTGACCCCGCAGGGAGCCGCACAGGCCGAGGTGATCGGCCGGCACGGGCTGCACCCGCCCTACGCCGCGTTCGTGTCCACCGGCGCGGTACGCGCCACCCAGATGCTGGAAATCTTGCGGCACGCGGCCGGCCAGGACCAAACACCGATCACCCCGGCGGCGGGGTTGCGGTCATCGGTCGAGGATCGCTGGCGCGAAGCGGCCAGGGCAGCGGGCAAGGGCGCGGACCTGGATGCCATGCGGCGGCCGGGCGCTGGTGGTGGGCCACAGCCCCACCAACGAGGCCGCCGTGCTCGGGCTGGCCGGCCGGGTCGTCCCGCCACTGGGCAAGGGCAAAGGGGTCCTGCTGATCGAGGACGGCGGGCACTACCGGGTGGAGCCGCTGGACTAGCCACCCCATCAACCGCAGATCGGATGACCGCCGGGCACCCGCAGCCATAGCCACTCAAAAGAGCCCGGGCAGCCAATGGCTGGTCCGACCGCGCGGCGGCACGCGCAGATCATCCCGGTCCGAACGGCCACTTTCGCAACGGCTGACGACGTCGCCGCCGCCCATAACAATCAGGCGGGACTGTGCGGTCATCTACGTTGAGGTTGATCACGCGGAGTGTGCTGGGCGCCAGGCCTGCGAAACTTTGCCGTGCCAATGGTGCCGGCGGGTGGCGGGGGCTTCTGCAACAGCCGCAGACGATGGCCTCCTGGTGCCGGACGCTCTTGACCTTGATCCGGTCCCTGCGCTGGCCGGGATGGCAGGCAGGGGCGAGATATCCGCGCCTGCCGCCGATCATGACCAGCTGTCCGGTAAGGGCGATTATGTCAAGCTGCGGAACGTCCTGACCGGCGGTCAGGCCTGATGAATGTGAAGGTTCAGCTAGCACACCAGTTCCAATAGGGCCGCCGATACGGCTGGCCAGCCGACCCGCACGGCCGGGAGCGCGGGTCCGGCATGAAGAGGTCCTTTCGAGGGGCGGGATCAGGCGAAAAAGTCGCGACTTTTTTCGCCCCGGTGGCTTCCACCCGTCAAGGGAGCACCGGGAAGGTAAGGCGAGTGTCACCGCCACGTCCGGTCCTGCCGCCGCTTCGCGATCGTCCTCGTCCTCTGCTGGTGCTCCGCCCTGACGTGCGGCAGGCCCACGGCACGCGCCCCGTGCCGGACCTGCAGCCCCCCGACACATCCCCGGCACCTCCGGGTTCCCCACACATACCACGGTGACCGGTGGTACCCGGTCCCGCGGCAGGAGCGGTGAATCGTCCTCGGGTGGAACACGCACCCGATCAGGTACGGCACCCCCACGATCACGGCGCCGAGGAAGAAGCCGCCGAGCCCCTTCGCCGCGGTGAACAGGAGCAGGACCGCGGCGGTTACGACGAGCCACGGGAATTTCCTCACGCCCGGAATGTACGCCGCGGCGGAGGGCGGTTCCATATGCCGTCCGGCGGTGTATCCGCGCGGGTTAGGCTGGCTGCGCTCCCCCGTCCCGCAGCGGGCGCCGAGGGCCCGGCAGCGCGAACGCTCCTCGGCACGCCGGGCGTAAGGACTTCGGCCGTACTCCCCCGCCGTGCACGCCACCCGAGAACGGCGGCTGGCCTGCGGCGGCCCTCCGGCACCGCCCCTCCGCGATCCACGCCGCTATCGCGTCCTGGTCGGCCCCGGCCTTGCGGCACAGCGCCGCGGCCTGGCGTACCAGAGGCTCATCAAGCTCACCCTCGCCGGTGCCCTCGAAGATCCCGGCCACCTCAGCAAGGAGGTCCGCGCGGCCGCCCGCGAGCTCGCGCAGCGCGGTCACCGCGGCGGTTTCATCGTCGCCGCCGAGTTCGCGCCACCTAGCGCGGTGGCGCGCCTCCCCCGTCAGCTGCGCGACGAGGATACGGTCAGCCTGCGGACGCCTATCGATCATGCGTTCTAGTGTCGCTGACGAAACGCTGTTCCATCAGCGACTCCGCACCGGGACTGCTCCGCTTAGCCCATGCCCGCTTGGCGCAGGATGACCTTGGCTACCACCTCGGCCGCCATGTCCCGGCCCGTATCGGCGAGAAAGCCGGCTACCAGACGCAGCCGCCCCTTCTTCTCCGGGTCCTGCTCATGCTCCGCAGCGTCATCGAACGCCTCGGCGAGCGCGGCCGTAAGGCTCTCCGCGGTCGGCCACTGCCCGACCGCGCGCCGCGCAGCGGGCGTGACAGCCCGGACCCACCAGGAGCCAGGGTCACCCATGGTCATCTGCAAATCGACGTACTCGCCGTCCATGTCTTCCAGCGCGAGGGCCGCGTCGGCCGTACTGAGACCCGTGCGCCGGGCAATATCGGCGACCTTCGGCATGTCCATTTCCTCGAGCAGCGAGACCGTCGCGTCGAGGACGGGGAAGTCTCGCGGTACCCACGTGTCTTTCACGGCGCCGAGCCTACGCGCAGCCCCAATAAAAGGTCCTTTTACCGCAGCAAGCGGGGCGTTTTCTGCGGTAACGCGCGCCTGCCGTCCTGCGGGAACCCACCCGCCGCGCAGCTGCGATTCGTCCGGCTTTTCTGCGAGGCGGGATCGGCCTCCTAAGGCTTGCGCGCGACACCGGCCAGCACGTACACCAGACCTGGCGGGGTCACGGGCACGTCATGCCAGCCGCCGCGCCAGCTCTGCGCCGCGGTGAGCCCCGGGGGGACGAGCTCGAGGCCGGCCAGGAACCCCGCCACCTCGGCTGGCGTGTGGTTGTGCAGGCTGGCGGCGGTGTACGCCCCGTTTAGCCGCTTCCCCAGCTCCTCGTCGTCGCACCGCCCGCACGAGATCACCGCGTAGCTGCCCGACGCGGCCCGGTCCGCGTATGCGGCCACGACCTCGCGGGCCTGCCGGGCGGCCATCAGGTTCAGGACCAGGCCGAAGATGAAGCACACGGGCTCGGCCTATGTCGATGAGCCCGCGCCACGCCGGGTCGGCGAGCACCGACGCCGGGTCTGTCAGGTCCGCGGCCACGGAGGCGTCACCGTCGCCTGTCACCAGCAACGCCCTCACGTGCGCGGTGACGATCGGATCATGGTCGACGTAGACGAGCCGCACTGATGGGACGACTGCGCGAGCGGCGGCCGCGGCGGAGGGGTGCGCGGGCAGGCCGCAGCCGAGGTCGGCGTACTGGCGGATCCCCTGCCGGGCTGCCCAGTCGGCGGCGCGGGCGGTGAAGGACCTGTTCTCCCGAACCGCGCCGCCCAGGTCCGGGCAGATCTCCACGAGGCGGCCGGCTAGCTCACGGTCGGCCGCGAAATTGTCATGACCGCCGAGCAGTGCGTCATAGGTGCGGGCGACGTTCGGCTTGCTCAGATCTAGGCGGGGATCCATGCTCACGCGCCTCCGGGACGGCCGGCGCGGCGTGCGCGGCGTCGAGCGCCCGCTCGTGGACCACCGGCGGCCCCAGCCTGCTTGAGCGCGTCATGCGTTCGCTCCTTCGATCCAGCGAGCGTACCGGGGCAGCTTCCCCCCGGCGCGGACGAACTGATAGACGAGCTCGTAGACCTCGCCGAGGTCCTGCGGCACCGTCCGCAGCCGGGTCAGCGCCCGGGTCAGTCGTTCCGCGAGGGGGCCGAGGATGTCGGCGGCGGCCTCGCAGATGGCGATCCGGCGTTGCGCGTCCGCGATCCGGGCCTCGGCTTCGGCGACGGCTGCCTCGGCAGCTGCGATCGCGGCGGCGCGGGCGCTGTGGCAGCCGTCGCACGGCTCCCGGGTAGGCATGGCGTAGGCGGCGGCGAGGGCCGCGCGGGCCGTCGCCAGGTCGCGGCGGGCCTGCCCGAGGTCCTGCTGCGCGCGGTCCAGGGCCAGGGAAACCTGCTCCTGGACGGCCTTTACCTCGCGCAGGCGTTCGCGGACCTGATCCTCGGCGTCGGCCAGCGCCTCGAGGAACTCGCCGTCGGAGCCGTACCCGGTGCCGCGGTGCCGGTCCTTCTGGCTGCCCGTGCTGTAGCTGACGGCGGCGCCGGGGTCGAGGACCTGCAGGGCGGCGGTCAGGCTGATGACCGCGCGGGGGTCGACGCCCGCTCCCTGCGCGCCCGTGAGTACCTCGGCGACGGCCTGGGCGAGCTCCCCGGTCTCGTCGAGCATCTCCGCGCGCGCGTACAGGCGTTCCTCTTCACCGGTCATGATCTTGGCCTTCCGTCACGGAGTGCTGCTTCTGGAGGGGACGCGTGCGCGACCTGGCAGAAACGTCCGGAAACGTCCACCGGGGTTCGCTAGGCAGGCAACTGAGCGTTTTCTGGACGATCTTCCGGACGATTACCGGACGTTTCCTGGACGTTCTTCCGGTCACGGTGCGTCACCCCCGCCACCGTGGAGGAGGGTCAGGCGCGGGCGGTTGGCGATCTGCCAGGCCTGCTCCAGGACGGCCCGCTGCTCGTCACTCGCGTCCACCAGGCCATCGTGGACTGCCTGAGCCAGCGCCTCGATGGTGGTGTACGGCCGGGACTGCGGCGCTGCGGGCGGCTCCGCGCGGACCAGGCGGAACCGGGAGCCGCGCCCGCCGCCGGTCTTCTCCGCGACGCCCCGGTCGCGCAGGGCGGCCAGGTAGTCATGGGCTGAGGACTTGGACTTGCCGAGGGCCAGCCCGGCCGCGCCCGCCGTGGTGCCCTCCGGGGCGGCCAGGAGCCGCATCAGCACCGCCATCGCCCCGGGCGGCACGCCGGGGACCGCCCGGGCCGGGCAGGAGCGCTCCCGGGGGCGGCCTCGTTGCGCTCGCGGGCCGCCGCGAGCCTCGCCCGCATCTCGCTCGCGCCTGGCGCAGCCGCCCCGGGAACACGCCCCCCGGGAACACGCCCCCCGGGAGCATGCTCCCCGGGAACACGCCCCCCGGGGGCATGACCCAGGGGAGCGCCGGGGACCAGGTCCGGGCCGGGCCGGGCACGGCGGGCGCCCCTGCGGGCATCGACGATGCGCTTGCAGTAGGCGAGCTCGTCCGGGGGCACCCCGAGCAGGAACGTGCGCCCCCGTGCGGTGATCTCCTTGGCCTGGGGGTCCCAGATCTGGAAGTAGCCCTTCCGGCCCCGGGAGTACTCGCTGATGTCGGGGATCTCTGCTTCGGCGCCGGTGGCGTGCCGGGATTCGGTGGCCCGGTTGGTGTTCCCGATGACCACCTGCGAGAGATTCGCGCGGACCATCCCGCCGCCGGTCTGCTTCTGGGTGGCCCGCTGCGTGGCCAGGATCAGGCAGACCGCCGACTTGCGCTGCTTGGACGCCAGGAACTCCAGGATCGGCCCGGAGCCGGGCACGCTCGCGACGACCTCGTCCACTTCGTCAATCATGAGGACGTAGGCCGGGTCGTCCGGGGTCGGCTGGAACACCGAGTGGCCGGTCTGGGCGAGCGTGGCCGGCCGCTCGGTGACCAGTTGCTGCGCCCACTCCAGCACGGCGAGGATCTTGTCCCGGACCTCCTCGTCGCTGGCCGCCGGGCCGCACGCGGTGGCCGCGGCCAGCGGTTCCCAGGTGAGCTCGTCGCCCATGTGCGCGCCGTTGAGCTGCACCAGGGCAGCGTCGGTCATCGCGGTGACCCGCTCCCGGACGTCGTTGAGCAAGGTGGACTTCCCGCTGCCGGTGGCCCCGTGCACCCCGATGGCCCTGGCGCCGATCTCGTCGAACAGCGTCAGGGTCATGGGCTCGCCGGTCTCGGGAATGATCCCGACCGGGACCGGGTCGCGGATCGTCGCGGAGGCGGGGAACCAGCCGGCGTACGGGGACGGCTCCGCCGATGGCCACGGGGTGGTCAGCGGGTGGTACACGATGCCCTTGACAGACGGGTCCTCGTGGCGGATGCCGATGATCAGCTGCCCGGGGTAGTCCGTGGTGGTGATGTCCACGCGGCCGTAGGGCAGGCCTTCCAGGTGGGCGTATTTCTCGGCGATCGCGTCGGCGTTCCGGGCGATGCGGGAGGCCAGGTCGCTGCCGGGCGCGCTGGTGAGCAGGAGTTCCTCGCCGAGCAGCGTCGGGGTGACCGCCTGCAGGTGGAAGTCGCCCAGGCCGATCAGGTGAGCGGCCCGGTGCCATTCAGCTTTCCTCGCCGCCCAGGCGGCGGCGTCCTCGCGGCGCTGGCGGGCAGCCCGGACAGCGCCGTGACGGCGCAGCCACCAGTAGCCGCCCGCGGCGCCAGCCAGGTAAATCCAGGTCAGCAGGTGTCCGGGCCAGCCGAGCGGCCCCCAGGTGGTGGCGGCGGCCAGCCAGCCGACGGCCGCTGCGGCGACCAGGGCGGCCTCGGTCGGGAGCAGCCGCGGGTGCAGGGACCTGCGCCCGTAGCGGTGCCACGTCAGCCAGCACGCCACGGCGGCGGCGATAGCGGCGTAGGTGACGACGTGGCCCGCCACGTGCGCCACGTGCAGGACCCAGGCGGCCGGCCAGGTGAGCACGATAACGGGCAGCGGCAGCCGCTCGGCCGGGGCGCGCAGGTGCCAGGCCCGCAGCCGCGCCCACGCCGGCTCGGTGACCAGGGGCGGCTCGTCCTCGTCCTGCGGGTGCCCGGGAATCGGGCAGGGCCGGGGGTACCGGGTTGGTATCATTGCGTCACCGCCATTTCAGGGGTAAGCGCCCGCGCCCGGCGGGGAAGCCCGGGCGCGGGCGCTGCCGTGTTGTTCCTGCTCAGGTGCCTTCGCCGGTGACCCACCGGCCGTCATGCGTCATCAGGCCGCCGTTCCCCGCGAACTCCCTGGGCAGCTCGTAGTGCTCGGTGAACTTCGCCTTCGCGGCGCCCATGGTCTCGGCTGCCTGCGCCGCGGCGTCGGCGACGTCGTGCAGCATGGCTGAGGCCTGCGGGTCGATCCCGATCACCGCGGTGCAGTGCTCGTAGAAGTCGACCAGGGCCTCGGCCCACCCGCTCAGCCCGGTGACCTGCCGGCTCATCCACTCGAGCAGCTCGCCGTCGTTTTCCGGCTCGAAGTCCGCGGCGGCGGCGATGACCGGCCCCCACTCGGCGGGCACGGTCCCGCCGGACCGGGCGGCGGCGCGCTGTGCCCTGTGCTGGGTCTTGATGCGGCTTCCGGTTCCTGAAACAGTCATGGTGTTCCCTTCGGTATGTACTGGATGGCCGTCTTGATCGATCGGGCCGGTGTAGCCGGATCTGCGCAGGGCGAAGAACCGGTCGCCGGCCCCGGCGCGCTCCCGGGTTCCGGCCCCGGCGGTCTCCCGGATGTCGATGCATTTCGGGTGCGCGATGCCCGCATGGCCGGCGGGGAGCGGCAGCCCGCACAGGTCGCAGAGGGCAGGCACGGCCCAGCCGAGGGTCCCGCCGTCCTGCTCCGGCGCCGGGGCAGGCGCGCTGCGGGCGGCCCACCTGGCCTCCGCCGCGGCGATGATCCGGGCCCGCCACGGGCGTGACCTGACGGCGGCGCCCCGGGCCACCACTGCGGCGCCCCTGGCGGTGGCGATCGCCCCGCGCTTGCCGTACCGCCAGCCGTGGCGGCCGATCGCCCGGTGATGCCTACGCAGCATCTCCAGGCCGGTGACCGCCAGGGCCGCCAGCAGCGCCCACGTGGCGAGCACGGACAGGACCACCTCGAGCCGCGGGATCCGGATGCCGTTCATCACTGCGAGGACTGTCACGGCCGTGCCGAGGGCGAGCCCGGCCCAGATGACGGCGCGGCTGAGCCCGGTGCGCCCGGTGTCCGCCGCGCCGCTGTCCGCTGCGGTGCCGGTGTCGCGGGGCTTGCTGTCGCGAGGTTTGCGGGTAGCGGTAGCCATCAGGCTTTACCCCACCCCCGAGCGGCCGCCCGCCGACGGCGGCCAGCCGGGGCGCTGTCCAGCCTGGCGGCACGGCGGCTGCGGACCGCGCTGACCACGACCGAGATGATGAACACGGCTGCGGTGGCCACGATGAACATGCCGGCGAACCCGTCGGCCAAGATGGCGCCGGGGGAGAGCTTGCGGCCGTCGCTCATCGGCTGCGCGGCGCTGTGGACCAGGGCAGCGTGCCGGACGGTGGCCACCCAGATCGTCAGCGCGGCCGCGGTGGCCAGGCCCGCCAGCACCGACCTAGGCAGCCGCCAGGGCACCACCTTCCCGGCCAGCAGGTAGGTCAGGCCGGCGATCGCGGCCGCGGTGAGCACGGCCGCGGCGGTCAGCAGGTGAATCATGTGCGTGTTTCCTTTCTTTATGCCGGGCCTAGTGCCCGAACGCTGCGAGAATGCGGGACGCCAGATCGCTGACCTGCGATCCGGCGGTAGTTGTCGCGAGGTAGAAGCCGGTGCCGAAGACCAGCGCCGCGTGCCAGAACTTCAAGCCGGTGAACTGGACCAGTGCCCACAGGCCGCCGCCGATGATCAGCAGCGTGACCAGTTCCCTCGGGGTCACAGGGGTCAAAGGGGTCCTCCTTCCGGGCCGGGTGCTCAGCACCCGGCCGCTAGCACTTGCCGGCGTAGGCGCCGGTCTGGTAGGTGGTCCACGGCGTCCAGTCGGTGCCGTCGCTGCTGATCAGCACGGCCGCGCGGGCATTGCCGTGCGCGTCGAACGTGGACAGCAAGCCGTGGATGGAGTTGATCTGCCAGTAGCCGCGGTCCGTCGTCCCGTTGGTGTTGTAGAGGGAGGCGTACTGCCTGCCGCTGGATTCCGCCATAGCGATCTCGGCGGCCAGGAACGCCGCACGCGGTGATCCGCCGGCCGACTCCCACAGGGCCTCTAGCTGGGAGCAGTCCAGGGTCCCGCCAGCGCGGGCAGCGGCCATCTGCGCGCCGCTCACGCTGGCCTCCCCGCCGGACGGGGTGTGCGCGTGCCCGGCGATGACCGCCAGGACCACGCCCGCGGCCACCGCCGAGCCAGCCAGCCGCCCGTTGCGGCCGCGCAGCCGGCGGAAGCGGCGGAGACGGTACCGGGCCATCACCCACCGCCCCCCGCCCGCCGCAGCCGGCGGTGCTGCCGCCAGCCGGAGGCCAGCAGGCATAGCGCGTAGATCGCCGCGACGGCGGCGAACAGCTCGGCGCCGTTCCCGGTCGGCGCGGAGGCCAGCTGCGCATAGTCGGACAGCAGGTCCCGGCCCGGGTGCAGCGGCACGGCCGGGCCGATGGTCAGGCTGGCCGTCCACGACCACGCCGAGACCACGGCCAGGGACAGGACGGTGCCGGTGACCAGCGGGGCGCGGGCGCTCATCGGCGGCACCGCCCTCGGCGCAGTCTCCCGGTGGCCCGGCCGTTTCCGCATTCCATCTCGCGTCCGCATTCGATGCAGGCCGCGTGATGCCGGGCCGGGCGCCGGGAGGCGCGGGTCCACATGACGTGGTGTCCGCGAGCCTGGAGTTTGGTGGCCCATGCGTTCCGGGCACGCCAGTCCGGGGACCATGCTGAGCGGCCCATCAGCAGCTCCTCACTACGTCGGGTCCCGGTCCGGGGTCCTGTGCCGTGGCCGCGCCGAGCTCGCGCATGAACCGGGCGAACGCGAGGCCGCCGGGCATCGGCGTGCCGTCAGCCGCGCCGTTGTAGTGGACAGCCGGAGCGCTGCCAGTGCAGTCGGCCCAGCCCCACTCCGTCCACGGGTAGCCGGGCAGCGCGGTGGCGATCCGCTCGCCGGCCCTGACGGACGCCCCCCGCGGCAGCAGGCCGGACAGGTGCTCGGCGACGTAGATGACGTGGTCGGCCTTCGGGCCGCTCGTGAGCCTGTAGCCGATGACGGCACAGGCAGGCCACCCGGACGGCGGGCAGTCCGCGGTGCTGGAGTAGACGACGGTGCCGGCGCCGATCGCGCGCACCGGCTCCGGCACGGCCGGGCGGTAGTCAACGCCCTGGTCCGTGCGGGCCAGGGTCCACCGCTGCCCGGCGAGCGGGTTTACGTACCCGGACGCGCCGCTGCCCGCGCCCCCGTGGCGGGCGGCGTCCGCAGTGCCGTGGCTCGCGGCTTTCGCGTAGGCGGCCAGCAGCGCGGCCAGGATCGCGACGGCGACCAGCTTGCCGCCCCCGGCGCTCCTACGTCCGTATGCGCTCATGACCTGAGCAACTTCCGCAGGCCCGCGAGCACGAGCAGGATCATCGCGATGAGGATCAGCCAGCCGGGCCAGTCGGCCGGCAGCTTCCCCGCCGGGGCGCTGGCAGCGGGAGCCGCGGTGGCGGCGGGACTGTAGGCGGCTGCCGGGACGGCGTGCGCGC
>WNGJ01023090.1_pt1 | contig 12175 bp, 9 predicted proteins | sample 5400611 | NCBI WGS metagenome assembly WNGJ01 (sample SAMN13153375, study PRJNA577476) | soil metagenome | isolation source: 40 cm soil or saprolite under Garry oak tree replicate 1 | place: USA:California | collected 2016-06-15 | reverse complement strand
CTCTAAGGGTGGGTTCCGATCCTCGTTTTCTACCTTGCCAGGTAGCGCCGCCGGTGGCACAGCCACTCTTGGCTGTGCTCTTGGTTTTTACGTAGCGCCGCGGTCTTTAGCGCGGCATCCGTGACAGTGGCACAGGCATTCCTGCCCGTGCAGTCCCCTCCGCACCCAACCTGTTGTCATCCCGAGGAAATTCGCCATCATGTCCTCATGCGCTCGAATGACGAGGGATCAGCTTTTGCTCCCTCTGCGCCGCAAAAATGGACTGCTAACCGGCTGGGCGCACCGTCCCGCCAAACGCCATCTTCAGTAAAGGCGGCGTCAGCAAGGCGCTCGCCACGACCACAAACACAATCACGCTGTAAACCGCCGGGCTCAGGATCAGCATGCTCAGCCCGAGCTGCGCCGCCACCATGGCCACCTCGCCTCGCGGAATCATGCCCACTCCCACGCGCAGCGAAGTCTGCCATCCGTCTGGTAGCGTCGCCAATCCGCAGCCGACCACTTTCGTAGCTACGGCTGCGATCAAAATCACCAGCGACATCAGCACCGTCGACCGGGAGCGGAAAATCCCCACGTCAAAGTTCAATCCGATTCCCGCCAGGAAAAACGGCACGAGAAGTTCGGTCACGCCTCGCGTCAGATGGCGCACTCGCGAATCCGCGTTGTCCGCCAGCGCCAGTCCCGCCAGAAACGCTCCCACAATCGCCGCCACGCCGGTATAGAAAGCCAGGACCGCCAAACTGAACAGGAGCACCATGGCCACATCGAATTGCGCCTCGTCGGCGCGAATTCGCGAATGAAAATGAGGAAATATCCGCGACACCACCCTGGTCCCCCAGATCGCTGTCGCAACCACAAAAGTGGTCGCCAGTCCCGCCGTCACGACGATCTCCGCCAAATTGAATCGGCCGCGCGCCACGCTGCTCACCACCGCCAGCACGATCAATCCAAGCACGTCATCAATCACCGCCGCCGCCACCTGCGCTTCAGCACCGATGCCGAAATCCCCACGCTCGTGGCCACCAGCGCTGCCCCCATGAAAAGCGCCGCGTGCGCCGTTCCGCCCCACGCCACCAGAATTCCCCATCCCGCCAGGAAAGGCGCCACCTCGCCCAGAGTGGCAACCAACGTGGAGAGCAGCCCTACCCGCAGCAGATCCGCCAACTGCACTTCGAGCCCAATGCTGAATAGCAGGAACAGTACGCCGAGGTCCGAGAGCGCCTTCATCGTTTCGTTGGGCGCTACCCAATGGAGCACGCTCGGCCCGATCAGGATTCCCGCCAGGATTTCGCCGGCGATTCCCGGCAGACCCGCGCGCTCGAAAAGTTCGGAGATGAGCTTGGCCGAGCCGAACACAATCAGCATCGCCAACGGAAGCGAAAACTCCACTGCGCGCCTCTGTCTCCAGAGAATTCGGGAAAAATCCGCGGCTATTTGTGTTGCATCGCCACGAGCAGCAAAAGCCCGAAAATCACGACGGGAATAAGAGCGAGAATTACATAAAGGAGAATGCGCCGGGCCCACGGCGAGCGCCGCGTTCTCCAATCGCGCAGCTCCGGCCTTTCGGCTACGCCTACCTCTGAAGGATTGCGCAGATCGTGCGCAAATTCGCGAGCGCTCGCGTATCGGTTCGCGGGATTGCGTTCGAGCGCGCGATAGATAATCTCCTGTAGCTGCGGCGAAATCTCCGGATTCAGCTCCCGCGGAGGCACCGGATTATTCAGCAGCCGGTCGTTCATGATGGCAAAGGCGCTCGGCCCATGGAAAGGAACTTCGCCCGTCAGCATCTCGTAGAGCATCACGCCCAGCGCGTAGATATCGCTGCGCGCATCGCCCCGCTTCGATTTCACCTGCTCCGGCGAGATGTAGTCCGGCGTCCCCATGGTGTTCGTCAGTTTGGCAAACGTCAGCCGCCGCATGCCCGCGCTTCCGGCGATCCCGAAATCGATGAGCTTAACGTGGTCCTCGCGATCCACCATGATGTTTTCCGGCTTCAGGTCCCGGTGCACCACGCCTTTGCTGTGGATGTATTCCAGCGCGTCGCAGATTCCCAGAGTGATGCGCAGGGCGCGGTCGATGGGAAGCTTCTTCTGTTCGATCAGAATCTGCCGCAGCAGTCTCCCGTCCACCCACTCCATGACCATGTACACGCGGCTGCGATCGTCATCCCCGTACACCCTCATCACGCCGGGGTGATCGAGCTTCTTGCCAATCTCTTCTTCCCGTTTGAAGCGGTCGTAAAAGAGCGGATCAGCCTCCACTTCAGGATGGGGAATTTTGATGGCTACAGGACGGCCGCTTTCCAGGTCGGTGGCCCGGTAGATGGAAGCCATGCCGCTCCGGGCAACCAGATTTTCCAGGCGGTAATGATCGAGTTGGGCGCCGGGATGGAGTGACGTCATCGCGAGCGCGGGTCACTGCCGGAAGGCCGGCGCCGGCCCCCCTTCAAAGGAAGCTCAACGCAGCCGATAGGGCCGCCCGCGGTACATGCCCACGCGTTCCACATTCTGAACGCGGACCACTTGGGCCGTGACATTATCGCTGCCGTCCTTTTCGTTGGCAAGCGCAACCAGCCTGCGTGCCGCGAGTTCCACGTCCGCTGTTTCGCTCACCACGCGCGCGATCTCCTCAGCCGAAAGCGCGCCATGCAGCCCGTCCGAACACAACAGCAGAGTATCCCCGGGGAGAACCTGATGGTCGCTTACCTCCACGCTTACGGAAAGCTCGCTTCCCAGCGAGCGGCTCAATATGTGCCGCGTTTCGGCCTCTGCGGCTTCCTGGGAGGAAAGCAACCCCAGCAGGGCATGCTCATTCGCGATGGTGTGATCGCGCGTCAGCGGCGTGGCGGCTTTCCCGCGGACCAGATAACATCGCGAATCGCCGATGTGCGCGACCACCGCGCGGTCGTAACGCAGCGCGCAGGCCACCAGCGTCGTCGCCATACCCGAATTCATTCCGGCATCGAGCACGCGCGTGTTCGCCCGCCGCACCAGCTTTTCCAGCAAACCGCTCAGCTGCTCCCCTCTGCTGGCCTCGCGAAATCCCTTCAGCACCGCCTCGATCGCCGTTCGCGACGCCACCTCGCCTTTTTCATGTCCTCCTACGCCGTCCGCAACCGCAAATAACCACCCATGGCTGCGCGCCTGCTCCGGCGTATCCGGAGCCACATGGCCCAGGTAATCTTCATTTTCCGCGCGAACCCGTCCCACATCGGAGAGTTCGGCGAAATCGATCTCCAGCATGGAGTCTTCAAATGGCCGATGCGCGGCCGGAATCGGCCCGCCGCGCGCCACGTCCCCCGGGGTCCCCAACATGCGCCCCTCAGCGCGAGCCGATGCTCGCGCGCTAGAAAGAAGGCGCGCGTGTTGGGGTGGTAGCCTCTGTCCTCTGTAAATCTCAAACATGGTAACTCCGCAAATGCGATCGGGGCGAACGTCTGTCGCGCTCGTTTGCGCTCCCTGCGTCCGCCCCGATCCCCTTCCCGCTCAAGTTCTCTTCTCCCGGGGTCCCCAGCATGCGCCTCTGGAGCGCGAGCGTTCGCGCGTTAAAAGAAGTCGCGTATGCTGGGGTGGGGGTTAGGCCCTCCCGGCGCGGCTCGCGACGAAAGTCGCCCGGCCTGCCGCCCTGCTAGCTCGCGTGAAGTAGATGGCGCCGTAGATGGCCCAGACCGCCGCCACTCCTAAGGCCAGCAGCGGCTCCTTCACCGTGCCATAACCCATGAAAGGCCCGATCACGTAGAAGGCCATGCAGGCCAGGTTGGCCAGCAATCCAAACACGGGTATTGCCATGTGTCTCACGAAGCTGAACTTCGGATGCCCCTGATAGGCCACAATGCAAACCACGCAACTCAGCATATACAGGAGGAACGTGCCGAAGTTGGAAGCCAGCGTTACCGTAAGGAGCGACTGTGGCAGGGCCGCCATGTGATCATGGGAGCTCGCAAACCACACACTGGACCACATTCCGTGCGGTAAGGCTTGGATCGATGTATCGGCAATGGCTCCGGCATCGCCGAACGGCATCAGCAGCGCGACGCAGCCGATCACCGCGGACAAGATTCCCAGAACCCAAATGGCTCGGTGCGGGCTCAGGTTCTTTTCATGCAGCATGCCGAAATGTTCCGGCACTTCCTGGTCCTTGCCCATCGCGTAGGTCACGCGAGCCCCGGTGTTGATGCACGAGAGCGTCGTGCCGATCAGCGCGAAGAAAACGGTCACTGCCTCAGCCAGCATGAAGATGCGTTGAGGAAGTAGTTGGCGGAAAAATATTCAATCAGATAACAGAACGCCCCCTGAATCAGAAGCGAGGTGATCACCGCGATCGGTATGTCTCGCTTGGCATTCTTCGCTTCGCCGCCTAGCGCCGTACACGACTCGAATCCCACCAGGATCAGAATCGCTACCGTCGCTTGCACGAAGACGAAGCCCCAGTTATGGGCTGCGAAAACAGAACCGGCACTGGGGTGGGTCAGGAAGTTGCCCTTCTCGTCGGCTGCGGGATAGCTGATTTGATACGGCACCGGCTTTCCGGCAGCATCCAGCTTCGGCTGCGGCACCATGTTGGCATCCCGCGTGATCGTCTCTGTGGTCTGCCCGTTGGCCGTGGCTTGCGTCGTGGCAAACTGATACGGATACGCCTCGCCGGAGACGGAATCGAACTGCCAAGCTACGCTTCCCGGAGGATGATTCATGCGATAGCCGATCGCGATAACAGAGAAAATGAGCAGCGCGCTGATCTGAATTACGTTGATGGCCACGTTCACCGCCGTCGAGCCCGTAACCCCGCGATGGGCGATATAGGAGACACCCAGCGCAAACAAAATCGCAAAAATCATCATGAACAAAGTCCCCGGATTGGAAGCGCTCATGAAGTTGGGCCAGAGCGTACCGACCACGTAGCCCGCGAAGATTCCCGTTACCGCCACCATTACTCCGGGGTAGATCCAGTAGTACAGGTGCGAGCCCCAGCCCACGATAAACTTCGCCAGCCGCGCATAACGCCAATGCTTTTCGTGATTCAGGAAGGACTGCTCCGCGAAATAGTAGGAACTGCCGGGACCCGGATAGAGCTTCGATAGCTCTGCATAAGCAACGGCCGTTGCCAAACAGAGGAGTAAAGCGACAAAGATCCCCAGCCACATCGCGGGTGCAGTCACCCCCGTGGTCGCCTGGATCGAGAACGTCAGCCACAAGAAGGCCCCGGGTGCGATGAGCGCCATGGCATTCATCGTCAGCCCTGTGAGGCCCAAGGTGGCTTTCATCTCCGTGGTGCTTTTTTCGGCCATCTAAAATGGAGCGTCGCAGCCGCGAGCGCGGCAAGAATAGCCGCAGTGTCCCGCAACGCAAAACGCAACGTTTCGATCAAACCCATCGGGATTTTTGATTGGCGCCGCCCTGTCGGCATGGGCATATTCGCCGTGATCTCGCGTCGACCCTGCGGCTGCGCATGATTGCGCACCGGTTTTGTAGCGCGCTTGTCCCGATCGAAAGGACCGAGGGATCTGGGCGGCATCTTTGCGCCTGCTTTGTCGGTCGCGGCTTTAGCCGCGACATTTTGTAGCGCCGCCTTCCAGGCGGCAGCCTGGCATTCTCCACGCGCCGCGGGCCCTGGGGCATCTTCCCCAAGTCCCGCCAGGGACGACACAACGTAGCCCAGTGCGGAACCGGGGTCCCCAGCATGCACCGTCTTTGTGCATGCTGGGGTGGCAAGCACTGGGAACCCATTCGAAAATCAAGAGAGCCCCGTAGGGGCGACACAACCTTGTAGCTCAGGTCGTACCGACGCTAGTTCCTCGGCGGGAGACCTGAGACCTGAGGCCTTTGGGCTCCTGGCATTGGTTTTTGTAGCGCCGCCCGCTTGTCCCGAGCGAAGGGAGCGAGAGATCTGGGCGGCATCTTTGCGCCTGCTTTGTGGGTCGCGGCTTTAGCCGCGACATTTTGTAGCGCCGCCTTCCAGGCGGCACGCCATCTCCAGCCCCTCGTACGTGCGCGCTGCTCAATCCGAAAACGTTGTCATCCCCAGACTGGCCCCAGCGCGTGCTCCTGCGCGTGCTGGAGGCCCAGCGAGGGATCCAGCTCGCTGCTCCTCGCACCATCCATCACTCGCAAACTTTGATAGCCGAAACAATTAAGTTATGTGATATTGCCGGTACGCTTGGGCACGCTCTTCTTCCCAGGCTTAGGAAACGTGCATGAAGCTTGCCGGCTTTCTATTGCTGCTCGCCGGATGGGCCATCGTTGTTGCGGCTGTGGTTCTCCTCATACCCGCGAACGCGAGGGCCATTTTCGTCCTTGCTGGAGTGGGCGTGGAAATCATCGGGCTGACGCTGGTCATCCGCTCGAACCCTCTCGCCGGCCGCGAAAAAGAGTAACCTCGTGCGCATGCCCATCTCGATAACAGAAATTGCCCTGATCATCATTCTGATCCTTCTGGCTCCCTTAGCCATCGCCGGACTCTCGCTGATCAATACCGGACTCGGCCGCTCGCGCAGCGCCGCCCACTCGATGCTCGCCTCGCTGTGCATTTTCGCCGTCGCCGCGGGCGCATACCTTATTTGCGGGTTCGCCTGGCAGGGATATATCGGAGCTCCCGCCCACGTGATCGTGGCCGCGGGCCGGCAATGGAATTGGCTCGCGCGAGCGCCGTTCTTTTTTCGGGGAATGGATTTCAACGCCTCTGCCCTATCGCTCGCCGCCTGCCTGCAAATCTTCAGTGTGGGATTGGCCGCCTTGATCCCATTGGGCGCCTGCCTGGATCGCTGGAAATTGTCTGCCGCCTGCGCTTCCACGGCTCTGCTGGCCGGATGCACTTATCCCCTTTTCGCGCATTGGGTCTGGGGAGGTGGCTGGCTCGCGCAACTCGGAATCAATGCGGCGATGGGCCACGGAGTTATCGATGCCGGAGGCAGCGGCACGATTCAGGCCGTGGGCGGCTTGACTGCGCTCGCCTTGGCCTGGATTCTCGGCCCGCGCCGCGGCAAGTATTCGCTCGAAGGAATGCCCACCGCGATCCCCGGGCACAACGCCGTTCTGATTCTATTCGGCTGTTTCCTGGCCCTGTTCGGATGGCTCGGGCTGAATTCCGCTGGCGCCATGTTGTTTACGGGCGCCGCCCCGGTTCGCGTGGTTCTCATATCCATGAATACCGCTCTCGCTGCCGGCGCCGCCATCCTCGCGGCTGTCGTCATCACGGGCCTGCGTTTCGGCCGTCCCGATGTCTCCATCAGCGCCAACGGCTGGGTGGGCGGATTGGTAGCCAGCAGCGCGTCTTGTGCGTTCGTCAGCCCCGTCGCAGCTCTGGTGATCGGGGGCATTGCCGGCGCGCTGGTCACTTATTCGGTGGAATGGTTTGAATTGCACTTCGGCGTAGACGATCCCGGCGGGGCCATTTCCGTGCACGCCGTCGCCGGCATCTGGGGTTTGCTGGCCGTAGGCATCTTTGCGCGCTTCCCCGCCTCCGTCCTGAATGTAGCGGGAGATTTGCCGGGGGCTTCCGCCGCCCGCGATTCGGCTCAGTGGCTCGCCCAAATCGTAGCCGTGGCCACGCTGATCGGTTTCGTTTTGCCGCTCACCTATGGTCTGAACTTCGCCTTGAATCGAATCTGGCCGCAGCGGGTGCCCATGGAGGGTGAAAGGCAGGGTCTCGATCTCTACGAACTCGGCGGGGGCGCCTATCCCGAATTTGTGACCCACAGCGAGGAATTCGGCCAGTTCCGTTAGTACCGTATTCCGGCGGGCGCTGCGGCCCGGGTGCCGTTCCTCACAGCACCCGGCGCATAGCAAACTAGCAGAAAACAGCCGTGCTGAAACGCAACGGCGAGGCGCAATCGTAAACGCATTTTGAATGGCTCTAACGCGAATCCGAACAATCAACTCCATCCAACGTCGCTAGGAGATTCCAACTCGGTTCCGCTCCAGTACCTACAGAGGCGGCGGCGTCGATGGGGGCAACGGCTTCGCTTCCGTCACAACGGCATTCGTTTTCCCCGTATCGTTACTGTAAATTTCCAAGCTGGGGACAATATTGCAGTCATACTGCTGCAGGATCTCCCGCGTGGGAGCCGCGCCCGCCGAGTAACCGAAAAGAAGAACGGCGCGAATTTCAACGCGATGATTATTCGACGGTACCGCATTGCGCGTGAGGTCCAGAGAGGCTGCTTTCCCCGGCCGCAGGGTAACAACATTCTGCTTCAACAGCTGGCCCTGTGCATCCAACAACCTGAGCGTGACGCTGCAGCTTGAGCTTGGTGTTGACATACTACTTCCCATATCGAGCGCGTTGACCCGAATGCTCTCACCATTTGCGATCCCGATCATCGGAAAACTTACGCCCGGCTGGTAGGCTGACTGCCCGCTCGCGGCGGTTGCAATCAACATCAATACGGCGCCCGCCGGGACGAAGACTGATGTGTATTTGCGTTTCATGGTCATGCTCCTGCCTTTTAGTCAGATATCTTATCATCGGGGAAGAATTTACTTGACATTTAATGGCATACGAATATAGGTTTCCGCCACGTTTTTCTGGCGAGTCCTCCGCCAACATTTTTAGCGTCAACGAAAGTAATCCAAGGGAGTAGGGACCAAGGGAAACCTGGCTCGGGTTTAGCCCAGCCAACAAGGCAGATTGTTCTATGCGTCTCGACGTTGCCCTTGTCGTTAGCGTTGCACTAGTTCTCATCCTGGCAGGGGCTGCGGCTGCCCAATCGCCACAGCCGATGAACCCTGTTCTGCCGCCATCGGCGAACCCCGGACGGGTCGCAAACGGGGCCGCGCCACTGGGATTCCCTACCTTAGGCCCTCTCAGCACATCGACCTGGTCCGGCATCGGCCCGGCGGCCGTTGCCTCGCTAGGCGGACCCGGGGGAACGGGGAGTGCCAGCGGGCGCATCGCCGGAGTCGCGGTGGACCCGACGAATTCCAACAATATTTATGTGGCGGCCGCGGGCGGCGGGGTCTGGCAATCAACCGACGGAGGCAGCACCTGGAATCCTCTGACGGACAGTCAGAGTACGCTGGCAATGGGTGCGATCGCCATAGCTCCCAGCAATCACCTCAAAATTTACGCCGGGACAGGCGAGGCGAATAACTCGGCCGACAGCAATTTCGGCCGAGGCATTTTGGTTTCCAGCGACGGCGGCGCGACGTGGACGCTTTCGACTGCGCCAAGTGGGGCGTTTGACCGGCTGGCGATCGCGCATATCTCCGTTGATCCGACCAACGCGAACACTGCCTACGCGGCAGTGAATGACTTCGCGGAAAACGGCCTCCGTTTTGCCAACACGGGTATCTACAAAACCGCGGACGGCGGCACTACCTGGACGAATGTCACGGCGCCGAGGGGCTGGGATTCGGCAGGGTCTTGGTCGGATGTCGTGGTTGATCCGAATACGCCTTCGATCATCTACGCTGCCCATGGAGAAAGCAGCGGCTCTTTTGCCAATGCAGTCTACAGATCGACCGATGGTGGAACCTTCTGGAGCCTGCTCGCCGGCTGGCCCAGCGGAAGTACACTCGGGAGGATCGCGCTGGCTGTCGCGGCTTCGGTGGCGGGAAACCACATACTCTACGTGGCTGTCGCGAACCCGACCACTGGCGGGTTGCGCCTGATGCTGCGGTCCGACAACGCCAACGCTGCAGCGCCCACGTTCACGGACCTAACTAGCAACACTCCGGATTTTCTCGGGGGCGGCAACAGTTCAGGGCAGGGTTGGTACGACATCGTGATCGGCGTCGATCCCTCCAATTCGTCCAATGTTTATGCCGCGGGCGTGGTGACATACGGCAATCCGGATACACTCGGCGTGATCAGGTCGATAGACAGCGGAGCACACTGGACCGATATCACAATAGTAGGCGGCGTGGAGCCGCATACGGATAGCCACGCTATGGCTTTCGATTCCAGCAGCAGGCTGCTGCTCGGCAACGACGGCGGAGTCTGGCGTTTCGATCCCACTGTTCCAAGCTGGACCAACCTAAATGGCAATCTGAATACGATTCAGTTCTATGGGATAGGCTTGCATCCGACCAGCACGAACATCGCTGTCGGTGGCAGTCAAGACAATGGAACCGAGCTTTATTCGGGCAGTGCGCTCTGGTCCGAGACGGATGGAGGCGATGGGGCGTTTACGCAGATCAGCCAAACCAACCCCATGCGCATGTATGCCAGCCATCCGATTAGCAGTTTTGGCGCCACACGCTTTTTCCGTCGCTCCGATGATGGCGGCAATCATTGGACTGCCATCCCCCCCACGATCGTCAATTCGAACAACTGGAATTTCGTTGTGTCCTTTGTCGTCGATCCAACAAACGAGGACCATGTGATACTGGGCGGAGATCAAGTCTATGAGACGACAAGCGGGGGTGCAACGTGGAACGCGATCGGCCAGCCGGGCATAGGCGGGTTTAATCCAACTGGCAATCCGGTGGATTCGGCTGCCGTCGTTCCCGGCACCAAGACGATTTACGTCGCCACGGGCGGAACGTTCGCGCCCACGAGTCAGATTTTTGTGACCACTGACGATGGCTCATCGTGGACAGCGCGGAACCTGCCCTTGAGCCTTTTCGGCAGCAGAGTCAATGAACTTGACGTTGATCCCAATGACGCTACGGGCCAGACCGTCTACGCCGTAAGCAATCGGTTTAACGCTCCGAATGGCGTGGTCTACCAATCGACCAATGGCGGAGCTAGTTGGACGAGTATCAGCAGTGATCTTCCGCAGATACCGGCGTGGTCGCTGAAGGTCGACACGGATACCAGTCATACCGTCTACGTTTCCAACGAGACCGGCGTTTACTCCTCAAGTATCCCTTACATAACATGGACTCCCTACGGCGCCGGCCTTCCGCATGCGCAGGCGGTGGATCTGGAGTTGGTCCGCAGCCAGACGCCGCACCTGCTCGGTGTGGCCACCCACGGTCGTGGGGCCTGGCTGATCCAGATTGCCAACCGTGTTGCGGCGGTGACGCTGTCGATGGCCAGCGTGGCATTTGGCAACCTGGACGTGGGCAGCACATCGGCAACGACCAATGTGCAGCTCACCAGTTCGGGTAGCGCGACGTTGAATGTCGCCTCCATCACCTTAAGCGGAAGAAACGCCAGTCAGTTTGCACTGGTAGCGCCGACCAGCGGCTCGCCGGCGTGCGCGTTTGTCGCCAGCAGCATCACTGCCGGGAATTCTTGTTTCTTCGGCATCCAGGCCAAACCCACGGCCGGCGGCGCTCTCAATGCCAACGTGAGCGTCGCGGACGACGCAACCGGCAGTCCGCAGACCATCGTCTTGACTGCTTCCGGTGCGGACATCGCGGTGTCCGGGCCGGCTGCGGCGGTGACGGTCGTCGCCGGCCAGTCCGCCAGCTTCACCATCAGTCTGAACGCGTTGGGCGCATCCACGCTGAACGTCACTACATTCTCCGCAACGGGTAACCCCGCGGCCACCACGGTAACCTTCAACCCGCCGTCGATTCCCGCCGGCAGCACCTCCGCCAGCACGACCATGACGATTGCCACGACTCCCAGCTCGAGCATCCTCCCGCCGTCTCCCCGCTCCAGGCCACAGCTACCCTTGGCGCCCTACCTCATTGCGTGGTTCGCGCTCGGGCTGACCGCCCTCCTGCTGAAGTCTCGCAGGGTACTACAAGGGAGGTTGGTTGGGGCATCCTTGCTGATCCTCACGACACTTACCTTCGCGGCCTTGGCAGGCTGCACTCGCGGTGGCCGCGGCGCAGGTGCTCCGGGAACTCCGGCTGGCACATCGACGATAACCGTGACGGCAACATCCGGGTCGCTGTCACGGAACACGATGGTTATATTAACGGTTCAGTAATAATGTTAACGGACTCGGGATCCCTGGTTTGGGCACTGCTAGCTGCTTTGCGTTGCCCCGCTCGTCAGAATTCGGCCAGTTCCGTTGAACCTGACACATTGGATAGACAGCTTACGAACGACAACCGCAGTGAAGTCGAGAAGAGCGCATGGTTTCCCAACCTTCCTTTAGGATGAACGGAACGAGAATCAATGCCGCGATTGGATCTGTCCAGTATTTGTGGAGGATGGAATTGGCAGCTAATCCTGCGAGCGCGATCCACGATAAATAACCGCAAACCGATGACTGCGCAGCGTCGGCATTTAGGGCGGCACTTGAGAGCTGCGCGGCCAACTTCCGCTTTTGGCTTGCCAG
>WNGJ01008328.1_pt1 | contig 12177 bp, 6 predicted proteins | sample 5400611 | NCBI WGS metagenome assembly WNGJ01 (sample SAMN13153375, study PRJNA577476) | soil metagenome | isolation source: 40 cm soil or saprolite under Garry oak tree replicate 1 | place: USA:California | collected 2016-06-15 | reverse complement strand
TGAAGATCCTCGTGCTCAATTCGGGTTCCAGCAGTCAGAAGACCTGCCTATACGAGATAGGCGAGACCCTCCCGGAGGAACCGCCGGCTTGTTTGTGGGAGGGCAAGATTGAACGGGCTGGAGAGGTCTCGTCGCGTGGTCAGGCGGTTGAGCGGTTACTGGCTACGTTGGGGAGCACCCGGACGCCCGGACTCGCTTCAGTTTCCGACATCGATGTCGTAGGACATCGCATCGTTCATGGTGGACCGCATTTCGAAGATCCGGTGCTCATCACACCGGAAGTGAAATCGGCGATAGCTGGCGCTTCCGCGTTCGCGCCGCTCCACAATCAAGCCGAACTGGAAGGGATGGAACTCGTCGAGAAGCTACTGGGCTCTATTCCCCAGGTAGCGGTTTTTGATACCGGATATCATCGCAAAATGCCGTTGGCTGCGGCCATCTATCCCGGACCCTATGAATGGTTCGAAAAGGGCATTCGCCGCTACGGATTCCACGGCATCAATCATCAGTATTGCGCGGCCCGCGCCGCCCGATTGCTGCACCGCGACTTGAAATCGCTCAGACTAGTGACCTGCCACCTGGGCAACGGATGCTCTCTCGCCGCGACTCGGGAAGGCCTTAGCATCGACACGACGATGGGGTTCACTCCGCTCGAAGGTTTGATGATGGGAACGCGCTCGGGTTCTGTAGATCCCGGAATCCTGACCTACCTGATGCGTCAAGGTCAGCTTAAGGGCCAGGAAATCGATGCAGTGCTGAACCAAAAGTCGGGACTGCTCGGAATCTCAGGCTTGTCGGGCGACATGCGCGAAATTCTCGCTGCCATGAAGGAAGGCCATTCGCGAGCCAAGTTGGCGTTCGACATCTATGTGCACCGTCTACAAGCGGGCATCGGCGCGATGGTGACCGTGTTGGGCGGAATTGATGCGCTCGTGTTCACCGCGGGAGTCGGGGAGAACTCCCCTGAAGTGCGGGCTGCAACTTGCAGTCAACTGGAATTTCTCGGCCTCAAACTCGATCGGGCCGCCAACGCGCAACCTTTTCCCGGCGAGGATGTCGCGACTGCAGATTCGCAGGTCCGTATCCTGGTCATTCGGGCCCAAGAAGATTGGGCCATTGCGCGAGAGTGTTGGAAGCTCACCCATGTAGACGTGGCCACGCAAAGCTGAGCACACTCTCCTCAATCGCCGTTTTTCGAAATCGAATTTCGGCAGGCACAATTCGGAATCATCGCCAGAACGCAGAAACGCAAGGGAGCGGCGGCCTTGCGACTTGGCCCAGGCTATTCTCGGCTGCACTTCCACGTGCGAAGAGTCTTTGCAAGAAGCTTTCGCTTCCGGAGAGGCTCATACGTTCACGAAAGACTCCGGACTTGTTTGGGCGACACACCAGGTACGGTCGCTTCGACGGTCAATATCTGGCCTGTTCGTGGCCCGTCGGCCATGTGCGCAGGGCCGCGCCACTCCGTTGCCACCATGAACAAAGTTCTCATGTTAGTGCCTCCGAGCGCGCAAGCGAAGCAGCCGCGGTCCAAGTTGATCGTCTGCAGCACCTCACCACCTTCGCGAACGCGTACGCAGCGCTTGTTAGGAACGTCCGCGTACCAGATGCCGTTTTCGGCGTCGAGGCAAATGCCGTCGGGGACGCCTCCGGCAAGGTCGGCCCACACCCGCCGGTTCGACAAGCTGCCGTCAGTCGCGATGTCGAAGGCTGTGAGTCTTTTGCCGTAGGACTCGGCCACGATCAAGGTCGAGTTGTCGGGCGTCACGGCCATGCCATTCGGAAAGGCGATACCGTCGGCCACCTGTCGAACCGACCCATCGGGGGTTACCAAAACGACAATTCCAGGAGCGAACTTCTCACCGGCCAGAAGATCAAAGCCACCACCGTTGATGTAGGCGTTGCCGCGACCATCCACGACAATTTCGTTGAAGCCGAAGTCAGACAGGCCGCTCAGGTCGGCATAGGTCACCAGTGACCCGTCGCGCTCCCTGCGCAGCAGAAGCCTGTCGTGCGTCGAGACAACAAGCAGACGCCCGTCGGGCAGAAAGTCGATACACATTGGAATTGACGGGAACGGGACGTGGATGACGACCTCGCTCTTGCCCTCGAGATCGACGGCAATGATTTCCTGGGCAACCCAATCGGAGAACCATAGACGGTGATCGTGCCAACGTGGCGATTCACCGAAGGCGATGCCGGCCATTAAGGTTTGCAGTTCAGCCATGGAAGAACTCCTACGGTTTTATACACTCATCGGCCTACGCTGAGAACTGAGGCCTTCAGGCCGCCGGCTCGTAGCAGAGGAAGACATTTCCATTCCGGCACCAACAGCTGTTGGATTAACAAACAAATGAAACTCATCAACGGCTGATACGGCGTGTCGGAGCGCGGCGCATCAGGCAACTGCTCATCCAGGGACTGCCGGTACCGCAGGCAGCCGCGAAGAAACTCCGGCCACGTAGGGACAGTCGGAAGCGGGTGGGTCTTCTCGGGTAGGAGGCCCCAAAGCGCTGGGTGATGCCAGCAGAGCGCGTGTCCGGTTGCGTAGCTATTTGTAAAATTCAATCGACGCCTGGCGGAAAAATAGGAAGTTCGCCGGTGCGACCGAAATTGGTCCGTTGATGCCGAAGATGGCAACCTGGAACTTGTCGCCCGCCTTGACCGAATCGGCGAGGACGACCCGATTTGGAATGTTGAAGCCCTGGATCGTGGCCGGGCTGGTGATACCGGCCCGGCGCGGCATCTGCCCATTGATCCAGACTTCCGCATAATCGTCGACATAGGCCGTGAGCACCGCCTTGGCGCCCGCAGTTTCGAAATTGCCAATTTTTGCCGGTATGGTCAGATTGGTGCGGAACCAGAAAAACGACACTTTTCCGCCTCCACGCCGGTCCATCAGTGCCTTGGCTTCTATCGTCGGCCATGATGAATCATCGAAGCCGGCCTCGCCGGCGTGGGGCGTAATGTCATACGAGGTTTTGTAGGCAGGCATTGCGTTCGGTAGCGCCGAACCTTCGACGATTTTCGCCTCCATCGTCTTCCACCGGCCGCCGAATGCCGCGATGCCTTCCGCAGTCATCAGGTCGACCACATGCGATGGCACGAGCGTCGGCGGGATCTTCGGCTCAGGAGGCGGCGGCGCTTGCGCGACCGCAACCGTCGCAATCATCATGGAAACAACAGTCAGTGCGGCGCTGGCGATCAGCCTGCCCGGATGCTTCTTACGCATATCGTCCTCCTTTTTGTGCTCAGGAAGGGTATTCCCTGCATGACCGAGTTTTCAAGGAAATGTGATTCATATCCTATGACGTCGTCATTGAGGAAGTCATGAAGAATTCAAGGTGGCCGCATCGGTAACTAGGCACCATCCTTATTGTAAGCGGGATTGTAAGCGGGCGTATAATTCCTCAACCTATTTACAGCAAGTCTAGAGGAGGGTCTGAGAATGATTTCGATTTCCCGGAGTCTAGTGGTTCTTACGTTCGTCACCTGGTCGATGGCTTGGTCTGCATACGGACTCGACGGCACTACAATTTCCGGTACCGTCAAGAACTCCACCGGTGTGCCTTACCGTGGAGCCTTTGTGCGGGTCCGGAACGTGAAAACCACGATGACCTTCAATGTATTATCGGACAGCGAAGGGCGTTATCGGGTGCAGAACGTCCCGCCGGGAGATTATGAAATCCGCGCGGCAGCGATCGGATATAAAGATGATGTACGAAGCGGCGTGAAAGTGGCTGCAAATGGGTCCCAATCTTTCGATTTCACTCTCCAAAAAGGAAAAGTCCGCTGGAGTGACCTGAACACTTACCAAGGGCGGCAGCTACTGCCGAAAACCAAAGACCACGACCTCAGCTACAACGATAAGTTCTTTACAAGCTGTTTCCAGTCCTGCCACTCGTTTCAGAAAACGATGACGTCTACACCTTGGGATGAGAATGGCTGGCGCAGCAGAGTCAAGTACATGCGCGACGTTATTATGGGGGGCGAAGGCGGCGGTGCTATGACTGATAAAGACGGCGAAGATTTCACTTCTTACTTGACGTTCGCCTTCGGACCGAATTCACCCAAACCCCAGTCTCCGGAGGATCTGCCGGAATACCAACGCCTGATCCGCTCTTTCAGCAATGACGCGATGAAGATCGTATACGTTGAATTCGATTTTGCGGGTTCGAAAGGCCTGGGACCTTGGAGTGCCGTCGAAGATAAGGATGGGATGATCTGGAGTCCCTATTATGGCCGTGGCAACGAAGTCACACGACTCAATCCCAACACGGGGGAACTCATCCGTTTTCCGCTTTCATTTACGAAAACCGCCGGCATTCATTCTGCGATCCCTGCGCCCGACGGTACGATCTGGTTTACGGAAGCGGCGCTGAGCAAGATTGGACATTTGAATCCGTTCACCGAGGAGATTTCCGAATACGAAAATTTGTATCCGGACGGTAAACCCGCGGGCTCACATACCATCCGAGTCGATGAAAGCGGAAAGATTTGGACTAGCGGCGGAACAACCATTTCCAGCTTTGATCCCAAAACCAAAGAGTTCACGCATTACGGCGTAGCCGGAACTTACGGCAATGTGGTCGGTCAGAACGCAGAGCAATGGTTCACTGTCTTCAGAGAAGGAGATAGCCCGATCGTTCGCGTGAGCAAAGACGGAAAGGTCTCTCAGTTCAATCCTCCTACGAAAGGGAAGCCGCAACGGCTCCAAGTGGATTCCGATGGCATCGTCTGGTTCAGTGAGCGGCGTGGAGGAAAGATGGGGCGCTTTGATCCAAAAACCGAAATGTTCAAGGAATTTCAGCTACCTGGACCGGAACCGAGCCCCTACGCTCTTGGCATCGATCGTAACCACATGATTTGGTACGCGTCACATGAACAGGACACCATCGGCCGCTTGAATCCCAACACCGGCGAAGTTACCGAATATCCTTTTCCTCACTCGGAGATCTCGATGCGGGAGTTCTTTCTCGATTCACAGGGCCGGATGTGGTACGGCTCACCCGCAAACGACAAAATAGGCTACTTCATCCCGCCGAGCGTGAACTGAGAGGCTCTTCGATATGCACCTTGTCCTGCGGTGTCACGAGTAAAGGGGAAGGCCGTGCTTCAGGACTTTCGCTTTGCCATTCGAATGCTCGCGAAGAAGCCGTCATTCACGGCATTGGTGGTGTTCACATTGGCGGTGGGCATCGGCGCGAACACGGCGATGTTCAGCATCCTCGACTCTGTCATCCTGAGGCCGCTGCCTTACAAGAATCCGAAGTCGTTAACCGTGATTTGGGGAACATTGGACCGGGCGCCGGGCGAGAAAGTGTTCCCGAGTTTTGGTGACTATCAGGAATTGAAGAATCACAGTTCGAGTTTTGAAGATGTCGCGGCGAACACATGGGCAATGACCGGCCAGACGTTGACGTGGCGAGGCGAACCGTATCGGGTGACGGCAATTCCTTCAACGGCGAATCTCTTCTCGTTTCTGGGAGCTCAGCCAACGCTCGGCCGCACATTCAATGAATCCGACGCAACGAATGGATGCACGGTCGTGCTCGCACACCGTTTCTGGCAAAACCAGTTGGGCGGCACGCAGGAAATCCTCCATGCAAATCTCACACTCGATGAGCAGAACTGCACCGTCGTCGGAGTGATGAGCGAGAACTTCGAATTCTTTCCGAAACAAACCGAACTCTGGACTTTGATCTTGCCGGGCGGCGTCATTGCCAAAGATCCGACGAGCGGCGTTGCCATCTTCGCTCGATTGAAACCAGGCGTTGCGAGGAGCGTGGCAGAAGCAGAGGTTGCACGGCTCCACCAGGAGGTCATCCGCAACGCACCCGCAGAGAGTTGGGTCCGCGTCATGGTTCCTCACGTCTACGATTTGCAGGGTGAATTCACCTTTCTGGCGGGACCGAATCTCCGGTTGGGATTGCTGACGCTGTTCGGGGCCGTTGGAATGGTTTTGTTGATCGCATGCGTCAACGTGGCCGGTTTGCTTTTGAGTCGAGGCACGAAAAGGCAGAGAGAGCTCGCTCTAAGGACAGCATTGGGCTGCCGTCGTTCCCGAATTATCCGCTACTTGCTCGTAGAAAGTCTCATCTTTGCTGGCGCAGGTGCGATTGCCGGCATTGTTATTGCGACTTCAGGCGTTCAGTACTTTCGCACGATCAATCCCATTGAACTTCCACCGGGGAATCCCGTTGGTGTGAATTGGCGCGTGCTTGCTTTTACCGCAGTGTTAGCCGCTCTGACCGGATTGATATCCGGACTGATTCCAGCACTTAAAGTCTCACGGACGGATTTGAACGAACTCCTGAAGGGATCGGGAGCCAGCGTCGCCTCAAACTGGCTCAGCAGTATGTGGGGAAAGGCACTGATCATTGCAGAAGTGGCGGTGTCGATGGTGCTGCTGATGGGCGCGACATTGCTCATCGAAAGCATCCATCGATTAATGAATGCTCCGCTCAGTTTTCGCGCGGACCATTTGTTGACTACACATCTCGCTTTGCCAAGAGGAGACTACACAGAGGTAGCGAACCGGTCGAGATTCTACGACTCGGTGGTCACAAAGGTTGCGGCGTTGCCGGGCATTGAAGCTGTTGCGCTGTCTTCAAACGCTCCGCTCAGCGGCTTCAATGGCACCGCGATCACAATCGCAGGCAGGCCGGCGCCTGCAAGCGAGGTCGGCGATGTGGGAATAGAACAAGTGAGTCACGACTTCATGTCGGTCATGGGCATTCCGCTGCTGCAGGGCCGGCGGTTTAATTCGGGAGATCAGGAGAACGGCGAGAAAGTAGCGATTGTGAATCGAAGGTTCACCGACCAATATTTTCCCAACGGAGACGTTCTCGGAAGACAAATCAAGATCGGTCTGCCCAACGGTTCGACTCCGTGGCTCACGATAGTCGGTGTGGTGGGCAACGTTGAACGCGGCGACTTCTTTAAAGAAATGGGCTACAGGATTCCGCCGCTCGTCTATCGGCCGTTGACTCAGAGTTCCGGGCCGGGCGTTTCCATCATCATGCGAACGAAAATTGATTCCAAAGACGTAGCTTCGCTCGTTCGAGAAGAAATCAAGCGGCTCGACAGTCGAGTGCCGGTTCACGATTTCATTTCGGTCGACGCGCTGATTTCGAAGAATTTTTCACAGCCGCGCTTCCGCACAGTTCTGCTCGGCATTTTCGCCGGCATTGCTGTACTGCTCGCTGCAGTGGGATTGTATGGAGTGCTGATGCAAGCCGTAGTTCAACGCACGCGTGACATTGGGATCCGCATGGCGTTGGGCGCAAGGACGCGGGACGTTCTGGCAATGGTGATCCAGCAGGGTATAACACTCACGATTGCGGGAATCTTCACCGGAGTCATCCTTTCACTGTATCTGACGCGCTTCCTCGCGAGCATGCTCTTTGGTGTGACGGTTACCGATGCCACAACTCTGGCAATCGCATCGGCGACATTGATCGGCGTGAGCTTGCTCTCAACTTATTTGCCAGCGCGATGCGCCGCGCGCGTGGATCCCATCCTCGCTCTCAAACATGAATAGATTGTCCTGCGGTGGCCACGGAACGTCTGCGGCCTGATGACCGGCTTCCTCTACACGTCGAAACCGGTCATCACAGGTGAAGCTCTATTGCCCTTGGCCGGCGGCCGGGCGTGCACGCGCCGCGGCCGGTCCGACCGTGCGCTCGAAATCGGCGTTCGAACTCGGACTACCATGAATCGGCACATGCTGGGAAACATCCAGCTTCAGCCGCTTGATGTTGTTGTAGAGCGCTACGGAGTTCGGGCTGACATTGGCAGCCGGCGTCCCTGCTGCGGGCGGCCCCATGTCGGCGTTGATGAGAAGCTTCGACTTCGGCAGATATACGATCGCCATGTCGCCGGCGTGATTGAAGCCGTCGACATGGTAGCTGATGATCGATTGATCGCCGTCGCTGATCGCATGCCGCTCCCTATATGTCTCGAGCTTCCCAGGTCCGGGACCCGTCGTCGCAAATGGGAATTGTGACAGCCGGTCCGGGCTGAGAGCACGCGGCTGCGGTACAAGCACGACCCTTTCGTAGAAGTCCTTGTTCAGCTCATTTGTGACAATAGTGGCGCCTTCCGCGGAAGCCGCCCGGAGACCGCCGGAATGATCCCAGTGATGATGCGTGTTGACGACGTACCGAATCTGCTTGCCCGGAATGAGCCGTTTGGTTTCGGCGATCACCGCGTTGCTGCGCGCGTCGTCCAACGGCGCTTCGATGATGGCTGCGAAGTCCTTGAACTCGACCGCGACGCTGTTATGCGAGCCGCCGGCGATCAGCCACACGCCGTCGGCGAGCTTCGTGGTCTGAATGTTGACCCTCGGCGCCGCCGCGGTCCGCACTGCGTCAGGGACGGTTAAAGACGCACTCTCGACGTTGGCTTTCACCTCGCTGGCCTGGACGTCCATGTAATTCATGCCGCGCACGAGGGGATGATCGCCCTGGTGCATGTGGATATGGAATGGCGCCTTGATGCCATTGCCGACGTCGCGCCAATCGGTGTAGCGGATCTCCACCTGCATATCGCCCATCACCGGGTTTGGGATCCAGGTGACGACGCGCTCCAGCATGTTCTGGGCATTGAACTCGCCGGTCGCCTTGTACTTGCCCATCGTGGTGAAGCCGACGACACGCAGCGTTTTGCCCTCGCCCACGAATTCGCGATCCGTCACGGCCGCATTCGGATCGGCCATCGCCGCCTTGATGAAACCATGCGGGGTGACCCAGATCATGAACTGGCGCACTTCGGCCTGATCGTTCTGGGCCTGCGGCTGGCTTTGCGCATTCAAGTTCCAGGCATAATTGCCGGTGACCAATGTCGTCGAGCGCTGCTCGCCCGTGATGGGAAAGCCGGCGCCACCGCCGCGCGGCGGGTTGTTGCCTTGCACGCGCACCATCTCTTCCTTGGCCGACTTGTTGCCGTAGTCGATGGTTTGTGACCAGCTCTTCAAGTCGACGCGCGGCCAATCGTCCGCGGTGGTGAAATTCTGGCCGAGATAGCTGATCCGTCCCGTCCCGGTGTACTGGATGGAATTGACTTTGCTCGCGCCGGCGGCGTTGTCGGCCGCCTGCAGCAAGGCTCTTGCATTCTGGGCGGCTGCCGGCCGAACGGCCGGCCCCAGCATGAGAGCCGATACTACAACCAACGTCACGAGTACGTTTCTCATATCGCTCCTCCCGAAATCCAAGACAGTCCTCAATACACTGAGTCGCTGAGGACGGCCCACATCTTAACATTCAAATTACAATAGGCCCAGTTATTCACTAGAAAATGTACTTCAAGCCGAACTGGATCAGCCGAGGCGCCACCGAGGTCCGGCTGACGACGCCGAAGTTTGCCGTCCCAAAATTCGTACCGGGATTGGAAAATTGCGGGTGATTGAGGGCATTGTAGAACTCTACGCGGAAAGTAAATTGTGCGTTTTCCCGAAGGCCGCCGACCGCAGTCGTCTTGCCGAAAGAAAAATCCGTATTGAATTGTCCCGGTCCGTTGATAATGCTTTGACCGGAATTCCCGTAACCCGTCGATCCATCGGACCCAGTTGCGGGCGCCTTACAGATTGCCGACTTATTAATCCAATTGTACAAACGAGACGCGGTAGTGCCCGAGGTTACCAGTTCTTTGTTTGTCGCGCCTGGGCAAAGTGTGATCGTAGCGGGTCCGGCGAAACCATAGACGGAGCCCCCGCTGCGGTCGACCAAAGACATTGGTGCTCCACTCTGCACAATAACGATTCCGGAAATCGACCAGCCTCGCAGCAGCTCACCCGTCAATCCGTTCGTCCGGAGGTTGGGCAAATCATAGGTGAAGTTGGTGATCAAGCGGTGCGTGCGATCGAAACTCGTACGAGCCCAATCTAGATCGAGGTTCCTCTGGTCGTTGTAAACAGTTGTATTGGCCTCGGCCTTTGAAAAAGTGTAGGCAAATTGAGAGGTCAAGCCATGAGAAATCTGCTGCCTGAATGTGGCCTGCATGCTGTGATACCAGGAAGCCCCGAGATACTGGTGTGCTAACAAGGCTGTCGGTGTCTCGCCGACGATGGGGACGCGCAGGTAGGCATTGGTGGAGGTATTCGTGGCGACGCAGCCCGATGATGGATCGATACCCAACGTGGTGAAGACCGCAGGCGTTACCCCCAAAGCAGCGGGCGTAGCCGGCAGCCCGCAGTTTACCGGGTGTCCTGGAGTTGCCAGTAGCGGCTGGTTGGAGCCATAAAAGAGGAACAGATTGTTTGCGTACGATCCGACATAACCCAGGTCGAAACTGAAATTGGTAGAGATGGCGTACCGCACGTTCAGGTTCCATTGTTGTAGCTTAGGAAGTCGGAAGCTCGTTCCGATAATCCGGTCCCCCAGGTTTGAGGAAGGCGTTCGTCGTGCAAACCCCAGGTTTGTGGCCGGGAATGGCGTTTGTAGTGTGGACGCATTGTTGCTAGCTCCCGAACGACCGACGAGTTGGGCAAGGGGCTGCATGTTCGTCGAAGGAGTGCCTTGCGCATTTCCTCTATCGCTGAGAGGTTGGTAGAACCATCCATAGCCGCCGCGTATAGCCACCCGGCTCTGCTTGCTTCCGGGTTGCCACGCAAAGCCGAAGCGAGGCGCGAGGCTGTCCAAGGGGGCAGCATTCTCATAGTAACCCTTGTTGGGGCGTACTATCACGCCGGGAGGCGGAGGCCCGAAGGGCTGGCCCGTATAGGGGTTGATTCGGTTCGGATTGTAGTCAGAAGGCACCGTCATCCCTACATACGTGCCGGAAGCGGGCGGAATGGGCACCGTCTGCAACAGCGACGGCCAGGCGTTGCCCAGGTCCTGGGCTTCGCCAAAAAGAGACGGTAGGTATTCCCAGCGCAGACCCAGATTGAGCGTGACTGAGGACTGCCGTTTTGGGCCGCACTCATCCCCAGCAGGAAATCGGTGAAGTTCTGAAACGCAAGCCGTCCTCGAGCGAGACCAATGTTGGAGGACTTCAAATGCTGTGTTAACGCAAAGACCCCGGTGCGAATGGTATGCTTGCCGTGAGTCCAAGAGAGAGTATCCGACCAAGAATAAGTTTTGCTGCCGTTCAGCCAGTCACTGTAGACGTTTCCCGCCTGAAAACCTCCCAGTGATCCCCGCATCGTGATATCCGGCAAGCCCGGGGACAAAACATTAGCAGGGGTCATACCGACGGAAGTTACGGAGGGGAGACCGGGCACTGCCGGCTCGGAAAGGTTGTCCGTGAATGTGATCCGCGCTTCATTGGCCAGATTGGGTGTCAACACCGAACTGAGTTGCATGCCGGTGATGTAATTTGTATCGCGCAGTGTTACCGGGAACCCCGGAGTAGGCGGGGTCTCGGGGGAACGAAGGAAGTCGGATGAGTAGGCTCTTTGCGTGTTCGCCGTAGCGTGATAGAGCCGGCCTGTGAGCGTGTGTTTATTGGAAATCACGTAGGCAATATTTAAGAGCCCTTGGTCTTCGTCATACGTGGACGGAATACTATAGGAAGAAAACCCCAGGCCCGCATTCACCCCGCTGGAAAGAATCGTTTGGGGTGTGGGGATCAGATAGCTGCCATCAGCCAGCTTCGACTGCAACAGCTTTAGAGCCACAGGATTGATGTTTGAGCCATCACACGCCACCTGCACTCCTCCGGCAAACGTCAAGTACCTGGATTGTGCAGCCGGGGCCTTATTCGCCGGACAGAACTGCGAACCGATCGTCGCCGCCGAGCGATCGTTGGTGAGTGGGGGAAGAATAACAGTAGATAACGAAGCGGTGGGATCCAGGCCGTTCACCTGCCGTGTTCCCTGGTAGGAGCCAAAGAAAAACAATTTGTCTCTCCGGATCGGCCCGCCGATGGTGCCGCCGAATTGGTTCTGCTTCAGAGTCGCACGGGGTTGCCCGGCTGCGTTCCTGAAAAACGCATTGGCATTGAAAATGTCGTTGCGCAAGAATTCCCAGGCGTCTCCGTGAAACTCGTTCTCGCCGGATCGGGTAACCAGATTGATATTGGGAACCCGCGTTCCATACCCGGCGTCGTATTGCGAGGTCTGAATTTTAAATTCCGAAATTGTATCGGGGTTAGGGACGGTGCTGGCGGAAGCCGCGCCGTCCACGGTGAATGTGCCTGTGGCGGTGTTGCCATTCACATTCACGCTCTGAGAGCCAG
>WNGJ01006766.1_pt1 | contig 12177 bp, 7 predicted proteins | sample 5400611 | NCBI WGS metagenome assembly WNGJ01 (sample SAMN13153375, study PRJNA577476) | soil metagenome | isolation source: 40 cm soil or saprolite under Garry oak tree replicate 1 | place: USA:California | collected 2016-06-15 | reverse complement strand
TGCTTGGACGCTATCTCGCACATTTTTTTGATGGACCAGAGTTTGACCGACGTGCTGCATGGGGAACGTGGCCCCAGGTGTTACGGTTGGTTAATGAAGTGTCCTTTGGTGCTGAAGATGCTAATCCAATTCAGTCGTTGTACAACAAACTGATGAAGGATACTCCGCTGACTCCGTCCAGTCCAGTCCTTGATGTGCAGGAGATAACGATAGGAGAGAGCAATGTTTACGTCTATCCTGATTTTAAGACGTATAAAAATCGAGTTGGATAGATTGAAGGAGGAGGAGAGTAAAGGTGTATGCTGAGAAGCTGTACACATCAAACTTGCCTCTGTAACTATGTTAGTAGTATGCAGCGGTAACTTTGTTTTGGGAAGCGGATTTGCTGGGATTGGGTACGGTTCATCATTTTGTGCTCAAGCCAGGGCACCCGCAAGGAGTTAGTGACACCTCCCCATCGCGTCCTTTTATGCTTCTGTTACGTGTTAAAAGAGAATCATGGAATCATGTTCGCAAATCAATGAGGAAGAGGTATCGCTGCTGAATTCGGCGAAAGTACCGGATTCCTCACCTCTAGAAAAACGCAGAGATGCAGTGCTAGAGTATAGAAAGAGGACAATATGCAACCAAACCCATATTCAGACGACCAGATTAATACGCAGCCAACCGAGGCCAACCCTGTTCCACCAGCTCGCCAGCGGGCGGTCCCTCCACCATCGTACAATCCTAATGCATCGAATGTGCCGCAGTATCCGTATGGTCAGAACGAGATACGTCCTGACCAGAGGAGGGCGGTCCGCGACGAGGAAAGAGCGAATACCGCCGCCTATGGAGTAGCCAAGGCCATGGACTACCTGCGCTGGGTACTCGTCGTACTGGAAGTGGTACTTCTACTACGTTTTCTCTTGAAGTTAATAGGAGCAGACCCGTTTAACCCCTTCGCCAACTTTCTGTATAACCTGAGCGGAGTTTTTGACGCTCCATTTGTAGGCATCGTGAGGGATCCAAGTTTTGGCTTCCATGTCTTTGAATGGACGACGCTCATTGCTATGGCAGTGTACGGCCTGGGCTTCTGGATCATCTATCTACTCCTACGTACCACAATATCCAGGCCACAAGAACCTATCAGCTAAGGCAAGAGGATTGAGCATATGATAGAGTTAGCCACGCTGCTACTCATCGCTGATTCTGCTGTTTCACCGGAGGCAGTCTTCGCTGTAATCATCATTTTAGCGTTGATTGTCATCGTTGTATCAACCTGGCTTTTCCGCACCAGGCTCCGGTATCGCAGAGAGGTACTCGCTCAGAGACAACTTGCCAAAAGATGCCCCAATTGCAACGCGGTGATGGAGCCTGGGGCCTCGTTCTGCCCGCACTGCGGGACGCGAGTGCCGCAGGTGACTACGTTCACGCCGTGAGTAGATAGTACAACTCATACCTCTTTTGTTGTTAACCTGTGAATCTGAGAGCTAACCACTGTCTGGTTAGCTCTTTGCAATCTGATGGCATGTGTGGCATGATAAAAAACAGGCTATTGAAGCTACACAATTTGAAGGAGAAAAGAACCTATGTGTTACGACGATCAAGCCATTCCTCCAAATCCACCGGGGGACGCTGGCCCTGCTCATGGAGAAGATATTGTGCTCAAGGCGGCGGATGGCAACCGCTTCGCCGCGTATATCGCCCATCCTGAACGTCCTGGCAAGGCCCAGATTCTCATCTTTCCCGATGTGCGAGGTCTGCACCAGTTCTACAAAGAACTTGCGCTGCGCTTCGCCGAAGTTGGGATTACCGCCCTGGCCATTGACTATTTTGGCCGCACGGCTGGCCTCACCTCGCGCGATGAGTCGTTTGATTTCTGGCCGCATGTGCAGCAGATGTCGCTTCCCAATTTCTTCACCGATGTGAACGCCGCGCTTGCCTATTTACGCACGGGCGAAGGCGCCCAAAGGGCCACCTTCACCGTTGGCTTTTGCATGGGAGGCAATCTCTCGTTTTTCTCCGGCACCCAGGATTTTGGCTTTGCCGGAGTCATTGGCTTCTATTCAGGGTTTAGCAGGAAATTCCCCGGTGCCAGGGGTACGTTGCTTGAAGAAGCGGTACACATAAAATACCCGGTGCTTGGACTGTTTGGCGGAGCCGACCAGGGCATCCCACCAGAGCAGGTACAGGAGTTCGATGAGGCGTTGGACAAAGCAGGCGTCGAACACAAAATCATTGTCTATCCCGGCGCGCCGCATAGCTTCTTTGACCGCCGCGCCACCGACTTTGCCGAAGCATCAGCCGATGCATGGCGGCAGGTGTTGAGTTTTATCGCGGCTCACACGTCGTAAGGCGACATCTGACCCACGCCTGCTTGTCTCTCGTTCCTATGGCGGCTGCATTGCCCACACGTCGTAAGGCGACATCTGACCCACGCCCTGGTCTCGTGCGTAGGGACAAGGGGCGGTGCGGGGTGGATGCGGGGGCCTTGTGCTTGTCCTGACTGCCCTCTCGATCCCCAGGGAGGACAAGCACAAGGCCCCTTCCCATCCACCCCGCAGCCCCTTGTCCCTACGACAAACCCAAGGTGTTGAGGGCTACGGTACGCTGGGCAAATAGCGCGGAGCGTGCCTCACCTTCGTTGCTTGTTCAAAAGCATAGGCCAGTTTGAGAAGCGTTGGTTCGCTGTAGGCGCGGCCCATAAAGGTGATACCAACCGGAAGCTCGAAAGCGTAGCCTGCCGGAACTGTAATAGCTGGGTAGCCTGCCACGGCTGCTGGTTGCGAACTGCCCCACCCCGTGTGATCGCCGTTGACAAGATCAATAGGCCAGGCTGGGCTGGTGGACGGCATGACCAGCGCGTCTAACTGGTGTTGATCCATTACCGCGTCGATGCCCTCCTGCCGTGAAAGCCGCTGGTTTTCGGTGAGCGCGCCAAGGTAGACCGGGTCATCGAGCGAGGTAGTCGCCTGCGCCCGAAGTAGGAGTTCCTGCCCGAAGTAGGCCAGTTCCTGGTCGGCATGAGCGTTATTGAACGCGATGATATCGTCTAGCGTGCGCACCGGCGAGTCCAGCAGGTCGGCAAGATAGGCGTTGAGATCGGCTTTGCATTCGTACAGCAGCACTGTCATTTCCGTCTCCGATTTGGACATCTGCTGCGCGGTCGGAATATCCGCGTCGTCGATGATCGTCGCTCCCAGTTCGCGCATGCGCTCGATGGCGGCGTTGGCGATGGCATCGGCTTTCGGGCTGTAGCCGAAATACACCTGGCGGGCAACTCCAATGCGCGCTCCCTGCAATCCCTGTGGGTCCAGGAACTGCATATAGTCGGTGTAGGATTTGCCCGCGCTCGCGCTCGTCGCGGCGTCGCGCGCATCTACTCCGGTGATCGCGCCCAGGAGGGCGGCGGCATCAGCCACCGTGCGTGCCATTGGCCCGACGGTATCCTGGCTGTGCGCGATGGGGATAACGCCCGCGCGACTGGTCAGGCCAACTGTTGGTTTGATGCCGACCAGTGAGTTGATCGAGGATGGGCAGAGAATAGACCCATCGGTCTCGGTTCCAAGTGACGCCGCTGCCAGGTTCGCGGCGATGGCTACGCCGGACCCCGAACTGGATCCGCAGGGGTTGCGGTCCAGCACGTAGGGATTGCGCGTCTGCCCACCGCGAGCACTCCACCCGCTTGTCGATGGATTCCCCCGGAAGTTGGCCCACTCGCTCAGATTCGTTTTACCCAGCAGAATAGCTCCCGCCTCGCGCAGTCGTTGCACCACGAACGCATCACGCGCAGGACGTGACCCCAGCAGGGCCAGCGATCCGGCGGTGGTCTGCATGCGGTCTGCGGTAGCGATATTATCTTTGATGAAGATAGGGATACCGTGCAACGGCCCTCGCGCACCACTGGAAGCGCGTTCCTGGTCGAGCGCCCTGGCAGTATCGAGGCAGTCAGGATTGATCTCAATCACCGAGTTGAGCGTGGGACCATGCTGGTCAATGGCCGCAATGTGCTCAAGATACAGCACTACCAGTTGCTGGGCGGAAAGTTGCCCGGCGGTCATGGCCGCTTGCAGTTCGACGATGGTCGCTTCTTCCAATTGGGCGAACGAATCGTCATGTTTCGCATTCATGGTGCTATACTCCATTCTTCAGTTATGTTTTGGGTGAACAAAGTATAGTACAAAGCTGCTCACCCCCCCTTAGAAGTCAATATAACCCTTTTCTCCGCATTTTTCATGACATATTTGGTAGCGATTCCACCACAAATGGGGATGAGAAATTTCGTATAGGGTAGGGGCGACCCTTGCGGTCGCCCTGGCTCTCTGATTTGTGGGGGAACTTATTGTTTGCATTGTTTTTTCGTTTTCGTTGAACTATGATACGTATGAGAAAGTTGAACCATATACCGGAACAGAGAACGCATAATGGCTACCACCACCCTAGAACAACCGGCGCTTCCACCAGGCCCCAGACCGCTCCCTTTTGTCGGTAACATTCTGGAGTTTCGGCGCGACCAGCTCGGCTACCTGCAACGTCTCCAGCAGACCTATGGGAACATGGCGACGATCTATATAGGGAACACGCCCATTGTCCTGCTCTTCCGACCGGAGCATGTGCGCTATATCCTCACGGAGAATCCGCGCAACTTCACCAGCCGCGAGGTAGCGGAGGGACTGCGCCAGTTGATTGGCGATGGGTTGATCACTATCGATGGAGAGACGCATCGCGAGCAGCGTCGCCTGCTGCAGCCGGCCTTTCACAAGAAGCGCGTGGAGAGCTACGCGCAAACGATGGTGCAGTTTACCGAGGAGATGCTCGAGAAGTGGCAGGCGGGTACACGCATCGATGTAGCGCGCGCCATGCAGGAACTGACGCTGCGCATTGTTGCCAAATGCCTCTTCAACGTTGACCTCAGCGACCAGGTGAACAGGTTGGGCGGCGCATTTACCCAGATACTTAGCAATCCCACGGGGATGCTTGAAGGCTTCTTAAACGTGCGTATCGATTTACCCTTTACGGTCTATGGCAGGCGTATGGAAGCCAAGCGCAGGGTTGACGCCTTCATCTATGAACTGATCGAGCAGAGACGAGTCGAAAAGGAAGATAAGGGCGACGTCCTTTCCATGCTGCTCGCCGCCCAGGAGGGCGACAAGGCCCTGACTAACACGCAGGTGAGAGATCATACTATGACCTTTGTGTCGGCTGGCCATGAGACAACCTCCAATGCTCTTACCTGGACGTTCTACCTGCTTTCAGAACATCCTGCCGTGCGCGAAAAATTGCTGAAGGAGTTAAAGAGTGCGCTTGCCGGTCGTCCCCCAACAGTGGATGATCTTCCGAAGCTGCCCTACCTGGAGTGGGTGCTGAGTGAGTCCATGCGCCTGTACCCACCAGCCTGGACACAGGGACGACGCGCAACCGAGGCTTTTGATCTTGATGGCGTACATTTCCCTGCTGGTACGATGGTGATGTTCAGCCAGTGGGTGATTCACCGCCTCCCCGATATCTGGGGCGACCCGCAGGCATTCCGACCTGAACGCTGGGACCCTACTGGCGACCCGGACGGCCAGAAAGTGCCGCCCTGGTCCTACTTCCCCTTCGGCGGTGGGCCCCGCATCTGTATCGGCATGCCCTTTGCCCAGCTAGAAGCAAAGCTCCTGCTGGCAACCATCCTCCAACGCTATACGCCCCGCACCGCACCGGGCTATCACCTGGAACTGAATCCGGTGATTACGCTGCGTCCCAGGCATGGTATGCCCATGATACTGATACCAACAATTTCGGAGGAAGGCACAACGAAGTGGGACCATCTTTTAAGCGCAAACGCCGTAGGGTCGCAATTCATTGCGCCCACCGAACGCCAGGGATGCCTGGGCGCGTTGCTAGGACTGTTCAACGGTTTGCGGCTGTGACATAGCTTTGCGATGTCACATTCTATGGATTACGAGCGTGAAGGATATATATCATAGAACAGTTAGCAGGAGCGAACCTGAATGTTCCCATTCTCAAATCAAAGCCAGCAAGCTAGCAATAATAATTACAACATGAGTACCTCGACCACGCGTTGGGTCAGACGGCTCATTATCTCATTGACCATCTTTGTGTGGATAGCCCTTGGCATTATAGCCATCAACGCTACAGGCTATATCATTGCTACCCTGCTGGTGTTTATTGTCGCATGTCTTCTTGCTTATGCCATTGCCCCTGTAGTCAAGCTCTTGCAGCGCTTCATGCCGCGCTTTATTGCTATTCTCCTCGTGTACGTGGTAGGGTTTGGCCTGCTGGGCTTTCTCATATACACCGTTATCAGCACCAGCATCCAGCAGTTCATTATGCTTGCAGCCAATTTCAGTGCGATGCTAACGCCGGGTCCCCATGGTCAGCAGCCTGTCTTTGTCCAGATTGCCCAGATTGCCCAGAGGTTTGGTATCTCGCAGGCACAGATTGATGCTGTCAACCAGCAACTTGCGACGCAACTGCAAAACTTTGCCGGTTCGCTGGCTGGTGGATTATTACCCCTGGTAAGTAGTATCGCTGGCGCGCTTATAAACATCCTGCTCACCGCCATCATCAGCATCTATCTGCTGATCGATGGTTCGCGTGCAGTACGCTGGTTGCGCACACGCCTGCCCGCGCCTCAACGGGACCGTGTGGGGTTACTCTTAGACGTACTGCAAAATGTCGTAGGAGGATATATTCGCGGGCAACTCCTGCTTTCTGCTATCATCGCCGTGATCGTAGGCGTGGGAATGCAGCTCCTTCACGAGCCATACGCGGTGCTTATCGGCGTACTCTCATTCGTTATGGAGTTCATACCTGTCCTCGGCACAATTTTCACGGGGGTTATCTCTGTGCTGATCGCCCTCACGCAGGGATGGATAACAACCCTCCTGGTCCTCGTCTTCTTCATCCTTGTACATATCCTCGAGGGGTATGTGCTGGCGCCACGCATTGTGGGAAAGGCGGTAGGACTCCATCCCGTGATCTCCCTGCTGGCCCTGACGGCCGGGGCCGAGTTGTTTGGCCCCTGGGGAGCGATCTTCGCGGCCCCCTTCGCGGGAATGCTCCAGGCATTGCTCTTCGCCTTCTGGTCACAGTGGCGTAAAGCGCACCGCGACCAGTTTCCGAAAGAGCCAGTTGAACCCGCTCAAACAGGTGATGCTAAAGCCACCACCCAGATCACTACTCACGAAACCATTGAACGGACAGAGACGACCAGGGTCCCCACGGGTGAGGAGTGAAAACAGTGTCGTTAGAGATTGAAAGAGTTAATATTCAGCACAGGCTTGTTTGGGAGAAAGAACTTACACCTTCTCCCACGTCTGCTTCACTCTAATCATCGGGACACTTTTACCCTCGATTTCCGAGCCTGTCCAATTGGTCGTCTCAGCGCAAGCCTGTAGGATTGCCCGATGTACATCGATATGTTCGGACGTAGAGCTGGCTGTAGGTTTGTGGCTCTGCAAGACACGCGCGGCCAATGCACTGACGATAGGCGTAGCAAACGACGTGCCTGACCAGTATGCCCAGGTGCTCCTAGGAGAAACCTGGTACTCTGGATACTCCGGCGGTTCTGGTGAACAACCTGAGAGCGGTGGATAGTGGTCATGCTCCGAAAGCGCAGGATAGCATGGCGAGCTATATACTCCGCAGATCGCGTCGATTGGCTGCGTCAGGTCCACGCGAGCGTTGATATGCGCTATTGCCGAGGGCATCCAGGGATCAGGCCTGGGAAGATCACCACCGGTTGTCCCCAGTCCACCTTCCCCAGGATGATTGCTGTACAACGCCGCTTTTCCATCCCGATTAACCGCGCCAACCGGAATCATGGTGTTGACTTTGAGGCCTTGATCACCATATGCGAAAGCAGCAGGATAACGCGGCCCAAATCGAGTTTCTTCCGGGTTCATCATCGTATCGCGCGGATCGCTATCATTGCCGGCAGAAGCCACGAAGACGACCCCTTGCAAAGCCATGCATTGCATACGTTCGGCAAGGCCCTTGAGCAAACGCTTGAGTCGCTCTGGATATTGCTCCCCTGGTTGTTTATACCATTGAAATCGCGCCCAATCGGCTTCTGGAGGTACCGCGACAAGACTCAGATTCACCACAATCGGCTTGCCGTGGAGGTCCCCGTCCTTTTGCATCCGGTATTCTATGGACCTGAGCACCTTGTAGAGGGTATTCGTATCACCTACGCCATATTCATTCAGCACCTGGATACACTCGATCTGCGCATCAGGAGCAAGATCACGCACAATACCGGCGATAGTCAGGCCGTGGTCCACCATAGGGAAACCGACGAGCCGCCCATAGATATCTTTTCCTGTTTTGGCGGTCTTGTGCTGGTCAGGGACATCGAGGTAATGAGTCTTGATGGCCTGCGTCCCCTGTTTCATCTTTTGCCAGAGCATATTGTTCTTGCCAACTCCATTAGGATCCGAGAGTTGATCTGATGAAGGAAGCGTATCCAGCACAAAGACCACCACGCCCTTGCCGGTTTGCTCTAGCAGCGGGGAATTATCGACAAGCTTTTGAATGCCCATTTTATAGTAACCAGGAATACCTTGATCCGGTACCGGAATGGGAGGGCTGATAGGACAACCATGGAATCCGTCTTGTACGCCGGACCAGAACCAGTGCGGCATAGCGCTGAACTCAATGCCTATTTTGACGTGTTGATGCAGATGTTCGATGAAGGGGAGCGTATGATCCATGTTACTGCTCATGGCTCCATCCATTGATGCCTGCATCGTTTTTGACTTCTCGGGATCGACTTCGATAGTGTAGAAGACGGCAATTCGTGCCTCTTGTGCCCTGGGTTGTAAAGTAGCAGGAATAGGCGGAGGGAATAGGTATATTCCATCGAGGTCGCTTGCATCACCGCTTGCGAGGGCCGCATCCGTTGACTGGCCACCCATAGCATTGTGGCCTATTTGTTGCAGGCGATAGGACGGCTTGTCTTCTTGTTGCGGAAGCTGACGGTGGATATCTTGCTCGTAGTTGGAAATGGCGTTAAGAACATCATCCTTTTTTGCTCCCATGGGAATTGGAGAATGATACGTGATGACGACCTGGTTTTTATACCAGTAAACGATGTTGCTCATGTCCTTCATGGATTCGTCTCTCCTTCAATTAGGTTCCTGAATAGCGAATAGACCTGCCATCTTTCAAGGCGATCCCGAGGGTCGCCAATCTTTCCAGTTTTGAAACGCTCGTCACCTACTTTTTTACGGACTGAATTTCATGAACCTTGAAATGTTCTTCCAATCCATAAAATTTCAGTGGGCCAACATCGCCGACCAGGCGAAACGCGGCCCAGTAGTACGGGTGGGTATAGATTGACGATGTTCGATGTATAAGAGAGGATTGAGCGGCACGCAATGCCTGGACTTTGCTCTTCCCCTGGAGGAGGTTCTGGTAAAAGAGCTGCATTAACTCACTCGTCGCTTTATCTTCTACAGGCCAGAGGCTCATCACTAATGAGGTTGTGCCAGCCGCCAGGAATGCACGTCCCAGGCCCAACTGTTCATCGCCTCCTCCGATTAACGCCAGCCCGGTTTCACAGCCGCTCAGTGTAACCAGCTCACAATTCTTGAGGTCCAGACTGAAAGCGTCGATGGCATTAAACCGCCCGTCGGCCAGCAGGACAGAAGAAAAATTGGGGGCATCCAGCCGACTCTGGCCGTGGGTCGCGATGTGAATGATAGGACTACCAGGCGCTTCTTCAATCAGCCGGGCAATAGTCGCCTCGTCCTCAAGATAGCAGCGCCCGCCCAGCATGGAAGCCAATGTTTTTGCCTCCTCGAGAGCACGCTGCAGCTGTCCGTGACCTGAATAACCAAAGATCAGAGGTGACTGAGGAGCTGTAGTAGAGCCAATAGAGCCTCTATCATCTTCTGAAAATCCCTCAACCCTTGCCAGTGGCTTCAATAGACTGCTGGCCGGGAGATAGTTGACCTGGTAATCTTCCACCAGGTAGCGTGAGCCATTATAGAGTGCATGAAAGGGCAGGGTGTGTAAAGGTCCGTATGGAACAATCGTCAGGTATCCAGACTGCGGGGGCAGCATTGCCTGGACAGGAGCAATCAGCAGGTCATACAGCTTGTTCAGCATGTGACGGATACTTTGCTGGGGTGGCTGCTGCGGATTGGGCCAGCCACCGGGTTGTAAATGTGCGTGAAACAGGGGCAACAGGCGCTTCAATTGCTTCATTCCATCAGCTATTTCATAGCTAGTAAGTTGCTCTTTTGTGAGCGCGAAGATGACCAGTTTTTCCCTATAAAGGAAATAAGCCAGAAGAAGCTGATTGGGTGAAAGCTGCTGGCGTAATCGCGCAACATCGAGGGCCGGTAAATCGGCGATGGGCGCGATCAATTGGCCCCTACGTTTGGCCGGTAAATCGGCGGTGTGTGAGATGCGTGCCGTTGATTGAAGGAGGTATAAACGCTCAAACAACTCGCTCAGTTTTGCTTCGCATCGCTTCAGTTCTGCCTCAATAATCTCCCGTTCAACGGTAGGAGATACAGAAGTGTCTATCTCTGCAAGCACTATACTATAGCGACGGTAATTTTCCTGCCACGAAGCAAGTTCATGTTGTATGCGCAGCTTCGTAGCATCAGCTGCTTGAGCTACGTCAGGAGAAATACTATTCTGCTGCTCTGTACTTTCGTCAAGCACCATCTTTGAGGTGGCAAGATATTGGCGTAGAGCCACCGAACGCGCGCGTTCGAGATAGCTGAAAGCAAGTCCAGATTTTCCCTGCGAGAGGCAAAGTGCGATCATATCTTCATACACTACCCACGCGGTGTGCAGGAAGGAAGGGGAAAGGTCAAACACCAGATCATCGAGGATACGCTCGATTTGAGTAATAGCAGCTGCATAGTGCCACATCGCCTTCTTCGTGTTTCCCTGCAGAGCAAAGAGCCGCCCGAGAAGGTACTGACTCTTATACACTTCTTCCTGCAAGTGATTTTGTGTAGCTTTCAACGCCACCTGCTTACAAAGCACCATCGCCTCTTGTATGAAATGGCCCTGCTGGTCCTTTGCATTGTTTCTCTCTGCCTGCTGTGCCTGCTCCAGAAGGGAACTAACCATCACCATGCTGGCCCGTACGGAGCGCGCCACTAAGTTGCGAGCATCAAAATACTCTTTGAGGGTACGGGCCTCATGATATGCTTCAACAACAGATCCCATTTCGAGCTGGATTTCGGCCTGTTGCAGTTTTGTAGCCGAGGCATGATGATCAAATCCTCCCTGGTTAAAGAGCACCCATGCTTCATTAAGCACACCGGCAGCTTCCTCTAATCTACCAGAGGCAACTAATATCGTTGCGTATTCACGTAGCGCTTGACTTGTCCATAAAGATGAACCCTGTTGCCGGCATAACTCAACACCTTGATAAGCCAATTCACATGCTTCGTGCACTTTATTGAGTTTTAGCAGGACGTTAGCCATATATTGCTTCAATAGTGCAAGTAAATTAGGGATTTTAATGTCGTTCTGTAGCAATATATCTTGAGCGTGGTAATAACGCCGTAACGCCGAGCCATAATAGCCCCTGATAGAATCTAGTCCAGCAAGCTGAATCTCAGTGTTAACACTCTGGCTGGTCTCTCCGAGCATGTCAAAGCCTTCCCTGGCTCGCTGTAGAGCATGATAGGCCTGTTCAAACCTGCCTAGACGGGCCAGATTTATTCCCATATTCATTTCAGCAAGGGCGATAGCACGTCTGATGAAGGTCTCGCTTTGATCATTCAGTGTTGGAAAGATTTCCAGCAATCTTTCGTACATCCTGAGCGCATCCTGGTACCGCCCACTATGTGAATAAATAACAGCAGTATTATGATCGATGATACAGACCCAATAGCGCTCATCATGGCGTAGAAACACCTCGTGAGCACGATTAGCTGCTTGTATCGCCTCTTCGACATGGCCTAACCATGCACTAGCGGCAATCCAGCTGATACGACTGCGAGCCCAGTTGCTCTCATCTCCCAGGCGGAGAAACTCCTCTCCAGCAGTATCCAAAGCCTCTATGGCAGCCTGGAAGTGACTAATCTGAATAAGGGCATCCCCTTTGGCCTTGAGACCAAGTGCATGAGCATATAGATGTTGAGTTATTTCACCATAGTAGATGAGGAGTTCGGCCAGTTTGAGCGAGAGAAAGGGGCTGTAGAGCTGCTTGAGGGCTTCGTC
>WNGJ01034947.1_pt1 | contig 12180 bp, 10 predicted proteins | sample 5400611 | NCBI WGS metagenome assembly WNGJ01 (sample SAMN13153375, study PRJNA577476) | soil metagenome | isolation source: 40 cm soil or saprolite under Garry oak tree replicate 1 | place: USA:California | collected 2016-06-15 | reverse complement strand
CGAGGTGCGAACGTTCAAGAACCTGGCCGAGTCATGGCTCAAGGCCCGGCAGCAGACCAAGAGACTCGTCAACATGCCGATGCCGATCAAGTTCAGCCGTCAGGTCGCCGAGGTCCGGCTGCTCAGTCCGGACCACATGGAAGGAAAGACCACCTTTGAGCAGTACCTTGTACGGAAGTACGGTCGATGGTGAACCGGCTCGTCGAGCGTTACGGCAGGACTGGGTTCGCGGCCCTGAGCAGCGTCATCTGGGCGCTGCCGATGGCGGCGTGGGCCGGCTCGTCCGACCTATCCCCAATCGACAAGACCGCGTACCCATGGATTGCCCTGGCGATCGGGCTCGTGATGCTGGTCGTCTGGCTCGTGCTGCTGACGCGGCTCGGCAGCGTTCCGGTGTCGACGCGACAGCGTCGATTCGACCTCGCGCAGATGAGCAAGTCGGAGAAGCGGTGGACGCTCGGATTCCTCGCCTTCGTGACCGGGCTGATCGCGTGGCTCAACGCCGCGGCCACCGTCGACTGGGGTCCGCTCGGCACAGCGATCTCCGCCGGACAGACAGGACCGATCCTGCTTGCCGTGTTCATGTGGGGCCGAGCATCGCGCGCCTACACGCAGAGGATCAGTTCGTCACATCCCGGCGCCGCACCAGCAGCGCGCTGATCACGACGAAAGCCAGCACGTAGATCAGCAGCACAGTGATCGCGTGCGTCCCATCAGCGTATGGCGCGGGGCCTGACGGAATTCCCTTGATGGTGACCTGGCCGACCGCGTCAGCGAGGTAGCCGGTATTGGCAATCGGAAACCACTCCTGCACCTTCTTCACCCAGTCGCCCAGCAGGCTGCCGCCGAAGCCGAAAATGAGCCCCTCGACCACCAGCGCGTACGCCAGGCCGAGGCCGATCGCCATCGCCGACTGCCGGAAGGCGGTCGCGAGGATGAACCCGAATCCTGACCACAGGCTGTAGATCAGGACCATCGCGGCGACGCCCTTGACGATCTCGTTGGCTGGCGGAAACTCGATGCTCTTGCCGTCGAGCAAGGCGGCCACCACGCTGGAAGCGGCGCTGACGGCGAACAGGCCGATAACCATCACGATCACGACGAGCAGCAGTGAGCCGAGCTTGCCGAGAAGCATCGCGGTGCGGCCGTCACGCTGCGTGTACAGCGTCTTGACTGTCCCCCATCCGTACTCGCTTCCCTGCGAGAGGACACCGACGATGAGCGCGAACACGCCGCCGAGTAGGTTCCACTGCTGCAGCGTCTCGCGCACGAAGTTGATGGGGTAGAGCGTGACTTTGAAGTCGGCGAGCGTGGTTCCGGGTGGCAACCCCTGAGCGGCGCTCGGCGGCGCGAACGTCTCGGCCAGCCACGGGAGCGCGTAGCCGATCGTGACCGCGACGGCCATCAGGCCGAGGACGCAGACCCACACGCCGGGGCGCCGGATCGTCTTGAAGATCTCGCCGCTAAGTGAGTTCACAGTCCACTCTCCGTGCCGGTCAGCTCCATGAACACATCCTCGAGCGAGCGCTCGGTTTCGCGCAGCTCGGTGACGTCGATGCCTGCCTGAACGAGGCGCCGGTTCAACTCCGCCGCGCGCGCAGGTTCGACGCTCAAGCTGAACGCACCGTCGTCGGTGACCTTCACCTTGTCGGCCCCGCACTCCCCGGCGAGGACGGCCATGGCCTGGTCCGTGGGCTTCGCGCGAATCAACAGCTTCGACTCGCCGCGCAGCTCGTCGATGGTGCCTTCGGCCACGAGCTTGCCTTTGCGAATGACGCCGATGCGCGTGCACATCTGCTCGACCTCGCCCAGCAGGTGGCTCGAGACAAGCACTGTGCGGTCGCCCTGGCCGAGCTGGGTGATGAGGTTGCGCACGTCGGCCATGCCCTGCGGGTCAAGGCCGTTGGTCGGCTCGTCCAGGATCAGCACCTCGGGCTCTTTGAGCAAGGCGGCCGCGATGCCGAGGCGCTGCTTCATGCCCATGGAATAAGTCGAGAACTTGTGCCTCGCGCGGGGCGTGAGCTCGACCGCGTCGAGGGCGGAATCGACTCGCTTGACCGGAACGCCGCAATAGATCGCGAGCAGCCGCAGGTTGTCGTAGCCGGTCATGTATGGATAGAAGGCTGGCGCCTCGACGATCGCGCCAACTTTCGTCAGCGACCTTGGCGTGCCGGGCGACCCGCCCGCGACGTTCGCGCTGCCCGCGGTCGGGCGGATGAGGCCGAGCAGCATGCGCAGCGTCGTCGTCTTGCCGGCGCCGTTGGGCCCGAGGAATCCATAAACCTCGCCGCGGCGAACGACCAGGTCGAGCCCGTCGACCGCGATGATTCCATTCGGATATCGCTTGGTCAGACCATGCGTTGTGACGACCGCATCGTGGGTGGTGGCAGCCATGCCAGCGCGTAACTGTAGCGGCGCTACGATCTCGACGTGAGCTTCGCGTATCGCCTGATGTACAGGCTCGGCTTCACGCCGTGGGATCGCGTGCTGCCACAGGAGCTGGCCGACGTGATCACCGGCCCCAACGCGCTGCCGCCCGGACGAGCGCTCGACCTGGGCTCGGGATATGGCACGAAGTCCATCTATATGGCCACGCACGGATGGAAGGTGACCGCCGTCGAGTTCGTGCCTCGAGCCTTCGAGGAAGCACGCCGGCGCGCGTCCAGAGCGGGAGTCAAGCTCGACTTGCGCCGCGGAGACGTCACGCGGCTGGGCGACCTGAAGCTCGAACCCGGTTTCAACCTGGTGTTCGACTTCGGCTGCTTCCACGGCCTGAAGAGCGAGCAGCGCGACGCCTACGTACGAGGCGTGAACGCGCTCGCCGCGCCCGGCGCGACCCTGCTCATGATGGCCTTCACCAAGCCTGTGCCGGCCATCACCGCCGGCGTCGCCGAGGCAGAGATCCTGGAGCGCTTCGGCCCCGGTTGGAACAAGTCCTGGTCCCACACGGCCGAAGTCGGTGACGGCTCGTCCGCGACCCGGCGCGGCATGCCCGGCTGGTTCTGCCTGGTCAGGAACTAGGTCCTTCCCCTTTCCTGTTAATGGAATAGTTGCTTGCGCACGCAAGTAATTGATGGTAGCGAACCAATTTCCAGGAGGACCAAATGGTCAAGTACGAACTCGATTCCGCCCACACCAACGTCGGCTTCACGGCCAAGCACCTGGCGGTTTCCACCGTTCACGGTCACTTCGATCGCTGGGAGGGCCAGTTCGAAGGCCCGGACGATGATCTGACCAAGGTGCGCGGCACCATCAAGCTCGACGTCGCAAGCCTCAGCACGCGCAACGACAGGCGCGATACGCATCTGCGCTCGGCCGACTTCTTCGACGCAGAGAAGTACCCCTACATCACGTTCAACGTCACCCGCATCGAGAAGGTCGACCAGGACAACTACAAGCTCCGCGGCGACCTGACGATCAAGGAGACAACCCGCCCTGTAGAGCTGACCGGCACCATCGAGGGCCGGGTCGCGGACCCGTTCGGTGGCAAGGAGCGCCTGGGCGTCAGCGCTTCCGGGCAGCTGAACCGCATGGACTTCGGACTCAACTGGGACGGCCTCGCCGGCTCAGTGCCGTTGGCGGGCCACCAGATCAAGCTGGCGATCGATGCCGAGATCGTCGTCAAGGCAGCCGAGGCTGCGGCGGCGTAAGGGGGACTCCCTACGATTACGGTCGTCGATGGCGAAGACCAGTGCGGATGACACCACTAGGTTGTGGGAGGGCTTGACCCGCGCCCACAACCTGATGACCGCCGCGCTCGAGAAGGACCTCGTGCCACAAGCCGGCATGCCGCTGGCCTGGTACGAGGTCCTTCATCACCTCACGCAGGCGCCGGGCGGACTGCTTCGCTTTCAGGAGCTCGCGAAAGTTGCAGGCATCACCGACAGCGGCGCCTCGAGGCGACTGGACCAGATGATCAAGGCCGGCCTGATCGATCGGCGGTCGTGCCCCACCGACCGGCGCGGCGTCTTCGCGCACATCACCGACCAGGGGCAGGGGGCGTACAAGCGCGCACACACCGTGTTCGTGCGCAGCCTGACGAAAAACCGAGACCTTCTTGAGGACCTGTCCCTCCCCACTTAGTGGGGAGGTCAGGAGGGGGGACCCGCCTCCGCCTTCTTCGCCAGGTTTCGCAAAAGGCTCCCGAACTCTTTCGAGACGTTCGGACCGAACATGAAGCCCAGGAATCCCAGCGGCCCCTTCACCTCGACCCACTGACCGACTCGCGACCCCGAGCCGTTCGGCTCGATGCGGCAGTTGAAGCGAAACGTCGTGCCGGGTATGACGCTGGTCTCGAGCGCGAACCCCTTGCCCGGCTTGACGTCGAGCAGCTTCATCTGGTGATGCTGATTGGATGGCGTGTTCATCACCGCGCTGGTGCCTGATTGGAACGGACCGTGCATGTCCATCGTCGTCACGTTGGGGTTCCACTCGCCCCACGTTGAGGTGTCTGACCACACCTTCCACACGCGATCGGGCGATGCGGTCGACTCCACGCTCTCGCCGTACTCAGCCATGACCGGCCTCCTTAAATTTGGTGAACGACTCTAGTCACGTAGTACGACGTTCAGCCGGCCACCAATTCGACAGGCCTCGCCTGCGCAACAGGCGGCGTCTTCTCCTTCGTCCAGCCGAGGAACAGGATCACGCCCAGCAGCAGGATCGTGCCGGCGATCTGTGCCGGAAAGATCTGCTGCTGGAATCCCCAGGGCGCCGGGGCGGCCGAGATGAGCGTCGCGGCGACCGGAAACGCCATCTCCGCGATGGTGGCGAGCGAGGCAGGCGTCTTCGACAGCGCGCGGTAGTAGAGAAGCAGCGCGAGCAATCCGGGGATGAGCGCGATACCCAGCAGGTTGGGCACGAAGTCGTTGAATGTGTAGTGGCTGAACCCGGCGAAGCCCTCGCCGGGCGACAGCAGCACGACGGCGATGAGGATCGGCAGCGCGATGGTGAAGCGCAGCGCAGTCATGCTCCAGAACGAGATCGAGCCCAGCGCGTAGCGCCCGAACACGGTACCGCCGGCCCAAAGGGCGGCCGCACCCAGCGCGTAAAGCCCTGCGTCGACGCGCCCTCCGGTGAGCGATGTGATCGGCGCGAACGGCTGCGTCAGCGAGATGTTCGGCGCCTGGACGACCATGTAGACCGCGACCAGCGCGACCCCAACCGCGGCCCAGAACCACGGCCGCCTGCGCTCGCCGAGCATGATCCATGCGAGGACGATCGCGATGAGCGGCTGCGTCTGCTGGAGCACGAACGTCTCCGAGTAGATGCCGTAGGAGAACGACTTGGTGAACAGAATCGTTGCGAGCGCTTGAGCGCCGGCCGCGATCGCGATGACCGCGATCCAACCCCGAGTGCCGAGCTTGCGAACGTCGCCGAGGCTGCGGATCAGCACGGGCAGGAGGAAGAGCGCGACGAGCGCGTCCTCCATCACCACGATCTCGCTCGGCGTGAGGTGCTTCACGAGCTGGTTGCGGAAGTAGGCGTCAGTGGCCCACAGCGTGGCGGCGATGGCAACCACGATCACCGAGTACCGGTCGATCAGGCGATTCATAGGCTCAAGTACAACAGCAAAGCACGTGTGAACCCTTCCACGCCGGCCCAAAAGACAGGGCCGGCCGCTGCGTGCGGCCGGCCCTGTTCAAGTCGAGTGTTAGCCGGCGCTCACCAGGCTGATCCTGGTGCCCCAGTTGCCCAGAGCGGTGCGGGTGCCGCCGCATCGGAAGTTGGTGTTGAGGAAAGTAGCGAAGTCGCAGGACTGCCCGATGTACTCCGAGGCGATCCACACGTTGCCGCCCCAGGGCACCGCCGCTCCGTAGTCGCCCCACCTGGGCCGCGCAGTGAAGCTGGGCGGGTTGGCGAACAGCCTGTACGCGTACCCGGCGCTCGGGTAGAAGTCGGAGCCCACCACGGTGAAGGCCATCACGCCGTTGCCGCTCGTGGTGATGCCGATGGCGGGGTAGGTCAGGTTGTCATTGCCGAGGGCAACGTAGCCCGAGCCGGTAAGCGACGAACCGCCGGAGCCGCCGGCGGCCGAAACCTTGAACCACTCGATGCCCGCCTGCTTGCCGTTGCTCGTGTTCACGCCGGTGTCGATCGCGCCCCACAGGGCGCCGTTCAACCACGTGACCTGCTGCATGCGGGTGTCGTTGCTGTCGAGGTTCGCCGACTTCTCGGCGAAAGGATCCTTGACGCCTTCGAGGAGCAACGAGCATGAGCTGCTGTTCAAGCACGTCTTCAGTGGCTGGTTGCCCGACTTCTGCACGGCCGACGGAGGCAGCGTGTAGAGGCCGGCGTTGACGCTGTTGTTGGTCAATGTCAGAGATGGCGAGCTGTTGAGCGAGCCGGTGTTGGTCAGCGACCAGACCAGCAGCTGGGTCGACGCCTGGAAGGTCGAGCGGCCGTTGCCGGTGTCGTGCGCCTCCGCGCCGCCATTGGTGCTCAGAAAGTACTCGGTGCCGCCGTTTGAGCTGTCGCCTCCGCCGTAGCCGTTGGCGGTAGGCGTGACCGACGGCCACAGGGTGAAGCCGTTGAGCGCAAAGCCGAATGTGTCCAGACCGTGGGTGTCGAACTGGGTCAGCGCGACGGTTCCGCCGGCCGCCAGTTGCGTCTTCGAGAGCGCGTAAACCTGCGCTCCATGGAACTCAGGGCCAAAGAACGAGTACTCGTTGGTGGTCAGGAAGATGCCGTCGCCGTTGGATCCGATGTGCGGGTAGTCGCCGAAGCACGCGTGCGGGTTGATCGGAACCGGAGGCGACGAGCTTGCGCCGTCCGAGCAGCCGTGGTTAGGGGTGCCCTGGGTCCCGTCGTCCTGGACAGGAATGCGGTAGATGGTCCACGAACCAGTCGGGTCAGACGAGTTGCTCACGGCCAGGTCGAGGTGATTCTTGCCTGTGAAGTGCTGCAGGCCGTCCGCTCCGACCTGAGGGAACGTGTCAAGGGTCAACACGACCATGAACCAGCGTCCGGTGGCGCCGTCGTAGATGCACGACGGGTCGGTCACGAATGGGCCGAACGTGAGCGGGCTCCGGATGATCGCCGGTGCGTAGCCGTAGAAGGCATTGAGCGCGACCGGTGAGGTCACAGCGGCGCCGCTCGTGGTGTACACGCGCAGCGTGTCGTTCACGACCTCGAGCACGCGCACGTTGCCCGCGCCGTCGGAACCGACGCACAGTCCCTGGTCGGGCGGTTCGAGGCTGAACTGATTCGCCGTACCGAAGCGCTGCTGGTTGTGGTTGATGCCATCAAAGCTGGTTTGGACGTCGGGTGCGGATATGGTCAGATTCTTGGGCTGGCTGATGGCGCCAACCGGCGTCGAATCGCCAGAACCGCTGTGGCTCCGGTTCACCACACCGCCGTCGCCTCCGCCGACACCAGGGGTCTCCCACGCGGCCGCGCCTGTCGTCGAGTCCGGGTTGCCGGCGATGATGCCGCCCGAACCTGACGCGGAGATCATTCGCGTCTGGCCGCTGCTGCCTGTCGCTGCGGCAGCCGGCAGGCTGCCCATGCTCGCGGCCACGATCGCGAATCCGAGCAGTAACCGAATCAAACGGGGACCTGCCTGCGTCATGCACCCTCCTTGCAGTTCCACACCAGCAGCTCAACCGGGATCGGTACCCGAGTCCAAACAGCATATAGACGACCAGAGCACCGCCGCAAACAAGAGATCGAGTCGGCCAGGAAAAGAAAGCGCGGTCTCCGTTCGGAGACCGCTCAGGTCATTGGTACTTATTTCCTATGCAGGGGCCGCCACCTCATTGGCCTGGGCAGCGCCGTTCGCGTTGTCGATGGAAGCCACTAGCCAGCCCAGCGCGGGCATGTGGTTCTGCTGAGGTATGTGATACGTGAGCGTGAAGCTGGCCGACGATCCGGGGGCGATGGTCGCGAAGTCGCCGCTGGAGACGGACGGCGCGTAGGGGTCGATGGTTGTCGCACCCGTGACGTCGACCATCCCACCTGGGACGATCGAGAACGCCGCCACCTGGTAGGTGATGCCGTCCTTCTTGCCGGATCCGTTGCCGTTCGGTGAGATGCCGAGATCGCTGGCGAGCAATGGGAGCTCCACCGTGGAGCCGTTCATCGGCGCCTCTGCGAAGAATGCGTCCACGAGTCCGCCCGTGTGCGCGTTGAATGTGAACGAGCCGAATCGTCCGTCGTACGTGCCGGTCAGAACGAAGCCGAGGTCTCTTCCGACGACCACGAAGTCAGCAACGCCGTCGCCGTTGGTGTCGATGGGTATGTCGTACTCGTTGACTGACTGGTTGGCCGCCTGACCCCACGTGTTGATCAGGAAGACCAAACCGCGGTCCGATTCCGGAGCTCCAAACGCAGCGCCGGGCTGCACCTGGAGACCGACGGCGCGAACATCCATCGGCGCGCCGGTCTCACGCGGGTCTGAGATGCCCCACGCATAGAGGTCCGCGGGGCCGGTGTGGATGCCGTTGTTGGCGATGGTCAGTGAGCCCGAGAAGTCGTGGCCCGGAGTGCTGGCGCTGCCGTCCACCGCGAAGAACTTGCTGGGCGCGCCTGCGGCGACATTGGAGAGGCCGCGCGGCACGAACATGAACGGCACGCTCAGAGTCTGGTGGTCGGCCGCTGAGTCGCTCGCGTCACGTCGCGCCACGATATCGCCGCGAATAGTCACGACGCCGCCTGGACCGACTACGAAGGTGTCGACTGTCGGGAGCGCGGCGAATGCAGCCGCCGACATGGTGAGAGTCGCGTGCACGGTGGCAGTCCCGCCGGCGGGTACCGCAACGGTGGAAGGCGACACGCCGATCACGGCGCCCCGCGGGTTGCCGTTGACGATGATGCTCAGGTCGTAGATCGCCGCGGTGGCGCCGTAGTTGGTGAGCGTGAATGTCTTGTCGGCGTGGTGGTCGGCGGAGCCGGCCACGTAACCGAACGCGATCGAGTCAGTGCTTTCGGGTGTGGTCGCGAGAACGGTCGAGTTGACTGCGTTCTCAGCCTGGACCACACCGGTGCCGGCGAGCCGGCTGTTGTAGGCGTTGATGAGGCTGGGGTCGGCCGTGTTCATGATGGCCGCCTTGATCTGGACGCCGGTCCAGGCGGGATGCTCCTGCTTCAGCAATGCGGCGATGCCGGCCGTCATCGGGCACGCCATCGAGGTGCCGGAGATGACGGCTGCCTGCGCACCGGTGCCCATGCCGGCGGAGGCGACGCTCACGCCCGGCGCGACCACGTCAGGCTTCGGCGCGGAGTCCGGGTTGCGCGGGCCGCCGGAGCTGAAGCTCGCGATGAGCTTGTAGTTGGTGTTGGGAACGAGGGTCGCGCTGAGCGTGACCGTTCCCCCATCAGCTGCGACCAACGCTGCCGCGGAGGTCGTCTTCACGCCGAGGAAGGCGATTGACACGTCGTGCTTCTCGCCGGTGTCCGGGTTGCTGGTTATGTGACCTTCGAAGGGCGGGTAGCCGCCCGTGTTGTTGATCATCACGACCGCCGCGACCCCGGCTTCGTCGCCAAACACTGCACGCGCCACGCGAGCGCACGAACCGCGCTGCGTGACCACGATTGCGCCCGCATGGCCGAGGTACTCGCTCTTATTGCAGCCGAGAGAAACCCCGCCGGTGCTGTTGCGAAGCACGACGATCGGGTGCGAACCGCTGGGAAGCGCCGCGCCGTTCGCGTCGATGGCAATCACCGAGCTGCCAGTGCTCAGGGCGAGCGTTGCACCGGGGTAGTTCGGCACGCTGGCGTCCAACGCTGCGACCGAAAGGATTCCGTTGGAGGTGCTCGGCGAGCCGACCATGTAGGCGTTGCCGCCCTCGTTGCCGGCCGATGTGATCACCGCGATGCCGAGGTTGAACGCGTTCTGCGCCGCGACGGAGGTCGGGTCGTCAGTTCCGCCGAGCGGCGATCCGAGCGACATGCTGATCACGTTCACGCCATCGGCCACCGCGCGGTTGATGCCCAGGTCGACGACATTGCTCGACCCCTGGCAACCGAACACGCGGTAGATCCAGAGGTTCGCCTGCGGCGCAACCCCAGGACCGACGTTCCACGAGTGCGAGGAAACGGTGGTGGCGTTGTAAGGGCCGCTGAAGGTGGACCCGTCAGCCAGGACGCCGAAGCCCGCCGCGGTGCCCGCGGTGTGCGAGCCATGACCGAAGCAGTCCAGCGGGTTCGAGTCCGGATGCGGCACCGAGCCGGGAACGTTGGCGTTGTACGCGTCACCGACGAAGTCGAAGCCGCCCTTGACCTTTGGCGCTCCGGGGCCGACAAGTGACGGGTTCGGCGGTGCCGTGCTCGTAGCAAAAGCTGCGTTCCACGCAGCGACCGTGCCAGGGCCGCCGAAGTCGGCGTGCGTGTAGTCGATGCCGGTGTCGATCACGGCGACGTTGACGCCGGCGCCGGTCAGGCTGAAGTCACCCCAGGCCTGAGGCGCGCCGACGTAAGGAACTCCGTTGACGTTGTCGACATTGAATGAAGGCACCGCGTGGATCGCGGTGACGCCAGGAAGACTGGCGAGCTGAAGGAGATTCTTCTGCGGAACGATGATGTGGATGCCGTTGTAGGCGTCCTGCATCTGTCCGACAACCTGCGCGCCCGCGGCTGAAAGCTGACCGCGGAGCTGGTTCTGCTTGGCCTCGAGCTGCTGCCGGATGTTCTTCTTGTCGCTCGGCGAGAGCGCCACGCCGTTCTTGCGCGCGTTGACTTCCTGCACCGCGACCGGCGCGTCCGCCAGCTCGAGGACCGCGGCCACTGGCTGGTTGCTGATCGATGCCGGGACAAAGCTGCTGTGCTGACCGGCTGACTCCAGCAATGACGCGTCGACCCTGGCGAATCGAGTGACGCCGGAGCCTACGTCGCCCGCAGCTGCTGAGCCGCTCATCGCGGCCAGCACACTGAACCCGACGGCAACAACCAGCGCAAACTGCCCACGGCGTACTCACCTACCGGCGGCGCGATGCGAAGAGGATAAGGAAATCCAGCGACGAGTGGCCCACATTAGTTCTAATGGCCCACTCCCTATGGGTCAGTCCTCCGGGACGGTCGCCTCCAGCACCACCTCGGGGTGCTGCAGCACGTAGATCTGCTCGGGCCGGTCGTGCCCCTCCAGACGGCGCGGGCCGACGCTGACCAGGTGCAGGTCCTCGCGCATGATGTCGGCAACGATCGAGTAGGTCGTCTCCGAGACCAGGATCTGCTGCCCCACAGCGCGCCTGCGCAGCTTGGCGCAGCGGTTGACCGCGGGCGCGCGATAGTCGCCGTCGTCGGCGTCGGCCTCACCGGTCAGGATCGCCATCCGCACCCGGATCGGGATGCCGTCCGGCCAGGGCTCGGACTGCAGCGCGCGCTGGGCGTCGACAGCGGCAGCCAGGGCGTCGGTGGCGCGCAGGAACACTGCGAAGAAGCTGTCCCCTTCCCCGCGTTCCTTCAGGACCACGCCGCCATTGGTCTCGATCGAGACGGTCAGCAGCTGGTCGTGTCGCTTCATCGCCAGGTACATCTGGGAGCGGCTCCGCAGCCAGAGCGGCGTCGACTCGACCACGTCGGTCATCAGGAAGGTGACGATGCCGTCCGGCAGAGGCGTGGCGCTCTCCGCCGTCACCGACTCATCGTGCAGCTTGGCGGCCCCATTGCCGTTGCTCGTTGCGGGGTTCAGCGCGGCCTGGATGGCGAGGTAGTCGTCGATGGAGCCGATGCGGCGGAAGAAGTGGGCGTTCAGCGACGGCTGGAAATTCCAGCTGGCGAAATCCTCCTCGGTGTCGCCGTCGCGCCAGACGTCTTTTTCGGCGCGCAGCAAACGTCCCAGCTTCATGCACGACTCGCGGTCCAGGCGAAGGTCATGCGCTACAGCCTCGCTCGTCACCCACGTGTCGACCTCATCCGCCGCGACAGCAAGCTTGACAACGTGCACGAAGTTGGCGATGTCGGGGTCGGTGTCGTGGCATCGGTGGAGGTTTTCAAGGCCGAGCCTGACCTCGGTCTCGCCGTTTTCAGTGCTGCCTGGCGCGAAAGTCTCGACGGCCTTCTCGAAGCTGTCGTCGACCGCGTACTCGCGGGTGACGCGCTGATAAAGCTCAGCGAGCGACGGCCATCGCGCCTCAGTCCCGAAGTGCTCGGCAGCCACCTGCTCGAACAGCCAGCGGGAGCCGCCCAGATCAAAGTCGACGCTGAGCGCCGTTTGCAGGAAGGCCGTCAGGGTCCCATACAGCT
>WNGJ01015124.1_pt1 | contig 12181 bp, 10 predicted proteins | sample 5400611 | NCBI WGS metagenome assembly WNGJ01 (sample SAMN13153375, study PRJNA577476) | soil metagenome | isolation source: 40 cm soil or saprolite under Garry oak tree replicate 1 | place: USA:California | collected 2016-06-15 | reverse complement strand
AGAAGACGCGCGACGACACGTTCATCGAGAAGCTCCCCAACGGGAAGCTCGTGAACATGAGCCCCGCAGTGTTCGCGCTCGGTGGCGCGACGCTGGACAACGAGTTCAACCACGTGTGCCAGAAGTTCTGGCGCGGGTTGGGGGTCGTCGCCATCGAGAATCAGGCCAGGATATGACACAGCTCTAGCGTCCCCGGTCTGGGGACACGGTTCGGTCGCGGCGCGGCGACGCTGTATCCGCGCAACCTCGAGCACACCGACTGCTTCGTGGTCATGGGGTCGAACATGGCGGAGTGCCACCCAGTGGCGTTCCGCTGGCCCATGAAGGCGAAGCTGAACGGCGCGAAGCTCGTCCACGTCGACCCCCGCTTCACCCGCACCAGTGCCATGGCAGACCTGCACGTGCAGATCCGCGCGGGCTCGGACATCGCATTCCTCGGTGGACTGATCAATTACGTCATCAACAGCAAGCGGTGGAACACGGACCCCTTTTTCAGGGAGTTCGCGGTCAACTACACCAACGCCGCGACGATCATCAACGAGGACTTCAAGGACACCGAGGAGTTGGACGGCGTGTTCTCAGGGTTGGTGAAATTCTCGGAGCCACCGTTCTGGCCGTACAACGGGCTCGAGGGTCGCTACGACAACGCCACCTGGGCGTACAAGCGCGGGCCCAAGCCCCCCGGACCGGCCACGAAGGACCTGATCGCCAAGCGCGCCGGCCCGCCGTTCGACGACCTGGTGCGGTCGCTCAAACCGGGGCCGGCCGAGAAGGACCCGACGCTCCAGAATCCGCATTGCGTGTTCCAGATCCTGAAGCGGCACTTCAGCCGCTACACGCCCGAGATGGTAGAGCAGGTGTGCGGCTCGCCCAAAGAGAAGTTCGTCAAGGTAGCCGAGCTGCTGCTCGAGAATTCCGGTCGCGACCGGACCAGCGCGTTCGCCTACGCAGTGGCGTGGACGCAGCACACATACGGCGTCCAGATGATCAGCTGCTGCGCGCTGCTGCAGCTCTTGCTGGGCAACATCGGCCGGCCCGGTGCCGGTGTGATGGCGCTGCGCGGCCACGCGGCGATCCAGGGCTCGACCGATGTGCCGACGCTGTACCACAGCATCCACGGCTACATGAACGCGCCGTCGGCGCTGCGGCCGCACGAGACGCTGCGGGACTACATGGCGGCCGAGACCAGCCCCACGAGCTATTACGGCAACACGCCGAAGTTCCTCGTCTCGTACTTGAAGTCGATGTACGGCGCGGCGGCGACCACCGAGAACGACTTCGGCTACGACTGGCACCCGAAAATTCTGGGCGATCACTCGCACATCGCCATGTTCGCCGCCATGGCCGAGGGCAAGGTCAAAGGGATGTGCTGCGTCGGGCAGAATCCGGCCACTTCGCTCAACGGAGGAGCGACCCGGCGGGCGCTGCGGCAGCTCGACTGGCTGGTGGTCAAGGACAACTGGCTCACGGAGACGGCCACGCATTGGTATCTGGGCCCCGAGGTGAAAAGCGGCGAAGTGAAGATCGAGGACATCAAGACCGAGATCTTCTTTTTCCCGTCCACCCAGATCGCCGAGTACGACGGCAGCTTCACGAACACGCAGCGGATGCTGCAATGGCATTCTTTCGCTGCGAAGGCGCCGGGGGACTGCCGCACCGACAGCTGGTTCTACCACAACCTGGCGAAGCGGCTCAAGAAGGCGTACGCCGGCTCGAAGGTGCCGCGTGACCAGGGCTGGAACAACGTCGCGTGGGACTTCGATCCCGATCCGGGGGAGGAGCCGCTCTACCCCGGCGAGATCAGTGCGCGTAAAGTGCTGCGGGAGATCAACGGCTATCAGACGGCCGATCCGAAGCTGCATCTCAAAGGCTTCGCCGAGTTGAAAGATGACGGGTCGACGACGTGCGCGTCGTGGATCTACTGCGGTTGCTACCCGGCGTGGGATCAGAACCTCACCGCACGGCGCGAGCCCGATCCACCGGGGGTGCCGGGCGCGCACCTGAAGTGGGGTTGGGCCTGGCCGGCCAACCGGCGCGTCATGTACAACCGCGCGTCCGCCGACCTGAAGGGCAACCCCTGGAGCGAGCGCAAACGCTGGATCTGGTGGGATGCGAGCTTCGTGAACCCACCCGATCCGAAGACCGGGAAGCCGGTGCCGAAGGGAAAGTGGGTCGGCTACGACGTGCCCGACTTCGGCGCGACCAAGGCGCCCGACGCGCAACCCAAGCCGGACGGCATCGGCCTCGACGCCCTGTCCGGCAGCCAGCCGTTCATCATGCGAGCCGACGGCAGAGGCTGGCTGTTCGTGCCCGCCGGCCTCGTGGACGGCCCGCTGCCGACGCACTACGAGCCGCACGAGTCGCCGATCCATAACCCGCTGTACAAGCAACAGACCAGTCCGGTGCACAAGGTCTGGGCGCCGGGCAAGCCCTACAACCAGCTCGCGGTGGTAGGCGATCCGAAGTTCCCATACGTCATCAGCACGTACCGCCTCACCGAGCACTACTTGGCGGGTGCCATGAGCCGCTGGCTGCCGTGGCTCGCCGAGCTCCAGCCCGAGCTGTTCATCGAGCTCGGCAAGGGGCTCGCGCAAGAGAAAGGGATCAAGAACCTCGATTGGGTCGTCGTCTCGAGCCCGCGCGGCCACATCCGCGCGAAGGCGCTCGTCACCGATCGCATCGGCGTGATGAACGTCGGCGGCAAGCACATCCACCACGTCGGCATGCCCTGGCACTGGGGCTGGATGGGGCTCTCCACCGGCGATGTCGTCAACGACCTGACCGCCTGGGTGGGAGATCCCAACGTGTCGATCCACGAGGGCAAGGCGTTCGTCTGCAACGTGGAGAAGGCGTGATATGGCCGAGGCCATGGGGTTCTTCACCGACACCACGGTTTGCATCGGCTGCAAAGCGTGCGAGGTCGCCTGCAAGGAATGGAATCAGCTCCCGGCCGAGAACGGGGGCGTCGGGACGCTGAGCGGCGACAGCTACGACAACACCCGGCGCCTCGACGGCATCCACTGGCGCCACGTCCGATTCATCGAGCAGTTCAAGGGTCCGTACGACGGCCGCTGGCTGATGATGAGCGACGTGTGCAAGCACTGCGTCCAGGCGGGCTGCCTGGAAGTGTGTCCCACCGGTGCCATCATCCGCACCGAGTTCGACACGGTCGTGATCCAGTCCGACGTGTGCAACGGCTGCCGGGCGTGCATCGCCGCCTGTCCGTTCGGCGTCATCGACATCAACCCGGTTTCGGGCACGGCGCAGAAGTGCACCCTCTGTTATGACCGTCTCAAGGTGGGCCTCGAGCCTGCGTGCTCCAAAGCCTGTCCGACCGACTCGATCCAATTCGGGCCGATTACCGAGCTGCGGCAGCGGGCGCAGAAACGGGTCGAGCAACTCCGCGCCCAGGGCACCAAAGCCGACCTGTACGGCGCCGACCCCAACGGCGCGCTCGGCGGGCTCAACTCGTTCTACCTGCTCGTGGACAAGCCGGAGGTGTACGGCCTGCCCCTGAAACCACAACTGCCGACGCGCAACCTGAGCAAGAGCGCCAGTTTCTCCGGGGCGAGCGCGGCGGTCCTGGGAGTGCTCGCGCTCGTGGGCTTGCGCAAGCACCGCATGGACGACATGGGCGGTCCGGGCGGAGGAGGGGGGGGCCAAAACTAATGTCCGACACCTTCTTCAGCGGTGCGCCGCACTGGACGTGGTTCATCATCCCCTACTTCTACGTCGGTGGGCTCGCGGGGGGCGCGTACTTCCTGGCGGCCATCCTGGAGTGGTTCGGTAAGCCGGAGGACCGCCCCGTGGTGCGCGCTGGGTATGACGTCGCCGCAGTCGGGGCGATTCTCTCCGGCCTGCTCCTGACGGTCGATCTGGGACAGCCGCTGCGGTTTTGGCACATGCTGTTCCAGTCGGAACACTTCCCGGCCGTCATCTTCAAAGCGTGGTCGCCCATCTCCTTCGGGGCGTGGGCGATTCTTCTGTTCGGGCTGTTCTCGGTGCTCTCCGCGCTCGGGGCCAGGGCCGAGGAGGGACGGCTCCGCAACGCAGCGCTCCGCGCCGTTGGCGGCGTCGTGCGCGGCGGGCTCGCCAAGCTCGTCTCCGGCGTGGGCGGTATCCTTGGCTTCTTCGTCGCCGGCTACACCGGGGTGCTGCTCTCGGTCACGAATCGTCCCATCTGGGCGGACAGCCCCTGGCTGGGCGCGCTGTTCCTCGTCTCTGGCGCCTCGACCGGCGCGGCCATGCTGATCCTCCTGGCGCCGGGACGGGGGGCCGCACAACGTTCGCTCGAGTGGCTGTCGTCGTTCGACACGAGGGCGCTCGTGCTCGAGCTTCTGGTGCTCGCCCTCTTCCTCATCTCCCTCGGCTCGATCATCCGCGTGTGGCTGAGCTTCTGGGGGCTGGTGCTGCTCGTGGGCGTGGTCGGCGCAGGGATTCTCGCTCCGCTGCGGTTGCACGCGAAGCCGGCGCAGGCCGCCAGGCTCGTGCTGCTCGGCGGCTTCCTGCTGCGGCTCGCCACCATGCTCGCCTCCGAGGGAATCGACCGCTACCGCGTGGCGGCTGGGATGTAGCATGTTTACAAGACGTCGACATCGCTGGTGGCTGGGGCTGACCTTGGTCTGCCTGGTGGGTTGTGCGAGCCCCGAGGCCTCGCGCGTGCGGGGGGGCGGGCCCGGCGCCGATCTGGGCAACCACGACGCCGTCACCGAATTGCACCAGGGCGCGCGGATGTATTATCGGACGCCCTGCCGCACCGCGAAGGTGAAATGCTCTGGCCCCATGCCCGCCTTCGGCGCCCCAGGAACGTAGAGCTGCAAACGCTGGTGGCCGACGCCCGGCGCGAACGCCCCGAGTCCGAGGCGTGGCTCGGGCTGTTGGAGTCTGCTTTGGGCGAGAGCGAAGCCGGCGACGTGTGGGAAGCCGCCGTGCCCCAAGTGGCGGCGGATCGCCCCGTCAAGGCGCCGCTGTTGTTTCGAGCGAACCTTACGCTCGACGCGCGGGCGGCCCGAGGATGGGTGCGTCGGGTGCTCCAAGTCGCCGCCCGAGTAAAGCCACGGAGCGTCGACGGTGTCGCGCTGCTCGAGGCTGCGGTGTGCCAGGACGACGCTCGCATCGACGCGCTCGCCGGGGCGGCCGGCGCCGAGCCGCAGGCCCTGCGCGTGCTCGCCCAGCTGGCGGCACTGCCGCTGCTGCAGGCGTGCGGGCGCGCGCTGACGCGTCACCTGCCGGGCACGTGGTGGGAGGGCTACTGCCCGCTGTGCGGCGCCTGGCCGGTGGTGGCGGAGTACACCGGGCTCGAGCGCAAGCGCCAGCTGCGCTGCGGTCGTTGCGGCACGGGGTGGGCGATCCCCATGCTGCGCTGCGTTTTCTGCGACGAAACCGACCACGAGAAGCTCGGGTATCTCACGCCCGAGAGTGATGAGCAGATGCGCAAGATCGAAGTCTGCCACACGTGCAAGGGGTACCTGAAGGGGCTCACCACGGTGCGGCCACTCGCCGCAGGGGCGATCCTCCTGGACGACCTCAAGACGGTCCCGCTAGACGTCGCGGCCCTGGAGCGAGGTTATCAGCGTCCCGAACGGCCGGGGTACGCGCTGGAGGCCCGGATCGAGGCTGGTGGAGGATGGTGGAGGTGGCGACCGACGTGACCGACGGTCCCGAGACCCGCCCGGGCCAAGTTTGCCGCGAGCTGCTCGCCGCCCTCGACGCCTCCGAGGGGAGACGCCGGCGCCGCAAGCGCGACACGACCCCCGACGCGATCGGCCTGACGATCAAGCGAGACCTCCTCGAACGGGCCATCGCGGCCGACCCCGCGCCGGACCAGTTCGAGGCCTGGTTGCACGAGCAATGTCTGGCCGCAGGCGGAGCCGAGGGCGGCGTACGGGCGATGGCGCTCTCGATCTTCGAGGAATGGCGCCTGGCGCAGGAAGCTGATTCGTTCCGAGACTGGCTGTCCCGCGGAGCGCCGTCGGACGACGCGTTGCGTGAGCCGGCGCCGGACGGTGACCGGACCAGCACACGCCCGTCAAACACGAGTCGTTAACCAGGGGGCACCATGCACGCCGGTGTGCGTATGCGAGTGGCGGTTACGAGCGGCACCTTTGTCACGCTCCTAGCCTGCGGGGGCGGTGCCCGCGGGCGGGCAGCATATCCTGCCGGCCCACCGCCGGAGGTCGTGAAGCAGCTGCAGGTGCCCGAGAACCCGTACCGCATCATCTACTCTCCGCCGGTGAACCTGGCGAAGCCGCCCGATACCACGTCGCACGGCCGCAAGCCGGGGAGCTAGCGCTCCGACGGTGGCTGGCATCGAGATCCGGAGCTTAAGAAAACAGTTTGGTGATCTTCACGCGGTCGATGGCGTAGACCTCTCGATCCGCGACGGGGAGTTCCTGGTCCTGCTCGGCTCCTCGGGGTCCGGGAAGACCACCCTGCTGCGCATGATCGCGGGGCTCGAGCGACCGACGGCGGGCGAGATTTACATCGGGGGCGAGCGCGTGGACGGTGACGTGCCGCCCCGGGCCCGCGGTATCGCGATGGTGTTCCAGAGCTACGCGCTCTATCCGCACCGGACCGTCTTCCAGAACATCGCGTTCCCGCTCGAAGCGGTCCGGACGCCCCGGAAGCAGATTGAGGAGAAGGTGCGCTGGGCGGCCGACATGTTCAGCATCACCCGCTACCTCGACCGCTACCCGCGCCAGCTGTCCGGCGGGGAGCGCCAGCGCGTGGCCCTGTGCCGCGCCCTGGTGCGCGACCCCAAGGTGTTTCTGCTCGACGAGCCCCTGGCCAACCTCGACGCGAAGCTGCGTAATACCGCCCGGGACGATCTCAAGCGGTTCCAGCGGCGCATCCAGACGACCACGGTGTACGTGACGCACGACCAGGTCGAAGCGATGGGGCTGGGCGACCGGATCGTGGTGATGGAGCACGGCAAGGTGCGCCAGGTGGGGACGCCACAAGAGGTGTACGAGGATCCTGTCGACACCTTCGTGGCGACGTTCGTCGGGCAGCCGCCCATGAACCTGGTCGACCTGCGCGACCCCTCGCTTCCTGCCGGCACGCTGCTCGGTTTCCGACCCGAGCACCTGCTCCCGCGCAGCGTCTTCGGCCCGGGCGAGGACCTGCGGACGTTGCCCTTCTCCGTGCGGCGGGTGGAGTACCTGGGATCGGATCGCTACGTGTACGGATCCGTGCTGGAGAGCGCCGCGCCCGATGCCACGGTCATCGCGAAGCTGCCGGCGAACATCGCGCTGGCCATCCCGGAAGGCGAGACGCACGAGTTCGCCGTGCCGCGCCGGCAGCTGCGCTACTTCGACGCCGCCACCGGATTGAGGCGGCCGCAGTGACGCCGCGGCGGACGCTAGCTGACCGCGAGGAGGTGCTGGGCGGCGTGATGCTCGCCCCCGCCCTCGCCTATGTGATCTTGCTCGTCGGGGTGCCCTTCGTCCTCGCGATCGTGCTGAGCTTCAGCGACGCGACCGCCGGCAGTCTCCACTTCGGGTGGGCCGGCCTCCGGAATTACGCCGCCATCCTCGCCGATCCCATCTTTCTGAGGGCGCTGCGCAACACCGCCGTGGTGACGATCGGCTCGCAGCTGCTCGTCGTCGTGCTGGCGACGGCCGCCGCCCAGGTGTTCCGCGCCACGTTCCGGGGCAAGCGCTTCGCCCGGTTTGTCCTGCTGTTGCCGTGGGCGGTGCCGGTGTCGCTCGCGGCGATCGCGTGGACCTGGATCTTCGATTCGACGTTCAGCGTGATCAACTGGACGCTCAAGGCGGCCGGCCTGCTGCACGGCTGGTTGTATTGGCTCGGCGAGCCTGCGCTCGCCCTGCTCGCGATCATCATTGTGCAGGCGTGGCGGATCTTCCCGTTCGCGACCGTGATCGTGCTCGCGGGGCTGTCGTCGATCCCGCAGGAGATCGTCGAAGCAGCGATCGTGGACGGCGCCGGATTCTGGCGGCGGTTGTTCCAGGTGGAATTGCCGCTACTGCTGCCGGTGGTCACCGTCGCGGTGCTGTTCGGCGTGGTGTACACCGCGACCGACCTGGGCGTAGTGTACATCCTCACAGGCGGCGGGCCGGCCAACACGACGCATGTGCTGCCCACCCTCGCCTTCCAGCGCGGCATCCTCGGCGCCGATCTCGGGCAGGGGGCGGCGATCGCCGTGTTCCTGCTCCCCTTCCTGATCGTCGTCGTTCGCGGGGTTCCCGTTCTACTGGATGCTCGTCACGACGTTCAAACAGAACCGGGACCTCTACGTCGGCGCGTCGGATCTGAGCCACATCCCGTGGATCTTCAACGACCCACCGACGCTCGAGCACGTCAAACTGCTGTTCGGACAAACCGACTTCCCCCGCTGGGTCCTGAACACGCTGCTGGTGGTCGCGGCGGTCGTCGTAATCACGGTGGCGGTGGCGGTCCCGGCCGGCTACAGCCTGGCCCGGCTCGCCGGCCGCTGGGGCGAGCGCATGGGGATGGGCATCTTTTTCACGTATCTCATCCCCCCCACGCTGCTGTTCGTCCCGTTCTCGCGACTCGTCTCGCTGCTGGGCCTGCAGAACTCGCTCGCGTCGCTGATCCTGATCTATCCGACCATGACGATCCCGTTCTGTACCTGGCTCGTGATGGGGTTTCTCCGCTCGGTCCCGTGGGAGATCGAGGAGCAGGCGATGATCGACGGATACAGTCGCCTCGCCGTCATCCTCAAAGTCGCGCCGCGGCTGATCGTGCCCGGGATCCTCACCGTGGTCGTCTTCACTTTCACGCTGGTGATGCAGGAATTCGTCTACGCGTTGACGTTCATCAGCTCGGTCGAGAAAATGACGGTGAGCCTGGGCGTACCCATTGCGCTGGTGCGCGGCGACGTGTACCACTGGGGAGCGCTCATGGCGGCCGCCCTGTTCACCAGCATCCCGCTGGCGATCGTCTACAACCTCTTTATCGATCGCTTCATCCAGGGCTTCACGATGGGCGCCGTGAAGGGATAAACCGTGCTCTGGCGCATCCGGTCGGACCGGCTCAGAATTGAGGCCGGGGCCGATCTTTCACCACCCTTTCACACGGGGGGGATGTCATGAGAATCCGAATGGCATCGTTCTTCGGGCTCGCTGTCGCGGTCATGTTCATCATCTGGGGTGCAGCTCCCGCCGCGGCCCAGCAGCCGGCAGGACAGGTGGTCAAGCTGGGGGAGGGGGAGACGCTCACGATCACCGGATTCATCAGTGCGAGCTACTTCGCGAACCATGGGCGGTTCGGGGCGTTCGGGCAGGGGCAAAACGCAGAGTTGGCGGACTCGGCCCAGGCCACCACTGACAAGGTCTTCACCGATGGCGATGTCCGGAACACGCGGATCAACTTCACCTTCGCCGCCGGCCCGGTGCTCGGCAAGTGGTTCCCCAGGGCCACGCTCGAGTCCGACTTCTTCGGGGCGTTCAACGGCAACCCACCGTTCGGCGATGAGCAGCCGCAGATGCGCATCCGCTTCGCGTACGTCGACCTGACGAATGGCCGCACGACCTTGCGGATCGGGCAGTTCTGGTCGCCGATGTTCGGCGAAGTGCCCGTCTCGTTGACGCACCTGGCGTTCCCGCTCGGGTACGGCGCCACGGGGATGGTGGGCTGGCGGTACCCGGGCATTTTCCTCTATCACGACCTCACGCCCGGGAAGCCGCTCACCGCCCAGCTGCAGCTCGCGGCGTTCAAGGGCTCCGGCCCGCTCGGCCCAGGTCGGGATACGCCGCTCGTCATCGGCACCGGCGAGGCATCGGGCGTTCCACAGTTCGAGGCGCGACTCAACCTCGGAAGGAGAGCCCCGAAGCTCAACTGGAGCGGGTACGTCGTCGGACATGTTGACTGGAAGGATACGAGCGGCACCGGCGTCGCCGGCAAGAACCTGTCGGCGTGGGGGTTCGAGGCAGGCTTGAACATCGCGCCCAGCAAGTTCACGCTGCACGGAAACTTCTACTACGGGAAGGCGCTCGGGCAGCAGTTCGCTCACATCACCCAGCAGGGGAACATCCGGGGATGGGGCGCGTGGGCGCAGGCAGGATACGACTTCACACCCCGCTGGAGCCTCTGGGCCTACTACGGAATGGACCAACCGGACGCGGCACGATTCACGAGCGAGACCGGTGGCACCCTGTCCCGTCAGTTGAGCCACGACGCGGACGCCTTGTTGCGGTTTCGGGCAGGTCGCTACGCGCTCGGGCTCGAGTACTTCCGCGCGGTAACCCGATATGCTGCCACAGGTCCGAACAGCGCCGACCAGGTCGCCTTGAGCGTGCTGTACACGCTTTGAGAGGCGCCAGGTTTCGGGAACCCCGGGGCACCGCCCCGGGGTACCTGACACCCTTTCTTTGAGCCAATGGAGGGTAGGTCCATGAAGCAGCAGAAGCGAATGCAACGGCGCGAGTTCGTCACCACGACGGCCGGGGCGGCTGCGGCCATCGCGCTGGGTCCCACGATTCGGATCAGGCGCCGGCAGAAGATGCTCAAGATCCTCCAGTGGAGCCACTTCGTCCCCGCCTACGACGGGTGGTTCGACAAGTACGCCAAGGACTGGGGGACGGCGAAGGGAGTAGAGGTCACGGTCGACCACATCGCCCTCGCCGACCTGGGGACGCGGGCCAACGCCGAGGTGGCGGCGCAGCAGGGGCACGACCTGTTCCAGTTCCTCTCGCCCCCCGGGGCGTTCGAGCCGCAGGTGCTCGACATGGCGGACGTCGTCCAGGAGGCCGAGCGCCAGAACGGACCGATCCTCGACCTGTGCAAGCGCAGCACGTACAACCCGGTCACGCGCAAGTGGTTCGGCTTCAGCGACAACTACGTGCCCGATCCCGGAGATTACCTGAAGAGTCTCTGGACCGAGATCGGCATGCCAGACGGCCCCGTCACGTGGGAGGACCTCGTCAAGGCGGCGCCGCTGATCAAGAGCAAGCACCCGGAGATCCAGATCCCGATCGGCATCGGGATGTCGCAGGAGCTCGACTCGAACATGGCTGCGCGCGCCATGCTGTGGTCGTTCGACGGCTCGGTGCAGGACCAGAACGAGAACGTCGTCCTCAAGTCGGATCACGCGCTCGAGGCCTTGGAATTCGGCGTGCGCCTCTTCAAGGCGGGCATGAACCCGTCGGTCATGAGTTGGAACGCCGCGTCGAACAACCAGGCGCTGAACGCCCGCCAGACCGGCTACATCCTCAATTCGATCTCTGCCTACCGCACGGCCCAGGACAACAAGCTGCCGGTGGCGGACGACATCTTTTTCGTTCCGGCGCTGAAGGGGCCGCGCGGCACGCGGTGGGCGAGCGAGCACGTGATGGGGATCTACGTGATCTGGAAGTTCGCGCAGAGCCCGGATGTCGCGAAGCAGTTCCTGCTCGACTTGATCGGCCACTACCGTGACGCGGTCCTGGGGAGCAAGCTCTACAACTTCCCCTCGTTCCCCGGCTCGGTCGCGGACCCGGGCGTGGCAGTGGGCCAGAAGCCGGCCTCGGGCAACAAGTGGTTGGAGCAGGTCACGGCGAACGACCCCTTCGGCTCGAACCCGCCGGCGAAGCTCAAGCCGATCAGCACGGCGCTCCAATGGGCGACCAACATCGGGCACCCAGGACCGGCCAACCCGGCGGAGAGCGAGGTGTTCGACACATTCGTCCTTCCGACCATGTTCGCCAACGCGGCGACCGGGCGGATGAGCGCCAAGCAAGCACTGGACGAGGCGCACCAGCAGGTGAAGAAGATCTTCGAGAAGTGGCGCGCTAAGGGACTCGTCGCCGGCGGGACCGGCGACCGTACTTGACAGGGCACCGTTCCAGCGGGAAACTCGAACTTCCACCACCGACCCGAGGAAGTCATGACTGCGCCCCAACTCGCCGTGAAGGACCTTCGCAGGGTCGTCATCGCCGCAGCAGTCGGGAACGTAATCGAGTGGTACGACTTCTACATTTTCGGGAGTCTGGCCGCACTGCTGTCGGTCAAGTTTTTCGCGGCAGGCGCCGCCGGAAGCGCGCTCATCAAGACGGTCGGAACCTTCACCGCCGGGTTCCTGATTCGCCCGTTCGGAGCCTTCGTCTTCGGCCGCATCGGCGACATCGTGGGCCGCAAGTACACGTTCCTGATCACGCTGAGCGGCATGGGTCTGGCGACGGCTTTCATCGGCCTCGTGCCGAGCTACGCCCAGATCGGCGCA
>WNGJ01083933.1_pt1 | contig 12182 bp, 10 predicted proteins | sample 5400611 | NCBI WGS metagenome assembly WNGJ01 (sample SAMN13153375, study PRJNA577476) | soil metagenome | isolation source: 40 cm soil or saprolite under Garry oak tree replicate 1 | place: USA:California | collected 2016-06-15 | reverse complement strand
AGAACAATTGAGTATCGTCACCAGCGGCCTCAACCAGTGGGTCGGACAGTTGAGTGGTGGGAACCAGCAGAAGGTTGTTGTCGGACGAGCATTAGCTCAGCATCCTGCGGTGCTGATCGCGATTACGCCGACAGTCGGTGTCGACGTGGCCGCCAAGGAGTCGCTCCTCAACGTGATCGACGTGGCCCGCGATGGTGGTACGGCGGTGCTGCTTGTCTCCGACGACCTTGAGGACTTGCGCATCTGCACGCGACTGCTCGTCATGGTCAAGGGTAGGTTGGTCAAGGAATACCGTCAGCCACCCTGGGATCGGCATGAAGTGATCGCTGCGGTCGAGGGTCTCGAGTCGACCTCCGCGTGAGGGGAATCGGAATGAGTAAGGAGGAATTGTGATGAGTAAATCGGCTGTAGAGGGTCCGGTCGATCGGACCGAGCAGACAATCACTGGGACGCTGCGGCGTCATGGCCGAAATATTATGGCCAACTGGATCCGGGAACTCGCCCTGCTTCCGGTGATCGTCCTCCTCGTGATCATTGGCGCCTTTGTGAATCCGGCCTTCCTAACTGCGGATAACTTTATTAACGTTGCGCAAGAATCAGCAGCGTTAGGGGCGGTCGTGGTGGCAGAGTCCCTGATCCTGTTGACCGGCAAGTTTGATCTGTCCCTTCAAGCGACATATGGCCTGGCACCGATGGTGGGGGCATGGGTGATCGTCTCGAAGGACGGCCAGGGCCTGGGCACCAATTGGAACCCATTTCTCGGGATTGCGGTCGTTCTGCTGGTCGGACTTGTCGTCGGCACCTTTAATGGCTTCATGGTGATCAAGCTGGGTTTCAATGCCTTCATCTTCACGCTGGCCATGCTGATCCTTCTGACTGGCATTCAGGTGGGAATCGTGAGTGGGCGCACCATCTACCGCCTGCCCGCCGAGTTTATCTATTTGGGCTCGCAGTACCTTTTTGGTATACCCGTTTCCGTTTGGGTTACTGGTGCGCTATTCTTACTCTCGGCACTCTTCCTGAGGTATCACCGGGTCGGACGCGCCATCTACGCCATCGGCGGCAATACAGAAGCGGCACGGGCCGCGGGCATCCATGTGGACCGGATCCGCATCGGCGTTTTCATTGTCGCCAGCCTCCTGGCCGCGCTCGCCGGCCTGATGACGGCCGGGCAGGTGGTGGCGGTCACAGCCAGCCAGGGCAGCAACCTTATTTTCTCAGTCTTTGCGGCTGCTGTCATTGGAGGGATCTCCCTCGACGGTGGCCGCGGGCGGATGATTGGCGCCCTCACCGGCGTCATCCTGCTGGCGTTGGTCACAAATATCCTGATCCTTTCGCAGATTCAGACGTTCTGGATCGATGCTGCCAATGGGCTCATCATTCTCATCGCCCTGGGACTGGCGCGATTGATCGGCACTGAGCGTGCTTAGGGCTCGACTCGAAGATAAAGTCTGTCTGATCACCAGCACTGGCTCCGGGATCAGGCAGGCAAAGGCTCGGATGTTCGCGATAAGGGCCAGGTCTAGTGATTTCGCACAGACTTCCTTGGGAGGGCTTGGTGTTGAATGGGTTAGCCTGGCTCCACGTTTCGTCGGTCAGTTCGAGAAAGGCGTTGACTACATCGGCGATGTGGCGGCATTTGAGCATGATATCGCTGTACATGCGGCGATTGCGCGAATGCGTATGGTGCATCTTAAGACAGCAGGCACAAGTTACCTGGAAGCACTACGCACAATCGCCGCGCTTGATCTTGAATTACTACGTTCCATATATATCTGTGCTCGAGAACATTATGAGGTAGATCGAGCGAGCTATCATGTATCTGCTCGTTTAGAGCGTGCACCACTCCAGTCATCACTGAGTGATGCAGCATTACCTACTCTCTTAGAACAGTTTGATGCCCGAGAAATTTTACACGTGACCTTCGGTACTATCTTGACGAGGCAGGCCGCTGATGGGCATAGGTTGTTTTACGAACGACTGCTAGAGCTTTTGCGGACACATTCTGAGGCCTATGCCGCTAACCTGCAAGTACACTTCCTGCGTCATTTTCAACCATTTGTACATTGGGAAACTCGCTAGCGTTCCCGTGGAATGAACGCAAGACAGATCCAATTTACATAAGGAGACGATCATGCTTGATATTCCCATCATTGACACGCATGTACATCTGTGGAATCCAGCACACTTCCGTATGTCATGGACAGATGACAACGCTCTGCTCAATCGACCCTACACAGCAGAGATCTATCACGAGCAGACGAAAGGAGTGCCGGTGGATGCTATGGTATTCGTAGAATGTGGAGTCGAGCTACAGTACGCTTTTCTCGAAGCCAGGTGGGCAGTTGAATGCGCACACGCAGACCCGCATATTCAAGGGATTATCGCTGCGGCCCCTGTTGAATTTGGCCTACTTACTCGCTCTTATCTCGAGGCCTTGACTGCGCTTGGTCCGCTGATCAAAGGGGTACGCCGTAATCTCCAGGACGAGAGCGATATCGAGGCCTGCCTGGACGACGACTTTGTGCGCGGTGTGCAGCTCTTATCCGAATATCATTTCTCGTTTGATCTCTGCATCCGTCACTGGCAGTTACCATCAATGATTGCTCTCGTCAGTCGCTGTCCAGAGACACAATTTATTTTAGATCACCTGGGCAAACCAGACGTGAAAGAACACCTCCTTGAGCCATGGCGAGACCAGATGCGGGAGTTGGCTGCACTGCCCAACGTAGCCTGTAAGCTAAGCGGCCTGGTAACCGAAGCGGATCTCTCTACCTGGCAGCCAGATGATCTCGCACCATACATATCGCACGTACTGGAAGTGTTTGGTGAGGATCGAGTCACCTTTGGTGGTGACTGGCCTGTTGTCTTACTTGCTTCATCGTACAAGCGCTGGGTAGAAACGTTGCAAGCTGTCACCGCTTCAATGACTGAAACAGCAAAGCGCAAACTTTGGAACGAGAATGCAAGCCACCTTTACCGACTTCAGGAAGCGTGATCTCTCTCCAACACTTATCAAGAAGCGCAGTTGCATGCTTTGAATTATTATCAGAAAAAAAACATGTATCATACCATGTTATAATGTGACAACAGCGAAAGAGCCTGGAAAGATACGTGCAGAAAACAGGCCGATGGGACTATCCGAATAATGCTTGCTGGACAGGAAAGGAGTAAGGGTTTGTCACATCCAATTGTCAACACATATGAAGAGGCTTGTGATGTGTTAGAAGATCTGGGAATCGTGCCACTATCGAGCTTCATTCCCGGTCATCCCTCTCTCGTTTCCATCACACAGGATTCTGCGTGGCATACCGGAATGGACACCGACCCCTGGCTCTGGAGAGACCGCTTCGCTGGAGAGGGCGTCGCTGCATATGGAAGATTTCTTGCCGACAAGCCGCTCTTGATCTCCAGGGAGATGTTCCCGCTCATGAGATGTTTGCTCGCTGCACCAGAGATGGTAGAAGAGCGCTATGCAGCGGGTGTTTTGGCCAGACCAACTCTCCGGATTTACGAATGTATCCAGGAAAACGACGGTATTGATGTCAGGACGCTCAGAATGTTGACGGATATGCAAGGCACATCAGACAAACGAGCCTTCGACCGTTCATTAACCGACCTGCAAAGTACAGCCGATATTGTCATTTCAGGAATCTCCGAAAGGCTCAACGAGCATGGCAACAAAAGCGGTTGGAATAGCACGTGTTATATGCTGGCTGACCATTGGATGGAGCGGCATGCGATCGCATCTGTGTTCTGTACGCACGAAGAAGCTAAAACAAAGCTGTACGCCTGGATTGAGCAACGGTGGGATGAAAGTGCTGTTCGTTATGTGAAAAGGAAATTCGAATAGCGTCTAAACAGCGACATATGTATCCATAGTCTTGCTCCTTCACTCTCTGTATTAACTCAGGTGAGAGTACGAACTGGACAAACGAGTCTGCCGTTGATTGATTGGACGATGCTTTTTCAGTGGCAATGGGGTAGTCGGCTAATACGTTGAATTGGTCGGGAATATCAATCGACTTTACTTTGTCACTCGCCGAAAAGGCATCAGATACGTAGACAAAGCCAGCATCAACCTCGCCTAACTGCACCTTCTGCACGATAGACTTGACACTCGTTTCTAGTGAGACGAAGTTCGCTTTGACCGCGCTTTCATATGCAGGGCCATATTCACTCGATTGTCCCATCTTGTTAAGGACTTCGAGTGTGTAGTTGCCAACTGGCACACTGGAATCGGCGACATCGATCTTCACGCCTGGATTCGCCAGGTCATGTAGCGTGGTAATGTTCCCTGGATTATTCGCAGGGACGATCACGACGATTTTATTTCTGGCAAAGGTTTGCGGAGTATTGACTAAACCTGGCGTAACCACCTTTTGCATATTCTGCGTGTCAGCGGAGGCAAAGACATCAGCGGGTGCTCCGTTGACGATCTGTTGTGCAAGGGTATTTGATCCGGCAAAATTAAACGTGATCGTGACGTTAGGATGGGCTGCATCATATTGCGTCTTCATCTCCCCAAACACTTCAGTAAGGGAGGCGGCGGCAAAAACGGTGATTTTCACAGGTGCTGGCGTGGAGGTGGGAGTAGTAGAACCGCCGCTACTGCTACTGGTGCTCCCACAGGCGGCTAACAACAAACATGCCATGAGTATGGCGAAAAGAGTATGTACATTACGTTTCATTGGTTACTCTCCTTACTGATGTGAAGACTATGGCTTTTTCAACACAAAACCACTCTTGACCAACGTACATGCGCTCAGCGAGAGCAGCTCTTGCTGAGCTCCGTTGATGAATACTCAAAAATTGAGTAATGGACTAAAAAAAGTGGCAAGGATGCAATGATAGGAAAGGTAAGCGGATCGGGTAGAAATAACTCTCCTACACACCCTAACCCGCTTTCATGCATCCTTGCCGATCATGACTTCCGTCGACTTAATGATAGCAACTACGCTATCGCCTGCTTTGAGGTCCAGACTTTCTGCCGAGGTACGTGTGATAGCAGAGACAATCTCCTGACCGTCCGGAAGTGTAACGATCACTTCGGCCATCACTGCACCAAGATTGACCGATTTCACTTTTGCTTGCAACTGGTTACGCGCGCTGAATCGTAATGCCATGGCTAAAATACTCCTTCCTTTGATTTTCTTCTCACTCGTTTAGAGTGAATGTAACTCTACAATCATACAATACGTCACCGATATCCAACAAGATAACGCAATTGAGCCTATCGCTCCCAAGCCTGGAAGATATTGCTCATATACGGTATCCCTTCTCAAAACTCGGTTTAGGCGTCCTCCTTGCTCTCATAGCAGGAATGCTAGAGAATGCAGCCGTCCTCACATTTAGCTTTGATACACGTATCGCCACAACGGGGGTCACTTCAGCCATTGCTTCCAGTTATGCTCTTGTCATCATGATATTTGGCATGATTGTCTACCGGGAGCGACTCGCTAAAAATCAACTCTTCGGCATCGCCGTGTTCATGATTGGCCTGATCTTGCTTGCCGGATAGGATCAGTTGCCGAATGTACTTCTTTCTTTATCTCTTCGAACACATATTGCTACAGCAATACTGAGGAGACCAACAAACAAAAAAGGCTTTTCCCTCTTCGCTATCCGCTGAATCCTTTCAAACTTTATTTGAAGTCAGCGGAAGAGACAAGAGAGACAGTCTGTCGATCGCTCTCATTAGCTAGTTAATGCGAAAGTAGAAGTAATTTATCTATGATATAATGAAACCGATAGAGAGACAGGTGCGTTTATCACTGTACAATACAGGAAAGAAACGACCTATGGCAGTAAAGCACAACGCAAGCAACGAACGAATAAGCCTTGAAGAATATTTCGCTCTATTAGAGAAAGACCCCGAGCACGGCTATGAATATCTGGATGGTCGTGTCTACATGATGACTGTTGGAACCCCTGATCACTCAATCATCGGTTCCAACATAAATGGTATTCTGAGAGATCGCCTGCGCGACCGCCCTTGTATTGTTTATAATTCGGATGTTTATCTTCAATTGTCTGAGCAGTATCGTGTCTGTCCCGATGTAACCGTAAGTTGCGATCCACGAGATAGAGGAGCACGCGAAGTCATCCGTTATCCTTTTCTCGTTGTAGAAGTCCTCTCTCCTGCAACCGAAGCTCGTGATCGAGGCCAAAAGTCCTTACAGTATCGTTCCTGCCCAAGCATTCAAGAATATCTGCTTATCAGCTCTGAATTTCCCCTCGTTGAAGTATTCCGACGTGAGAAACATGGTTTCTGGGCGCTATATACCCTCGGACCAGATGACGCTATCGAGCTAACCAGCCTCGGTATTCGCTTCCCTGTTGCGGAAGTCTACCAGAATACTTCTTTTATGGAAAAAGCGAACGATTAAACAAACGATGATGGCTAGCCTTGAGCAATTTCTCCCCTGATGAATCCGTCTGACAGAAATCCCGTACTTCCGTTGGGCCCATCTCGGCATTGCAGGTCAACTTCGTTCTTTTGAAGCGTTCTAACTGGTGTTCACGTACTGCTTGCACTCGTGCGCAGATGGTTTTTGAATCTGATAGCGGGATATGGCCATAGCGGAACAACTGCATTCCTCGAAGGAGGCTCCTAAGCCTGAATCTTCTCGTCTGCGTTAAGGTGCGAGAGCTGAGTTATGCCGTTGAAAGATCGCTTTCATGGCATTGGGGTCGCGTTCAGTAGAGGCATGAAGGTCAGCGATCAGGCTTCTGATATTAGGCGTCATAATCAGGAGATAGCGTGCAGGGGTGGAGCGAGGGTTCCAGTACGTATGCGGGACGCCGCGTGGGGCGAATACTGCTGTGCCAGCAGGAGCCTCGACCTCCAAGTCGCCAAGGCGGAAGGCTAGCATCCCCTCAAGCACATACCACGCTTCATCATCTGAGTGGTGGATATGAGGAGGAGCGATGAGGCGTGGTGGACCAGCTGGAGCACCAGGGTCGGTCCACTCAGCAATCACAAACTGTGACTCATTCAGCCCGATCATCTGACCGAAAAGCGGCGCTACGACCATCTGGCCGAGAGGATAACGAGAAAATGGGATGTCATTGTCTGATGGCATTGGGGGCATAAAACACTCTCCTCTATTCGTAGGAATACCATAGTTCATGTCCCTCATTTTACCAGTTCACGCAACCCCTCCTGAGGAGTTACTTCATATGCATCTATCTCAATTACAGAAGTAGAAGGTACGGCCGCTCAATTTAGCATACTGCGATCAGGATCCATTGGGCGGAAAGGGTTTTTAAATGAGAGCATTTGACGCATGACTGGCACCTCGTGGCGTAATATGTCTATTTCCTCCTCCAGACGTTGAGCGGTCGATGTAAGTTCTAACAATTGTTGTTTACGCTCATTTTGGACATCCAGAAAATAGGCAATAAAATGTGAAAGTTCCTCAGGTGCGGTTGGCAAATTGAATTCGATATCCTCTTTCCCAACCACTTCCAGCAAAATTTGTAGGTATGAATCGAACAGTTCTCTAGCTTGATTGGCATCGGTTGTAAGAGTCTGATCTTGCACGACCCTATCCTCGTACACTTCCACTATTCCTGAGAGATAGGGCTTTTGACGATGCTGGTCGAGAATGTGGAACCTTTGCAAACCTCTAGCAATCAGGTTCATTCGTCCATCCTCTAACCGATCAAGTACCTCAATCTCTGCCATTGTGCCGACTGAATACGGCTCTTCTTTTAAGTGCTCGCTATCAGGTCGTACAAGTACAATACCGAATGGACTTTTTTGTTCGTAGCACTCATTAATCATCAAGCGGTAACGCGGCTCAAAGATATGTAACGGCAGTTCTTCACCTGGAAAAAGTACGACATCTAATGGGAATAAAGGCAATTCAATTGTCATGTTAGTTCTCCTTCTCTTTTAGTAAGAAGCCTCCGCCTCCTGGCGTACAAATACTAAGAACATCTCCAATACCTGCATCAAATGTTACTTTTCCGGGAAGTTGTGTAACTGTTCCATTACGTTCAAGCGAATTCATACCAACTGCTCCAGGTTCGCCTCCGTAAAGGCCATAGGGAGCATGTTTACGCCGTTCTGTCAACAAGGTAACTGTGGCAGGAGCCAGGAATACGAGTTCGCGACAAAGTCCATCTCCGCCATAATAACAACCAGTTCCTCCAGAGCCATGGCGCAATGAGTAGCGGCGCACACGGAGTGGTAACTCCATCTCCAAAGACTCGATAGGCGTATTGCGTGTATTACTCATATGTACATGTACTCCCGAAAGCCCATCAGCTCCGTTACGTGCTCCCATCCCTCCACCCATTGTTTCATAGTAAGCAAACACTTTGCCGCGTTCGGTATCATAGCCACCAAGTGTCAGATTGTTCATTGTTCCCTGCGATGCTGCTGGTATACAATCTGGAGCAAGTTGAGAGAGTGCGCCGAAGAGCACATCCACGATCCGCTGTGAAGTTTCTACATTTCCTGCAGCCACCGCTGCCGAAGGCTGGATCTCATTTCCAGTATGCTGGATAGTGGGATTAAGCAAAGAACCTTCAGGGACGAATATGCTAACAGGCTCCAAACATCCCTGATTTGTGGGAACATGCTCGCCCACTAAGCATCGAACTACGTAAAGAACTGCTGAATGCGTTACTGCCTGCACCGCATTAATACAACCTTTGCTCTGGGACGCAGTGCCTGTAAAATCGACGGTTAGTGTTCCATTGTCCACCTTGATACGCACACAAATAGGTAAAGATTCGGCGCCCCAGCCATCATCATCCAGGTAATCGGTAAATGCAACCTCGCTGTTTGGCAATTGCGACAAGGCCACACGCGTAAGTTGTGCTGAATACGCTAGCAACGCCTCGGCATGAGCCTGGACAGTACGCGAACCATATCGAGCGATGATTTCATGCAAACGACGTTCTCCAACACGAGCAGCAGCCATCTGTGCATCCATATCACCGCGTCGTTCCCATGGAGTGCGCACATTGCGGTAGAAGAGTTCCAATACCTCCTGGTTAATGATGCTTTTCTTTGCCAATTTGATGGGAGGAATGATTACCCCTTCTTGATATAACTCACGAGACATCGGCATTGAACCAGGAGACATTCCACCAATATCGGCATGATGAGCACGGCTGGCAACGAATCCAAAAAGTTCTCCTGTATTTCCATCGGGATCATTAGTAACAAAGACAGGTGATACCATAGTGATATCCGGTAGATGCGTACCGCCTAAAAAGGGGTCATTCAGCAAGATAATATCGCCAGGTTCGAAAACCTGAAAACGGTCAATGGCCGCACGAACCGAGGCTGGCATTGCTCCAAGATGCACTGGAATGTGTGCAGCCTGCGCGATCAAACGACCCTGTGCATCAAAGCAAGCACAAGAATAATCTTTGCGCTCTTTAATATTTGGTGAGTAAGCAGTACGCCCCAGCGTAACACCCATCTCCTCCGCTGCCGATGCAAATAAATGCTTGAATATTTCAAGTGACACAGGATCAAATGTTGGACTAACTGTCTCTGACGTGTTTGCATGACTCGCGAAAGGCTGGGCGGGGGTAAACTCCGCCCCTACATTATGACGGGAGGGGGCAAGGCCCGCGAAAGGCCGGGCGGGGGTAAACCCCGCCCCTACATTTCGCATCTGTCCTAACTCTTCCTCCTTGACCAGTATTTTGCCGCATTTCTTTACTATTACCATGCTCTTCTTGTCCTAGTACATATGCCTCAATATTTCCCCAGGCATCAACAACACCTTCCCAACCAGGGGGAAGCAGAATTGTGCAATCAGACTGCACAAGCAGAGCTGGCCCTGGGATCCTATTACCATGTCGCAATTGTGATCGATCAAATACTCGCACGCTGCGTTCTCCAGCAGTAAACGTCATTGAGCATGTTTTAATAACAGCATGTTCTGCTGAAGTTCCATCCATTAGTTGTTCTGGCAGTTCTGGTTGCTTGGGATACACGACGGCTTTGAGCCGCACAGCAACGATTTGCACAGGCTGCTCAGGATGACAATGACCAAAGCGCTGTTCATGCAAAGCATGGAAGGAGCTAAATGTACCTGTTAAGTTGCCTGCATCAGGAGTCATTAGTTCATATGATTGGCCAAAGTATCGCAGATCATATGCACGGAGCATAGAAATATGAGCTGAATTCATGAATTGATTTGAATCATTAGATTTTACCTCTGCATCCGCAGCAGCAGAAGTTTCTCTTCGCATATCTGCTTGCGCTCGAGTCTCCAATGCAGCGAAAGTTGCTCCGAGGGTAACAGTGTCAACATCGCGCGAATCTAGCATCAGTGTCTGAACATAATCTTTGACGATAGGGGCAAGCACCATACCCATTGCAGATAATACACCTGGATAACGCGGAATGAAGATGCTTGGGATGCGCAATGCTTCTGCCAATTCACATGCATGCAGTGGGCCAGCGCCGCCAAAGGGTAGCAATGTAAAGAGTCTAGGGTCATGCCCTTTTTCAAGCGAAACAGTGCGTATAGCACGCTCCATACTTGAGTTGACCACGCGGATTATGCCTAAGGCTGCCTCCTCTACACTCACACCCAACTTTTGCGACAATACTTCCACACGTTCAAAAGCGCGTTCAGGATAGAGTGTAAACCGCCCTCCAAGGAAATAGGCCGGGTCAATTCGTCCCAAAACAAGATTTGCATCGGTAACGGTCAGTGTATCTCCCTTTCCATAACATGCTGGTCCAGGATCAGCACCTGCAGAGTCAGGGCCGACGTTAAGCGCATTTCCCTCATCCAGGATCACAATAGAACCACCACCCGCACCAACCGTATGGATTGCTACTGTTGGTACTCCGATTGGACAACCAGCGATGACTGCCTCGGTTGTTTCCGCAATACTTCCAGCGCAAAGCGCTACATCGGTCGAAGTGCCACCCATATCCAACGTGATAATGTTCTCATGGCCCGCAATTCTAGCTATATGAAAAGCACCGATCACACCACCTGCAGGACCACTGAGCACGGTTCGCACTGGTTCCTGCGCGGCTTCGGAAGCAGAGATACTGCCGCCAGATGACTGCATGATCCGCAAAGGTCCCTGAATATGTTCTTGCAAGTTATGCAGATAACGTGACATCAATGGCTGCACATAGGCATTGACTGCTATGGTACTGGTGCGCTCATATTCGCGAAACTGAGGCAGAATGTCACTAGATAGAGAAAGATAAACATCTGGGAAACGTTCACGTAGCAAATGGGCGAGAGACTGTTCGTGTACAGCATTGCGAAAGGAGTATAAGAGTGCGATGGCGATACTCTCTGGTTCACAGTCCATCAGTTTCTGCATAAGCTTTTCATAGTCTTCGGTAGTAGGAGCGCACAGAACTGTACCGCGGTAATCAAGACGCTCAGGAAGTTCTAGCCGGCGTTCTCGCGGAATGAGCGCGGGTGGTCGCTGTTGCATGATATCGTAGAGTGCAGGTCGATCCTGGCGTCCTATTTCAAGGACATCTGCAAAACCCTCGGTTGTTATGAGTGCAGCACGAGCGCCTTTACGCTCTAGTAGGGCATTCGTAGCAACTGTCGAACCATGAACCATAATACAGTCAGAAGCTACGTTAATATCTTGCATACCAGCGAGCAGTCCTTGCGCAGGGTTCTTTGGAGTGCTCGGTACTTTGTGGACGATGAGCTGCCCAGCTGAATCTCCTAAAAGCGCAGGAATGTAATAGACAATATCGGTAAAGGTTCCTCCAATATCGACACCGAGTATTGAAGCAAGTTGTGCTGATTCGTTTTGCATCCTGTAGCCTTTATGATATCCAGCTCATTATTCGCATGGTGATAGCTTAACGAAAATACTTCTGTTTGACAACTCCCACTCAATTCTTAAGATTAACGACAACAGCGTACGATTTATTGGAGTAATAGACTTCAAGAAGTCATGCACCAAAGGTGCACCACCCTGGATGAAAGGGGCCCCTCTGTTGCTGACTTGGTTCCGTCCCGAGAGAGACTTTCAGAAGAACCTAAGAAAAAGTCCATCACCATCCGGCCTCCTACCTTTCTTGTCACCCTGAGCCGCAGCGAAGGGTCTGTTTCGATGGCCCCCGAGATGCTTCGCAGAGTTTACCCTGAGTGCAACGAATGGGCTCAGCATGACAGGGATGTCCATCAGCCGCGCCATCGCCATTTGAGGGGGGA